>JAEEGI010025616.1_pt1 | contig 11416 bp, 9 predicted proteins | sample 8958751 | NCBI WGS metagenome assembly JAEEGI01 (sample SAMN16246545, study PRJNA631951) | gut metagenome | biome: gut microbiome; feature: rumen; material: KS-attached | host: Bos | place: Iran: Karaj | collected 2018-10 | reverse complement strand
GAAGGATAAGCTGATGCGGGAAGCGGGCAATCTTGATTGGATCAAGACGGACAAGGCTCTGGGTATCTCGCCCGCTAAAGGCTTCTTCTTCTATGGCCCGCCGGGCTCCGGCAAATCCACCATTATCGATGCGTTTGCGCACGAAATGGCCGGGAAGGGCTTCAAATTCATCAGCCTGGTCGGCGGCGATATCCACGCAAGTCTGGTCGGCGTTGCCGAAAAGACCGTCGACGCCGTTTTCAAGACGGCCATCGATAACGAGCCCTGTATCGTTTTCATCGACGAGATCGAAAACGTCTGCGTCAACCGTGCGATGCCGCATGTCGAGGGACATGAAAAGCGCCTGACCGTCGCGTTCCTCGAGGCGTACAACGCAATGAAGAAAGAAGGCAAGCGCGTGATCTTCATGGGCGCGACCAACTTCCCGAGCCGCGTCGACGAGGCAATGCTCGACCGTATCTCGCTGGTCCCCGTTCCCCTGCCCGACGAAGAGGTGCGGAAGAAATTCTTTACGGATAGATTCCAGACTCTGTCGCTTGAGGAAGGCTTTACCCCCGACGAAATGGCGGAGCGCACCGACAATTACAGCTTCCGCGATATGATCCGCATCGTCGAGATCATCTACGTCGACATCCGGGAAATGGCGGTACAGCAGTTCAGCGTGAAGAACGAGAAGGGCGAAGTGGACGTCGCTGCGACCGACAGCGCCGCCTCCGACGCGATCCTCAACAAAAAAATGACCCTTACCCGGGAGATGTTTGAAAAGGTCCGCCTCGCCAATCCTCCGTCCAACAAGGAGGACAGCCGCGCAGAGCTTTCCGCATTCGAAGAGAAGGTCCGGGGCTTGGTCAACTGATAAGCGGCGCCGGACGCGTATGGACCGATGAAAACGACGAAGGATTGGCTCGAATTCCATCTGAAGGAATCCGAGCGCTTTCAGAACCTGATCCTGAATCAAACGCTGAACGACGCTTCGGCGCTCGGAGGAGCATTGAGCCGGCTGGTGCTGCGCGGGAAGACCGAGCGGCCCTCCGGCGTGGTCCTTTCCGGCCCGTCCGGAAGCGGAAAGCATCATGCCGCCAACCACATCCTGCAGGCGCTGGATCAGGAGGACTGCGCGCCGGTGTTTCTGACCGGTGCAAGCCTTGCGGAAGGCGTCTCCGGGTTTTTTGAGCTTGCAGAGCGCATCAATGCGCTTCTGGATGAATTCTACGACCGGGAACAAGGCGTCTGCATCGTACTGGAGGAGCCGGACGAATGCGGTTATTCCGGTCAGCTTTATCCGTTCCTCGGCAGGATCGCCCACGAATACAAGGACAATCCCGACGAGCTTCCCGCGCTGTTTCTGATCCTGATCGCAAAGGAACCGCCCGTGCTGCCGTCGATCCTCCGGGATCTTCTGCTTTGCTGCGTGTGCACCCTGCCCGATCCCGAAAAACGCCGCGCGTTCATTGACGACCGTGCAAGCGCGCTCAAGCACTATGTCGATCTCAACGAGCTCGCCGAAGCGACGGACGGATGCTCCTACGCAGCGATCGCCGAGGTCATCAGAAGCCTTGAATTTCTCGTGGATACCACCGACCGCGCGCCGGACAGCGAAACGATCCGGCGGCTCATCCGCGAGGCGGCGCCGGAGCTTTTGCAGAAAGCCGCTCCGGAACCCCGCCGCGAATCATCTGCTGAGAAGCGTACGACTGTCTCGGAGATCCGCCCGGAGCTCGCTCCGGAACACCTTCGGGAGCCCGTGCCGGAGATCCGTCAGGAGATCACGCCGGAGCTTCTTCGGGAATTTTCCGATCCGGTCGTCGCTGCGATCGGAAGACTGGAGGTCGTTTTTTCCGAGATCTCCGACCGTCTGTCGAAGATCAAGCTCGGCGGAGCGATGGCCGTGCAGAGCGATCAGCCCAATGCTTTGGACCTAAGTGACATTCCCGCGGGCGAAACGCAGAGCATCACGCCGGACCGGGACAAATTCGAGGAAATGTCCGTGCATCAGCTCGCCGTCGAGCTGTTCGGAGAGGAACGGGTCGACGCGCTCGTACAAAACTGAACCGGCTGCGAATGAGGACCAGTTCGACGTATGGATCGATCAGGGTACGTACTGTGTGATCAACGACGACCCCGAAAGGGAGCTCGATTTTTCGTACACGGGCAATGAGGTCGGCATCGAACTGCAGACCGACGCAAGCGCAGTAAACGTGGAGGTCAACGACGCAGAAAATGCCGTAAAAGTCGAGCTCGTTCAGAAGGAAAACGAGGAAGAGAATAATAAAGAAAACCCGCTGAAAAAGATCTGTCGCGGCGTCTTTAGTTTTCTGAAAGATGTTGCAAAGAGTTTCTTAGTCAAGGCTGCGGTGAACGCTCTCACCACGCCCGACTACATTCCTTCTATCCTGAGCTGATTCGGGCAGCTCTTCTTTACCGGCCTCTCGTATGAGGACGTGACCGAATTCAAGGTCAACGGAGAGCCTGCCGACGTGCGTGATTATGTTACGCTCACAGAGAACGAAACCGAAGAGGACGAGGCTGCGGAAGAGTACGAGAGCATCGACGGCAGCTATGATGAGAGTTTCGATGAGGAGTAGCTGCTCATCGCGAACAGAAAGATCGATCCAGAGGCCTGACCCGGATCTGAACCGTAAACTACGATGGCACAGGAGCTGTGTATATGAAGGTTGGTATTGATTTCGGCAGCACATATTCCACGATCTCGGCCTATTTCCCGGACGAGGACCGCGTCGCCGCCCTGAGTCTGGTGGAGGGAGAATCCGCCAGCATCCCGTCGGTCGTCAGTGTTTCCAAGAAAGGAAAGATCACCTGCGGCAAGGCAGCAAAGGAACAGATCGGCAAAAAGACCGTCCGTTGCTTTGAAGCGTTCAAGATGCTTTTGAACGAACCCGATCCCGACCTTCTGGCCGCCAGAGGCTACGACGGGACCTACACCCCCCGCGTGATCACAAGATACTACCTCGATTCCCTGCTGCAGGGGATCGCGACGCGGTATTCCGCCGACACGTTCGAGGAGGTCGTCGTCTGCGTCCCCGAGGTTTGGTGCCGGAACGTCCGAACGCTTGACGGCCGGAGCATCCTGCGCGACGTGATCAAAAATGAGCTCGAAGTCAACGTCGAGCAGGTCCGGGTCGTGACCGAGCCGGAGGCTGCAAGCGCGTTCTTCGCGTATTATTATGAAAAGGATACGCAAAAGCCCTTTAACGGCAATTTGCTGCTGATCGACTACGGCGGCGGAACACTGGACATCACGCTGACCGAGGTCGTTTCCGATGGGAACGGGCGTATGGAGATCAGCTTCCGTGCCGGCTGCGGCGCGGGCGAAAATCACGACGGCACGCTCGGCAGCGCCGGGATCGCCTACATGCAGCGCGTCGTCGCGCTCGCGATGATCGACGCCGGACTGATCGGCTCGATCGAGGACGTCGATTATACCGACCCGGAATTCATCGGCGCCGTGCGCGATCTCGAAAGCCAGCTCAAGAGCCCGGACCGTATGAAGGACATCGAGGACTACTACGGCAGCTACGGCTCCGGTTACGAAGAGCTTGATGAGATCCTCGAAGAAGATCCGGAGGAATTTATCAGTCTTGAATACGACGGCGAGGAGCTTCCCGTTACGTATCAGAACATGCTTCTCGCCTACCGGCAGGTCATTTCCGACATCCTGGCCGCGAAGATCGCCGAGATCAACGCAAACGTGAAACGGCAGATCGGCGAGGATCCGTGCGAGCTCTCCGCAGGACTTCGGGACAATTTCAAGATCGCGCTCGTCGGCGGGTTCGGCTCGTTCTATCTGGTCAAGAAGCAGCTTTCCGAGATCTACAAGCTTGACGCCAACGAAAAGATCGATCTGCGTACGAAGAATATCCACGCGGACAAGCGCGAGCTTGCCATCTCCCTCGGCGCGGCGCTTCTTGCCGCCGGAAAGGTCACGCAGAAAAAGACCGCGCGTTTTTCGATCGGCCTGTATTCGGCCGGTCCGGACAGGGTTTACCGCGCAAAATTCGCGATCCGCTGCCTGCAGACCGTCGAAACGGGCAAGCCCTATTACATCCTGCGCAACGGCGAAGAACCTGACACGCCGGAGAATCGCGTCGTATTCGGCGGGATCAGCAAGCAGATCAAGAATTTCGTGATCAGCTTCTCGGATCAGGACGACGTCGGCGGTCTGATGGCTTTGAAGCCCGCAATGATCAAAAGGCTGGAGCAGATCCCGCAGGACGGCTTCTGGAACTGCGGCTTTTCGCTCGACGAGAGTGACATCGTTCGGTTCCACGTCAGCCCTGCCTCCTTCGGCAGAAGGGCGAAGAGCAAGGAGATCGTGATCCCGCTCGACAATTACGTCGGAATGTTTGAACTGACAGAGGTTACGGAGGTGCCCGCCGAATGAATTTCGAGCGACTCAACAACTCGATCACGCTGAATTCCGGCGAAGCGCCGTCGATCTACATGGCGCTTTGCATGGTCGAGTCGATGTTCAAGGATATCGAGGACGCGGTCGGCGGCGACATCAGCCGTGCGGACGTCGGGGACGAGCAGCTCCCGACAAAGCTGATCTGGCTGTCCCGGAAGCTTCTGAAGATCTGGTCGGAAAACGCAGACAGCTTCGAACGCAATCGCAGCCGTCTGGACGATATGATGAAAAAACTCCGTGAACAGGAGGCTGAGCTTGAACTGATCGGCGATTCGGACGGAGCGTACGCCCGCTTGAAAGAGAAAGAAGCGACGCTCGCCGCCGCGCTCTCGGAGGCGCATGAAAAAAAGGAAGAAACGGATCGTCTCCGCGTGCTTTGCGAGGCAAAGGCGCGGGAGATTGCGGCGCTGCAGGATTGTGACGTTGCAGGCGCGGAGCGTGAACTGGAACGGCTCAACGCCGAACAACAGACGCTTTCCGAGCAATATGCCGAGACGTCCGACACGCTTCAGAAGGTCCGCGAGGCCGTAGCGTCGATGCGCGAACAAGCGAAAGCCCAGGCGCTTTCCCTGCAGAACGAATCACAGACGCTTGAGGATCTCCGATCCGAAAAGGCAGCCTGCGTGCAGGAGCGCGAAGAAGCGATCAAAGCGACCGATGCCCTGCGTGAGGAGCTTGCCGCCGAGAACGAAACGCGCGACCGCGCGCTTGCGGACAGAGCATATTACGAGCTCAAGCTTGCCGAGTTGAAGCAGGAGATCGCTGTCTGCCAGAACGAAACCATTCCCCCGCTGACACAGGAGATCGAGGCGCAGACCGCTGCTTTGGAAACGCAGAAGGCTGAGCTGAACGGACTGAAAAAGGAACGAGAGGAAGCCATCTATCGGTCGGCGCAGCTGAACCGGCAGATCGAGGACGCGAAATCGGCCGCCGAGATCAAAAGAAGCGAGCTCGGAAAGAAGCAGGAAGAGCTCAGCCTTGCCGAACAGACGCTTGCGGCGGTCAAGAACAGCATCGACGGCGAGACGGAAAAGCTTGCCGCTCTGCAGACCGAAGCGGATGGGCTTCGGCATACGCGGCTGCCCGAGCTCAAAGCTATGATTGCGGAGAACGAGAAGGAAAATGAGGATCTGAAGGGGACCATCGACGGGCTCCGGGAACGGATGGACGAACTGATCGGGCAGAACGAACGGCTCAAGGCAGAAGAATCCGATCTGTCGAAGAACGTGGACGAGCTCACGCAGATCCGTGCGGAGCTTACCGCAAGCTACGACGCAAAGAATGAGGCGCTGTCCGAACTGCGCAAGAACGTCGAAGCGCTCCGCGGAAAGACCGACCGGCAGAAAGAACAACAATACCGCCGTCAGCTTGAGGAGGAACAGGAAAAACTTCTGGAGCTTGACCGTACCTGCTCAGAGCTCGAACAGCAGATTGCCGCGCTGGAAGCGGAAAACGAAAGCCGCCAAAGCCGTGCGGATGCGCTCAAGGCGCAGAAGGACAGCGTCGACGCCGCGAACAGCCGGATCGGCGCGCTGATTCGGGAGCTTGCGCCGTTCGGAAGCAGCGAGCTGACGGAACAAACCCGCGAACTGCAAACGCGGCAGAGATTCCTGGAGGAAACGCAGGCGGGCCTCAACAAGGCGATCGGCTATTTGGCGGTCACGCTCAACGCCTCCGACGGCTCCTACAACCGTCCCGAACGGGTCGGCGAGCTGCTGCAGCGCTGCGGCAAAGGCCTCGACTGGCTGCAGGGCGAGCTGTTGAAGTGCGCTAATGACGTCAAAGCTGCCGCGAAAACGGAGGAACGGATATGATCTGTGTGGTCTGCAATCAGGTTTTTTCGGGAAGCAAGTGCCCGCGATGCGGCTTCCCCGTCGTGGAATCCCTCGATATCGACGACTATATCGAATCCATTCGCGGAGAAATCGAAAGCTATCGGCGCGAGTTTCTGACTTCGCTCGAGGTCTCGCTTGTGATCTATCATTGGAAGGCCGACGGCGACAGGATCGTCCCGGGCGAAAAGAGCCGGCTGTATCTCGGCAGCTACCGCGAGCTGATCGGCAACCCGAAGCTGTTTGCGTGCAGATTTGCGCGGATCCCCGACGCGGACGAGCTGACCCTCGAGGTGCTCTTCACCTCCGGCAAATTCGAACAGTCCGCCATGGTGTCCCTGCCGAACCTCAAGGAACCCTCCCTGCAGAGCATTGGGATCGAGACCGACAACGATCTGCAGTTTCGCGTATCGCTGATGAACGATCGCGGCAGTCTTTCCACCTCCGAATGGATCCCTCTCCCATGACCGTTTCCACAACCTGCGCCCGCTTCGGCTGATAGTTTTGCAGCCGAACAGCCTCTTGGGGGGCTTTCGGGATCCTGACCGTAACGTGATGAAAAAAGAGCGTTTGGTAACCTGTTTCGGTTTCCGAACGCTCTATCCGTTTTCTACGGTATCAATTTGCTTTCACGCCGACCCATACGCCGAACAGGCGCAGTTCATATCCCTCGGATAATTCTCCGCGCGCAGCGGAAGATACGGATCGTTCAGTTCAGCGGATCGGACTGCACGAGCACCGTGTATCCGTTCGGGAAGACGAAGTACATCTCGCGCATCGTCCCGTCCTCGCTGAGCGCGAGACGAACAGGCACCGCGCCGGGGACGTCGCCGGTCGGATAGTGCATGTCCTTATAGAGTCCGGCGTACAGATTGTCGGTATCGTCCGTAAAGCCGCCGTCCGCGTCGCCGACCGCATGCGGCCGGACAAGGATCGGCTCGCCCTTTTCGTCAAATTCCGGTTCGGCGCCGACGTCAAAGATCGCATTCAAAAACCCTGCCTTATCGCCGATCTCTGCATATACGCGATACCGGATCATGCCTTCCTTATCCATAAACGCGTAGATCGGGTACTCAAACTTGTCGTCGGTGACCTTGAAATACGGATGCTTCAGATCCGCCGGCGCTTCCGTACAGCGCACGGCAGGCGCTTCGGCTCCGCCCGTTTCCTTGCCTTCCGTTTTCGCCGCACAGCCCGCAAGCAGCATCGCCGCCAACAGGATCAAAACCCATTTCTTCATCGTATTACACTCCTTTTCCGAACACTATCTTACATGGTTTCGATCGCCGCCGCAACCGTATTGTTTGAAAAATGTCCGCAGTTTGCATTTTCTTCACATTCTTGTGACGGTTCTTTCACATGGATAACGCATTTTTGACGCATTTGCGGTTTATACTAAAGCCATCAAAAGGAAAGCGGGTTACCCCTCCCGCAAACCGATTGATCATAAGGACTCCTCCTTATCATTACCCCCCTCTATCCTTGTCAAAGCCGCCCTCACCCCGGGGCGGTTTTGATTTTTGGCCAAACGTCCCTCCTTTCGAAACAAACCGACTTTTTTTATTATTTTACCGAAGAATAAAACCAAATCGCGGAACAGCCAGTCTTATTGAGTGAAAACACAAAAGCAGAAGGGATGAATCAAATGCTTAAACGAGTTTTTCCTGCAATCGCAGCGCTGCTGCTTGCCGTACTCCTGCTTCCGGTCCGCGCGTTTGCGGACACGGGCGCCGGGAATCCGGAACCGACGACCAACATAGCGCCCGAATCCTCCGATACGAAGCCTCCGTCCACCGTGGACCCGGTCCCGCGCGTTCCGAACGACGAGATCCCGATGGCCGGTTCGACCATCTCGCTCTATTACAACGATGCAAACGGACGGTCCGGCATGCTTACCGACGGCGGCGTATATTCCTTCCCGCTGACGATCTACTCGATCAATGTCGCCACGGCAGACCATCACTATTTGAGAAACGGCGAACATTTTTACCTGAACGTCTCCGGGCCCGCGCTTCAAACGACCCTTGCCGAAGACGCCTATGACGAGATCCGGAATGTTTACGGGATCTACAGTTACTGGGGACAGGACAAGAACTACAACGATTGGCGTGATCACGCGACCGGGCTGTCGTTTCATAAGTTCGCGCGCCGTATCGGAAACACCTATTCCTCTTTCGTTCCGAGGATCCTTATGGATATCCGATCGGATTACACACTCGAAGAACTGCGGCAGTATGCCTGCGCGCGGGATTTCGTGAACGCCACGCAATTCTACTGCTCGGACGAGATCGTCGTGCTTTTCTACGGATATGAGGAAGATTTTTACGGCCTGTGGATCTATTCCCAGGCAGGCGGCGACGTCGTCAAGATGCTGGACGACCGCGTCGTCGCCGATCATTGCGCCGGCTGGGCCACGCGCGAACGCACGCAGTGGTATATCACCATCCATCTGCCGAAAACGACCGAAAATGCGGAAGAGGTGCTGGCCGAATACAGAAGGGAAAGCTCGCAGGGATACGTCGTTGAAACGGAAACGGAATACATCCTGGCTTACCTCTGCGCAAGAGGCGACGATAAGCCGTCGTGGTACGCGCCGACCTTCCAGCGCTATCTGGAGGAAGAGGGAAAGTATCATCTGATCAAAGGCACGTTTACCTGCGAGCTGGAGCCGCTGACACGCACGGAATACTATACCTATTACGACTTCACCTACCGGGACATGATCCGCGCATGGGCGGATGAAATGGATACGTGGTCGGGACACTGGGATTTCTACCTTTACGGGGACGAGCATTTTCAGTATTCCATGAATCAGGATTCCCACGCCGATCCGGGTTATTACTACGGAAACTGGGGGAATAATGTCTCGCGCATCGTCGATCAGGTCGACCTGCATCACTATCCCGTCTACAGCTATGTCATCGAAGGTCCGGGCGAGTACACGTTCACCGCGACGGGTACGCACAATCTGGACGGCCTTCCGAATCTGACCGGATCGAATTCATTTCACTTTACGCTCTACGCCGACAACGTGCCCGGCGACGCGAACGTGGACGGAAAGGTGACCAGCGCCGACGCGGCTCTCGTGCTGCGTTCGCTCGTCTGGCTCGATTGGCCTTCCTCACGCGGGCGCCAAAACGCGGATGTGGACGGAGACGGATCTCTCTCCGCTGCCGACGCCGCCGCCATCCTCCGCTATGTCGTGAAGCTGACCGATCGTTTGCCGGTATAGAAATGCCGACGAAACCGTCCTGCGGGACGGTTTTTAACTTTTAGTGAATCCCTGAGAACGATATTGAAAACGCTATGCCGTTATGTTATACTGATTATGCTTCACGAACCGAATGCTCTCGTGAGTCTTGTTTGATGCGCATTTTGCTGCGGATCATCACGGCTTTCGTACCGTGGAAACAGAGATCTGCGCAGCAAAAAACGAAGCGCATCATTTTCGGAACGCAGCTTCATTTCGAATGTATACTATAAAGAAAGGCGATTTTTGGGATCGATTCATGAAAAGAAAGCTGATCAAAATCTTGGCGGCAGCGCTTGCCTGCATCTGTCTGGCAGCGTGCAGCAGCGATCCTCTTTCCGATCTTTTGGCGAAGTTCGAAGATCCTGAGCCGGATTACAGCGATTACTATATTCCGACGCCCATCGTGCATACCTCCTCCCCCTCCGCCGACGATCAGGTAGAGGCTCTGCCGACTCCCTCCGATCCGAAATACCACATCGAACCGCTGGACGACCTGACGGACGTTCCGCTCGTTGCGCTGCATGCGGACTGGACGGATATTCCGGTTTACGCCTGCATGGCAAAGGACGGTGTCGTACGGTTCTATACCCGTGCGTATGAGGAATACAGCGGCGCGTCCGGAATGCTTTCCGTTTTCTTTGAGGATGCCGCGCCGGATCCGGTCGTCGTTTTGGATCAAAACGGCGGTTATCAGTCGCATCCGGACTTTGCGTACGTCGCTTCCTATACCCCGACGGAATACGCGGGCGTCGTATTCGCGGCGATCGACGGCATTGACGAAAGCCCGCGCACGTATTATATTATCCGCAATTCGAACGGTGAGCAGATCGGCGTCGTGCCGGTCGTGATCCGGGCAAACGGCGATATGGCTGCGGTGACGGTATCGGTAACGGGAAACGCATACATGGTGATCACGGGATTGGAAAGCGTTTCGGCAGAGCATCCCGCTGAACCGACCGCGGAGCCTACGGCAACCCCTACGCCGTCCGCAACGCCGGAGCCTGCGGCCTCCGTAACGCCGAGCGCTGCGCCGACTCCGACGCCGAGAAAAACGCCGAGACCGTCCAGATCTCCGCGGCCTACGACGACGCCTTCGGACACGTCGACGCCTTCGGACACGCCGACGCCCGCGAATACGTCGACGCCCTCGGGTACGTCGACGCCCTCGGGTACGCCGACGCCCGCAAATACGCCGACGCCCGCGGATACGCCCACGCCCGCAGATACGCCGACGCCTGCAAATACGCCGACGCCTTCGGATACCCCGACCCCGACCCCGACCCCGACGCCTTCGCCGACGCCGAGAAGGACGATCAACCCGTCCCTGCGGCCGAATTCGTCAACGCACGGAAACGCCACGACGAAGGCCGATGCGCCGCACGGACATTGGGAAAACGTGTGGGTCGTGACCGTCCCGCGCGCTTGACATACCTTACGGCGCTGTGACCGGCAAACAGCGGAAACACAACGCATCACACAAAACAAACCCCGAGCTCGCAGATATGCGGGCTCTTTTCTTTGGGATCCGCTTTCCTGCGCTTCCCCGCAGCGCCGTCCGGCGGATTACCGGCACACAAAAGGACCGCCGGGGTTTCGGCGGTCCGTGTCGACTTTGGAACGATATGCAGACATGTTTATGATTCTGTCATTCTGAGCCATAGGCGAAGAATCCGAAGGATCCCTCGTCGCTGCGCTCCTCAGGATGACACAGTGCCGATCGCAAAGAGAAGCCTTACATTTCCCAGCGCTTCTTGGCGTCGGCTTCGAGCTTTAAGAGCGTTGCCTGCGGGTTTTTGACCTTCGCAAGGAAGATCATCGCCGCGATGATATAGGGCTTGAACGAGGCCTTCTTATACAGCGGATCGCGATAGCGATCGAACACGCTTGCCGCGACCTCGCCCGCTT
>JAEEGI010025613.1_pt1 | contig 11418 bp, 7 predicted proteins | sample 8958751 | NCBI WGS metagenome assembly JAEEGI01 (sample SAMN16246545, study PRJNA631951) | gut metagenome | biome: gut microbiome; feature: rumen; material: KS-attached | host: Bos | place: Iran: Karaj | collected 2018-10 | reverse complement strand
AATTTATATAACATATAATCAGAAAGAAGATTATGATCCTTTAATTCAATATATAAAGCAATCATTATATGATAAAGAACATTATTTATTTACAATAAATAATAATTATCTAATTGAAATAATGTCAAGAGTAAATAAAAAAGGTCTTCCACATAAATCATTAAATTTAATAAATTCATTAATAAAAGATGATTTATGTATATATTTTAGTGAATATGCTTTAACTTATGATATTAAATGTGATGAATTTTGTGATGGTATTGTTAGACATGGTTTAATTGGTATTTTAAATTATGGTATTCATTCATTATTATATATAATGAAAAAAATGGAACAAAATCTTAATTTAGCAAAACAAAAAGGTTATAAATATAATGAAATATATTATGGAACTGAATATTATCAAACTTTATTTCCTGAAAATAAAAATGAATGGGAGCAATATAATAAATTAAATCCTTTTAGTAATATTAATGGACAAGTAATTAAAAATATTACTGTTTTAACTGAAGTTATTTATAAAAATATTACTAAAATATTTAATAATTTAATTAAACAAGAAATTAGTGATGGATATATTTATATTCAAAAGTTTTTAATTATTTGTATTTTCCTTTTTAGTATAATTGCTTATGTACCTACTATTTTTTATATTATTCCAAATATAGCAAGGAAGAATATTGATATTAATAAAAAAAAAAAATTATTAGCAATTATTCCAAGAGATATACTTACTGATATTATTAATAAAAATGAGGGAAAGTTGTAATTATTTTATACATATATTTTATTCCTAGAAATAAAAAATAAAATATAATTAAAAAATTATATTATATTATATATTAATAATTTTTATATCAGTATTTTTTGTAATTGTTTATATCTCCATCTTTATGGTTTAATCTAATAATTATATTAATCCATCTAATTCTTGAAAAGAGTTTTTTTGGATGGGATTTTTAAATTTTCTTTTTTAGTTTGGAAATTTAAATTCTTAATTAAAAAATAATTTTTTAAAAATAATATTTCAAAAATTTTTTAAATAAAAATATATTAAAAATTTACTACTATATTTAAATTAATTCTAAATTTATTTTATGAGATATTCATAATTATCATCAATTTCATTATTTCTAATTCTCCTTTGTTTCCTATTTAAAAATTTATAATAGAGAAATATTAAAAGTAAAATACAAAGAATTAATATTATAGAAATAAAAATAGTAAGTTTATATTGATTTCCTTTTTCAATGTAAGGATGATAAAATCCCATGACTTTATTATCTTGGTCAAAAACAATAGTATATTTTCTTAAAAAAACTTCACCTAAATACCATACATCAGTATTAAATGAATAAAAGGCAAATAAACAATAATATTTATCTCCAAATTTAATAAATAAATCATTATAATTTAATTCAAATGTATAATTCCAAATTCTATGTTCAAATTTTAAAGAAGGAAATTTTGAAATATCAATATCACTATCACAAATTACAAAATTATAACTAGAATGTTTTTTATTAATTGTACATTTTTTATTATTAAAATATTGATTGAAAAAAATTTGAGAACAATTTTTAAAAAATTTATCACTTACTGTGATTCCAGAAAATTCACTTTTAAAATATATAGTTTTTATATCATCTTTAATTAATGTATTTCCAAAATAAACATTATCAAAATTTGTACACCAAATTTGGACTTCATGAGTAACATCAGCACTTAATAATCTTAAATTTTCTTCTTTATAAACTTTATTATTATATTCATGTGGATATTTTCCTACAAGAAAATCTCCTTCAAATTTATTATAAAATATATAACTAAATACTATTTTTTCTATTATATTTCTTTGTTTTAATTGAAAAATAAAATTTGAAGGAAAAGCTGAATTTGTTTTTATCATTTTTAAACCAATTTCACCTGGTTTAAAAGAGGATAATTTTCTATGATTACTAGCTAAAATAAAATTAAAATCATTTATTATTATTTCTTTATTTTGATCATTTTTAAATCTCATTGTTTCAGAAGAAAAATTTCCATAATCAAAATATTCATCATTATAAGTTTGATTTGGACTTACTTGTCTAAATGATGATGAATCTGATTTATTATACATTTTATTTTCTTCTGTTGAAAAATAAAAACCTGGCTTTTCAAAATTTAAATATGTTGGAATTATTTGTGGAGGAGTACCAATTGAAATATTTATATATAATCTTTTTGTAAAATAAAAATATAAATTTTTATCTAATTCTTCATTATAAGCTGTATCATTTTCTTTAATTGGAATTACTAATGTAGATTTTATCAATATTAGATTTATTAATATTATAAAGAAAAATATTCTCATTTAATTAATTTTTATTTTTTAAAAAAAAGAAATAAATTCAAAAAATAAGGAAAAATTTTCTTTAATTTTTGATAATTCAAAATTTTAAATGTTGAAAAAATAAAATACTATAAAATATATTTATTCCTATAGTTAAAAATAATTACTATTTTTTTGAAATTATTTTAGATATTAGAATATTTTTAATAAATAAACAGATTATGTTCTTTTTAAATTAAATAGAGTAATAATATTATATTCTTTCTTAAGATTCTATAAGAGAGTAAATTTAAGTTATAAAAAATAATTAGGAAAAAGAATTTTTATTTTTTAAAATTTATTTTTTATTAAATATGTCTAAAAAGAATAATAAGAATAGAAGGAAACAATATGTTGAAAGATTAAAAGAAATGGAAACTAGAATGGAAAAAGAAGCTAAAGAAAGGCAAATGAAGAAAAATATTAAGAGAGAAACAAATAAGATAATAGAAGAGATTGAAGATATAAATTTAGAACAAGAAAAAGAAGATAAAATGGATGTAGAAAAAAGTTCAAAAACAAAACATAAAAAAAGAGTCGCTTATAGACATAAAAAAAAGAAAAGATATAATTAAAATAAATATTAAATATTTTTTAAATTTAGAATTTATATTCAATAAAAAAAGAATTAAAAATATTTATAATTACAATAATTTCAAAATATCATTTGAGAAGAAATTATTTCATTTATATTTATTATTCTTAAAAGGACAATTAAGATAATCTCTTCTGATATTTTTCTTGTAATTATGAAAGAATATAATTATCATTATAAATAAAGAAAATTCTTGTAAAATATGGTTTGTAAATTTTAGATTTAGAAATTTTTTAATTAATTTTTGGAAGCTTTATTTTTTTAATTTATTAATTTCAAAAAAATAAATAATAAAACTTTCAATAATAACTAAAAATATATTAAAAATAATAAATAGCTTAATTAATTTAAATTAAATGTATCAAAATTGGCAAAATTCGAATCAAATGAACAATAAATTTGAAATAAAAAATAATAATAATAATAAAAATGAATATTTATCAACAAGACAAGTATATAATATACCAAATGAAAAATTTAATAGTTACTTGGCAAATAATTTTGATTCAAATGATTTATTGAATTTAAAAAATACAATAATGAAAACAGGTTTTCCAAATCCAGAATCAATTCCAAGGCCAACAATAGGAAAATTAACTTTTTTATCAAAATTAATAGAACAATATTATAGTTTTTCCTATGATAAAAAAAGAGAAATGTTAAATAAATATTCATTATTATCACAAGATATTTTTAAGTATAGAAGTATAAGAGGAGATGGAAATTGTTTTTATAGAGCTGTTATTTTTTCTTTTATTGAACAAATTATTTTATTTAATGAAATTGAAATGTTTAAAAATTTAATTTATGATATTAAAATTAGTTTTGAAGATTATCATTTAAGAAATTTAGATATTAAAATAAATTTAATTCTAAAAATTTTAGTTTTATGTTACATTGCTTTAAATAAAGGAAAAATTTCTCAATCATATGAAATATTTGTAAAATCTTTTATGAATAATTCTCAATTTGATCAAGGAATGATTGTATATTTTAAATTTTGTCTTTTTAGATATATTAAAGAAAATGAAAATAAATGTTATTCTATTGATTTTCCAGTTCTTATTGGAAATTTATTACCTTCTGAATATGAAACTGAAAAAGGAGAATTTTTATTTGAAAAATTTTACTCTGAATTTTTATTCAAAATGCAAAAAGATGCTGAAAAAATCGTAATTTATATTACTCCTTTTGTTTTATCTGTAAAAGTGGAAATTGTTATGTTTGATATTGAAAATGATTTTAGGAAAGTTTTTAATTATTATGGAAATAATCCTTTTAAGAAACAATTATCTATTGTTTTATCTAATAAAAAAAATCATTATGAATTAATTTATACTAAAGAATTTTATCAAATGAATTATGAAATACTTAACAATTATACTGATAATTCTTATGTGAATAAAGTTCTTACTGAAATAAAGAATAATGAAAAAATTATTCAAACTAATTTAATTCAAATGGAACCTACTATTTTAAATAATAATAATAATAACAATAAAAATAATATTAATTATAATTATCAAAACAATAATCAAAATCTATTATTATTTGAACAAAATAAACAAATAATAAATAATAATCAAAATATGAGTTATAATAATATTAATCAAGGAAATATATGTTTAAATTGTAAAAATGGATTTTTTTTTGAATATAAATTTCGTTTATGTCAAAATTGTTTTTTATTGAAATTTAAAGAGCAATTTATAGAAAAATATTTTATATGTTTATCAAAGCTTCAAAGTTATTTTCAAACATGTAATGATTCAGGAGATTATAATAGAACTTTAATTTCATTATTTGATAAAGAACAAATTTTAATAACAAATAAACAAATTGAAATCCAAAATGCTATTTTATTAATTAATAATTATTTACCTCCTAATAATAAAATATATTTAAATGCTTTAATTTCACAAGTTAAAAATTTATTTTGTCTTCAATGTCATAAAAATATAAATCAAAATAAATTATTTATTCCATGTGGATGTTTTTTTTGTTCATATAATTGTTTAATAGAACATTTTAATAATATTAATAAATTAGAAATAAAAAAAAAAACAAATGATTTTTGTTGTGTTTGTTCAAATATTTATGAAGCATTTCAAGTTTTAAATTTAGTATTTTTATTTAAAAATATGAATCAAGAAATTTTAGTGAATAAAGGTTTAAATTTATATAAAGAAATATCAAAAAATAAATGTTCAAAATGTAATACAAATATAAAAGATGTTGATTCAATTTATGTTAAATGTAAAAATGAAGGTTTTGATCCTAATTGGAAAATACTTGGAGATAATTTTACTTTTAATCATTTACTTTGTTCTTTTTGTTATAGAAATTTAGATAATTCAAAATATTTTTGTATCTTTTGTAAAAATGAACATTTTGTTTTAAATAAAAATATAAGTAATGATAATTCTTGTAATCTTTTTTAAAATTTTTTAAATTATTCATTTAAATATATTATATTTTAAATTAATTTTGTGTTCTTTGATTGTTTAATTCAAAGCAATTTAATAAATGAAATAATAAAAAATGAATAAAAAGAAACTTATTATAAAAGCAAAAGAAGATTTGTGAGGTTTGTCCAATGAGTTATATTTGTATAAGAGAATTTTTGATGTTTTTTTAATTTAGTTAATGAATTTTTATAAAAATTTTTTTCCCAAAGAAATTACTTCTTCTTTGAATAATATAATAAATAATAATTATATTTCATTCTAATAAAAATTTTTTATATATGAAAGTCTAATTAAGATATTATTGTATTATATTTTTTCAAAATTAAAAATATTATTGAAAAATTTTAAACTTATTTCATAAATTAATTACATCACTAAATAATAGAAAATATAATTAATTTATATTTAAAAATTAAATTAGAAAGATATAATAAAAATTAAGTAGTCATATTAGTTTTTTTAAAAAAATAATAAACTGAGATAATATTATTTATATTCAAAGATAAAATTTAATCTATATAAAAATGGGTTGTTGTGGAGGAAAAAAGGATAAATATCCAACTTTAATTTGTTTTTTTGAAACAAAAAATGAAGAACAAAAAGCATATTGTATCAAATTGAAAGATAATTTTAAAAGTGATAAAACAATTAGATTTGAAATTAAATCACTTCCAAATGTTCCTTTTAAAATTCAATTTAAAAAAGATGGTATAACTACTGATCTTCAAACTGAATATTCAAATGAAGAAGATGTAATGAATGAAACTTTACAAAAAGCATATGATTTATTAAAAGATTAATTTATTTCAATTAATTTTAAATATTTTATATATTTTATTCTTGTTTTAAGAATTTAAATTTTTTAATTTATAACGTTTTTAAAAGAATAATTTTTAATTTTGTTTGTTTTATTTATCAAATTCCTTTTTTACTAAATAATTAAGATATTTTGTTTTCTTTTTATATATATTTATTGATTTTTTTTTCTTCTTAAATTAATTTAATGATAATGTATCTGTTATATTTTAATATATTAAAAAAACTTTAAAAATAATTTTTGCAAAAAATAATTGCAATTATTTTTTATTTTTTTTACAACTTAAAACATTATTTATAACAAAATCTTTTTATATTACATAATTAAGAATTCCTATTAAACTTTTTTTGAAATAAAATTGAAAAAATAACCAACATTAAAAATATTTTTTAACAAAAAATTAAAAATTAAAATAGAATAAAAAGAAAAAATAAATATGAGAATCAGTATAAAAGAAATATACTTTAGTATATAAAATAAATTTTTTAAGAAATAATGTTTGATATAATTAAACAAATAGATGATGTGAAAAAAATAAATAATATCTGACCATAATTTTTTATATAATAATCATAAAAAAATAAAGTAATATTTCATATAAATTTACAAAACAATTTTTAAACAATTATTGGAAAACAAAGACTTGTAATTTTTTGAAAGTTTATAAAAAAATTTTATTGTTAATATTAATTTATAACTTATTTTTTATTATATTTAGTTATGAAGTTAATAATTAATAAGCATTAAATTTGATTATTATTAATTTTTTAAATTTAAATATCGTTTATTTATAAAAAAAATAAATTAAATGGGCAGTAAATTATGTAGTAATAATCAAGAAGAAGAAAGAATAATGATACAAAATATTATTAATGATGTTTTTAATGAAAATGATATAATAATGGGAGATAATATTTCAAGAGATATGAATATGAAAAATTCGTTATATACAGATGAGACACCAATTACTCCTATAAAAAATAAGAAAAAAAATTTAGATTATTATAATAATCCAACAAAAGATAATGATTATGATAAAATCAATAATATCAATAATTTTAATATGGATGATTTTAATAGAAGAACAAAAAAGAGAAATACTTTTAATAATAATGAAGATTATTATAATCCAAAAAAAAATGATTTCTTTAATAATGAATATATTTATGAAAAAATAGGAACTACAAATAATCAATTAGTAAATATTTTTATAATTAATAATCTAAATAAAATAAAAAATGCTTTTAAGAAATATAAAGAAGAAAATTATAATACATTAAATACTGGTAAAATTACTTTTTCACATAAAAAATACCAAAAATTAATTGATACAAATCAAAGTATAATATTTGAAAATATTATATCTTCAAAATCAATAACATTAAAAGCAAAAAATAATAATTTTGCAATGAAAAAATTTGAAAATGGTTCAATTTATTTTGGTGAAATAATAAATAATCAATGTACAGGAATAGGAAAATTTATAACAAAAAACGGTGAAATTATGAAAGGATATTTTAATAATAATTATCTTCAAAATTATTGTATTATAAAACAAGAAAATGGAATTTATTTTGAAGGAGATATTATAAATAATAAAATAGAAGGAATTGGTTATGAAATTATTTCAGATAATTCATTTTATTATGGAGAATATAAAAATAATAAAAAAGAAGGAATTGGAAAATATATTTGGTCAAATAATTATTTTTATGAAGGAGAATTTAAAAATAATAAAATGAATGGATATGGAATTATTAATTATAATGATGAAAGATATTATGAAGGTGAATTTAAAAATAATAAAATGAATGGTTTAGGTTTGTTTAAATGGAATGATGGAAGAAAATATTTTGGAATATTTGAAAATGATATTAGAAATGGTTTTGGTATTTTTTTATGGAAAGAACCTTTAAAAATATATGTTGGATTTTGGAAAAATGGAAAACAAAATGGTTTAGGAAAATTAAAAACTAGTTATAAAGAAATTTATTGTTTTTGGAAAGATAGTAAGAAAAATAAACAATTTAATTCTAAAGAAAAATTTATTCAAAATATTAATAAATGTAATGATAAAAATGTTAAACAATATATTTATTTTTTTCAATTAAATTTTGATGATATTATGTCTATCATGTTAGAAATATAAATTAGTTTAAAAACAATAATTTTTCTAATTGTAAATATTGAATATTTAATTTTGTATTTTAAAAAAAAATTTTGAAAAGCTTAAAAATAAAAATTAATTAAATTAAAATATTTTTATAAATGATAATATATATATATAAACAATATATAATAAATTTATTTTTAATTAATTATATTTTTAGCAATTAAACTAAGTTTTAAAGTAGTAAAATCATTGTCATATATCCAATTACAAAAATTCTGAGTTAAATCAATTGATTCTTGCTTATCAAAATTAAATAATTTATTTTCACAATCTAGAAAATTATTTATAAAATCATTACAAAAAATTGGAATGTCTTCAGCACAATTATAAGTAGTATATTCATTTTCATATCTTAAAAAATTTGATTGTTCATTTTGATTAGATAAATCATTTCTATTTGAAATATTAATAAATTCTCTAAATAAAGTAACAAAAACAATTAATTTTATAAAATAATTTGGATTAACATTTAATGACATTTTATTTAAATAATCCATAAAAACATTGTCACATATTTCATTTTCATTTTCAATTTTCATATTTCTATCATGTTTACTTAATAAAAATTTACCTAAAAAAGGATGTTCATAAATTTTATGATATTCATTCATTTGTTTCTTTATATTTCTTTCTTTAATTTCTTCATTATTATAATCATAAATATTATTAAAAGCTATATTAATGCAATTTGGAAAATCATAAATTTCAGTAATTCCAGTTCTTTCTTCTTTTAAAAAATAAGTTAAATTAATTGGATTATATTGTAATTTTTCTTTAAAAAAAATCTCAGTATTTTTTTTTGGTCTTCCTCTTTTTCTATCACTGATATCATTTGAATTATGTTTTTGTTTACAATGAGTATATAATGCAGGATATGATAAATAACATTTATAACATATTTTACACATAAAATTTCTTCCTTTTAGATCCTTTCTTGACCTTCTTTTTGGTTTTAATATAATTTCTGAATCATTATTTAATCTATTTAAGTCATTAAGTAAATTATTTGAATTATTATTTCCATGATTTGTTAATGGAATATTCATATTTAATATATTTTCATAATATTGTTTTGGATCAATTAAACTTTTTGTATTTTTGTTCATTTTTTCTTTATTTTTGTTGGATTAATATATATAATTATACTAATATTTAAATAATTTTATATATTTTTATTTATTTATTTTAACATAAAATAAATTTTTATAAATTAAATGAAGAAAAATGATTTGTTTATTTCTGAAAAATTAAAAGGAGTAATGACAATATCTTCAATTAATATTCCACATAAAATCAAAGTTGAATTAGAATTTACAGAACATTATTTTATAATTAAATTTAAAGATATAAAAAATAAAATTAAAGATGCAGTTGAACAGATTTTTTTTCCTTTGTATCAAAAAAGTCCATGTGTATATTTTGTAAATTATACACTCGTAAAAATGATAAGTACAGTGGAATTAAGTGGATTAAAAATTACAATGATAAATCCAAAGAGTTTATTTAATTTCATATTAACAATAAAAAATATAGAAATAATAGGAATGTTATTTAATAAAAAATTATCTTTTGAAAGATTAAATACAATAAATAGAAAATTAACAAATTTAATACACTTAGAAATAAAACATTTAATAGGGCAATTTTTATATTTATTTACTTTATTAAGAGATTGTTTGGATCCAAAAAAATGTGAAAATCCAACAATTGAAGATATACTATTTAAATCTTATATAACTGGGAAAGCATATTATGAGAAATATATACAAGAATTAAAAAGAAATACAAAAATTAAATTAGAAATGAAAAAAATAGTACTAGAAAAAATAGATAAATTAAATAAAATAAAAAAATATTATAGATATAATAATAATAGAAAATCAAGTGAAAGTGAAGATGATGACAATTATGAAAATGCATTTAGAAGTGAATATAATTTAAATGATTCAACAAATGAAGATTATAATAATAATAATATGGATAAAAATTATGATTTTAATTCATTTGATTCATTAATAAATGAATTTAAATTAAGAACTTCAATTAATATTGAAGAGAGTATAGTTTTATTTTTTAAAATAGTAAGTGTTGATAGTAATAAAATAAATATGAAATTTAAATATTCAGATGCAAAAACAATATCATTAAATTTAAAAAGTGTAAATGAAAGAGAAAAAAGAAAAATAGGACATAGGACTTCTTTTTGTATAAATAAATATATTCCTTCTCCAGGAAATATTAGTGCAAATATTCCAAGAAGAAATCAAATAAATCTTTTTAACTCAAATCAATATAAAATTGATATTAATAAAATTAATAATTCAAATAATGAAAATTTTTCTAATTCTACTAAAAATACAAGTGATAAAAAAACTTTAGATGAAATTAAAAGTAATAATCAAAGTAATAATGATTTATTAGAAACTCCTAAATTTTGTTTTAAAAAAAATCAAAGTATAAATAATTCTCAAAATGATAATTTGAGTTTAAATGAAGTTCAAAAATTAATTGAAGAATGTTCAAAACATCATTCTTTTCTTCAACCTTATGAAACTTTTAATATCTTTTTTAATACTACTGAAATTATTCATAGGAAATTCTTTGAAATTTTCTTTGAAGAGTTTATTGGAAAAATTTTTTATTATGAAAAAGATAAAGATAATTTAATTAAACTTGAATCTTTATATAATTTTTTTTTATATTTAAGAGGTTTAAAAAATATTTTATTTGTTGAAAAAAATAGAATATATTTTTCAAATGTATTCTTTATGGATGATGATGATGAATAAAAAATAAATATAATAAAATTAATTAGAAGGTAAGATTATATAATTAATTTATAAATTTTTTACATATGTAATAATTTATTTTTAAATTTGTTGTTTTATAAATTATTAGATTTTAATCATAAATATTTTAAAAAATAAATCAAATATAAATTAATATATAGAATCTATCATATTCTTCAAATCTTTATCTTCTTTATTTTCT
>JAEEGI010025607.1_pt1 | contig 11420 bp, 11 predicted proteins | sample 8958751 | NCBI WGS metagenome assembly JAEEGI01 (sample SAMN16246545, study PRJNA631951) | gut metagenome | biome: gut microbiome; feature: rumen; material: KS-attached | host: Bos | place: Iran: Karaj | collected 2018-10 | reverse complement strand
ATTACCCTCGATGTAGTAGTCCAGATTGAGCTTGGTGCCGCTGGAGACGATGGCCTCGATCTCGCCGAGCAGCTCGTCCATGTCCATCCCGCGCGCCTCGGCGATGTCCTCGAGGTCCATCCGGCGGTCGATGCTCTGGATGATGGCCACCTTGGCGGCGGATTTGTTGGGCGTGGACTTGACCACGAAATCATCGGGACGCTCGATTTCGTTTTCGTCGACGTATTTCTTGATCAGCTTGATGAATTCTTCACCGAACTTGCGGGCCTTGCCCTCGCCCACGCCCTGGCAGTTCTTGAGCTCGTCGAACGTGACCGGATAGAGGATCGACATATCCTCCAGGGCCGGGTCGCCGAAGATGATCCAGGGCTGCAGCTTGAGGCGCTTGCCCAGGTCCTTGCGCAGGTCCTTGAGCATCGCGAGCAGGACGGGGTCGCCCGCGCCGCCGCCGGCCTTCATGGCCACGGCGGCCGCTGCCGTGTCGTCGTCGTCATCGTCGTCGCCCGTGGCCGCGAACACGCGGTCCTCGACCAGGCGGAGCTCCCACGGCTCCCGGGCGAAGCGCTCGCCCAGCTCCGTGACGTGGATCAGGCCGTAGGTCTCGATCTCCTTGACCAGCAGGTGGGCGATCAGCCCCTGATGGATCACGGTGCACCAGAATTTGTCGGAGTGCGGCGCGCCCTTGCCGAAGAACGGGAGTTCGTCGTGTTTGTAGGACTTGATGAGCGAATTGGACACGCCGGCCAGGATGTTGGCCAGGTGGTCCAGCTTGAAGTGCTCCGGCAACGCCTGGATCAGGTCGATGACCAGTTTCATCTCCTTGCGGCCGTCGAAGGTCGGCTTGGGGTGGATGCAGTTGTCGCAGCAGTGGCAGTTGTCTTCCGGGTATTCTTCGCCGAAATAGTTGAGCAGGAGCTTGCGGCGGCACTGGCTCGACTCGGCGTAGGCCAGCACCTCGGAGAGCAGCTGGCGGCTGATCTCCTGCTCGGCCACGGGCTTGCCCTGCATGAATTTCTCCAGCTTCTGGATGTCCTTGTAGCTGTAGTAGGCGATGCAGAGGCCTTCCTGGCCGTCACGGCCGGCGCGTCCCGTCTCCTGGTAGTAGCTCTCGATGCTCTTGGGGATGTCGTAGTGGATCACGAAACGGATATCCGGCTTGTCGATGCCCATGCCGAACGCGATCGTTGCCACGATCACCTGCACTTCCTCCATCAGGAAGCGGTCCTGGTTTTCGGCGCGCACCTTGGCATCCAGGCCGGCGTGGTACGGCAGGGCCTTGATGCCGTTGATGCACAGCAGCTCCGCCATCTCCTCCACCTTCTTGCGGCTGAGGCAGTAGATGATGCCGGACTTGCCGGCGTTCTGGCGGATAAACTTGATCAGGTCCTTCTCGGGCTCGACCTTGTCGCGGATCTCGTAGTAGAGGTTGGGGCGGTTGAAGGAGGACTTGAAGACCGCGGCGTCCGGGATCCCCAGGTTCTTGAGGATGTCGCTCTGCACCTTGGGCGTGGCGGTGGCCGTCAGCGCGATGATCGGCGCGCGGCCGATCTGCTCCACGATGGCGCGGATGCGGCGGTATTCCGGCCGGAAATCGTGGCCCCACTCGGAGATGCAGTGGGCCTCGTCCACGGCATAGAAGGAGATCCGGACCTCCCGCAGGAGCATCACGTTCTCCTCCTTGGTCAGGGACTCCGGAGCCACGTACAGGAGCTTGGTCTTGCCGGCGAGCAGGTCCTCCCGGACTTCGTCGATCTGCTGGCGCGAGAGCGAGGAGTTCAGGAAATGCGCGATGCTGCCGTCCCCGGAGACGAACCCGCGGAGCAGGTCCACCTGGTTCTTCATCAGCGCGATCAGCGGGGAGATGATGATCGCCGTCCCTTCCATCACCAGAGCCGGCAGCTGATAACACAAGGATTTGCCGCCTCCGGTGGGCATCAGGACGAAGGCATCACCCCCTCCGATCAGGTGGCGGATGATCTGTTCCTGGTCCGACTTGAAGGTGTCGTAGCCGAAAAATTCCTTGAGGGTCTTGCGTACCAGCGCGGGATCCGGTGTCATATCTTGTCAGTCTAGGGTGTGAATGGCCAGTCCGGAGCGGAGCTTGGGCTCGAACCATGTCGTCTTGGGCGGCATGATGTTGCCCGTATCCGCGATGTTGATCAGCTGCTTCATCGAGACGGGGTACAGGGCGAAGGCGACCTTCATCTCGCCGGAGTCCACGCGGCGGGCGAGCTCGCCGAGCCCGCGGATACCGCCCACGAAGTCGATGCGCTTGTCCGTGCGCAGGTCCTTGATCCCGAGGATCTTGTCCAGCACCAGGTTCGACAGGATGGTGACGTCCAGCACCCCGATCGGGTCGGCGTCGTCGTAGCGGCCGGGCTTAGCGGTCAGGCTGTACCACTTGTCGCCGAGATACATGGAGAAATTGTGCAACTGCGTCGGCGCGCAGGGCTTCGCCGCGCGGCCGCAGCGCGGCTTGGAGGCAACGCTCACCTCGAAATCCTCCTCCAGCGCTTTCAGGAACTCCTCCGGCTGCAGGCCGTTCAGGTCCTTCACCACGCGGTTGTAGTCGATGATGGCGAGCTGGCTCTCCGGGAAGCAGACGGCCATGAAGAAGTTGTACTCCTCGTCCCCCGTATGGTTCGGGTTCTGCGCGCGCTTCTCCGCGCCCACGCGGGCAGCCGCCGCCGTGCGATGGTGTCCGTCGGCCACGTAGAAGGCGTCCACGTCGCGGGTGAAGATCTCCGTGATGCGGGCGTTGACCGCGTCGTCGTCAATCACCCAGAAAGTGTGGGTGAAAGAGTTCTCGTCGACGAACTTGTATTCGGGGGTGCCGGCGGCGGTCTTCGCGATGATCCCGCCGAGTTCGGCGTTGTCCTTGAAGGCGAAGAAGACCGGCTCGATGTTGGCGTTCTGGATGCGGACGTGGATCATCCGGTCATCCTCCTTGTCCTTGCGGGTCAGCTCATGCTTCTTGATCACCCCGGCGGCATAGTCGTCGGTATGGGCGCAGAGCACAATGCCGTACTGCGTGCGCCGGCCCATCGTCTGGGCATAGACATAATATTTCTCCTTGTCTTCACGCACCAGCCATCCCTTCTGCTGCCAGGCCTTGAAATTCTCCACGGCGCGGTCGTAGGTACGCTGCTCGTGCTCACCGGCGATCGGGTCGAAGTCGATCTCGGGCTTGGTGATGTGAAGCAGGGACTTCTCCCCGGCCATCTTCTTGGCCTCTTCAGAGTTCAGGACATCATAGGGCGGCGCCGCGACCTGCGTCACGATGCCTTTGGGCGGCCTCAAGGCCGCGAAGGGTTTGACTCGTACCATATTTCAAGCAAAATCTATATCCGAAGATACTCATTATTATTCACAAATCAAAATAAATGCGGGAGCCAAATGAATTTGACTCCCGCAGGTCTGAAGCGCAGCAGCGCTTACTTGTTCAGCTGGAACTTCGTGCAGCCGTCCTTGAAAAAGGCCACGATCTGGCGCGCGGCGGCGAGGCCGGCGTTGACGTTGGCCTCGGCGGTCTGGGCGCCCATCTTCTTGGGGGTGGCGAAGACGCGTACGCCGAACTTCTCCTGCAGCATGGGGAAACAGTCAGGGGCGACGTCGGCGACGTACTTGAGGTCCGGACGCACGGTGAGGGCTTTCTCAAGCCCCACCTCGTCGATGACCTCCTTGCGGGCGGTGTTGACGAGCGTCGCGCCCTTGGGCATCTTCGTGATCAGGTCGAAGCCGATGCTGCCGACGGTCTGCGGCGTGGCGGGGATGTGCAGGCTGAGATAGTCGCTGCCTGCGTAGAGCTCCTCGAGCGAATCGACGGGCTCGGCGCCTCCGGCCTTGATCTGCTCCGGGGTGAGGAACGGGTCGAAGGCCTTGACCTTCATGCCGAGGGCCGCGGCCTTGGCGCCCACCAGGCGGCCGACGTTGCCGAAGGCCTGGATGCCGAGGGTCTTGCCCTCGATCTCGGAGCCCGTGACGGGTGTGAACTGCGTGCGGGCCATGTAGATCATCAAGGCGATGGCCAGCTCGGCCACGGCGTTGGCGTTCTGTCCCGGCGTGTTCATCGCGACGATGCCGCGGGCCGTGCAGGCAGGCAGGTCGAGGTTGTCGAAGCCTGCGCCGGCGCGCACGACGATCTTGAGCTTCGGGGCGGCGGCGACGACCTCTGCGGTGACCTTATCCGAGCGGACGATCAGCGCATCGGCGTCGGCGACGGCCGCGACCAGGTCGGTCTGGTCGGCATATTTCTCGAGCAGGGCGAGTTCATAGCCTGCTTCTTCTACGATCTGGCGGATGCCCGCGACCGCTGCGGCCGCAAAGGGCTTCTGGGTGGCGACGAGGACTTTCATGGCTGGGCTAGGCATGGAGTTTCTCAAATTCCTGCATGGCGGCCACGAGGGCTTCGACGTCCTCCTGCGTGCAGGCGTTGTAGGTGGAGGCGCGGAAGCCGCCAACTGAACGGTGGCCCTTGATGCCCACGATGTCACGCTCGACGGCGAACTTCAGGAACTCGTCCTGGAGGTCTTCGCGGCCCGGAGCCATCACGAAGCAGATGTTCATGATGGAGCGGTCCTCCCGCGCGGCCGTGCCGACGAAGAGCGGGTTGCGGTCGATCTCGGCATAGAGCGTGTCGGCCTTCTTGACGTTGATGGCGTGGATGGCCTCGACGCCGCCGATGCCCTTGAGCCACTTGAGGGTCTCGTTCATCACGAAGATGGAGAAGACCGGCGGGGTGTTGAACATCGAGAGTTTGTCGATGTGGGTGCGGTAGTCGAGCATCGTGGGGAGATAGCGGCTGACCTTGCCCAGGCTGTCCTTCTTGATGATGGCGAAGGCCACGCCGGCAGGGCCGGCATTCTTCTGCGCGCCGCCGTAGATGACGGTGTACTTGCTCACGTCCACGGGACGGGAGAGGATGTCCGAAGACATGTCCGCGATGAGGGGCACGGGGCAGTCGATGTCCTCGCGGATCTCGGTGCCGTAGATGGTGTTGTTGGTCGTGATATGGAAATAATCCAGGTCCTTGGGGATCTCATACCCCTTGGGGATGTAGCAGTAGTTCTTGTCGGCGGAACTGGCCACGGCATAGGCTTCGCCCAGGCCCTTGGCTTCCTTGAGGGCCTTCTTGGCCCACACACCCGTCTCCAGGTAGCCGGCCTTGTGCTCGAGGTAGTTCATGGCCACGTAGAGGAATTCCAGGCTGGCGCCGCCGCCCAGGAAGACGACCTCATATCCTTCGGGGATGTGCAGCAGCTCCTTCCAGAGCGCGCGGCATTCATCCATCACTTCGTCCCAGCCCTTGGTGCGGTGGGAAATGGAAATCAGGGATACACCGGTGCCCTTGAAATCCTTGAGGGCCTCGATGGTGTTGTCGATGGCCACCTGCGGGAGCAGGCAAGGCCCGGCGTTGAAAACGTGTTTTTTACCCATGTCGTAAAGGTTGTGATTGTTTCAGTCTATAAAGATACCTAATTTTTCGATACGCTCCAAAAAATCGGCCTCGAGCGAGCGGCGCACCCGCACCTCGAGCGAGCAGTCCGCGAGGAACGACTGGCCTCGCTGCGGGAGAGCGAGGTCCTTGACAACCTTCATCACGGCGGGCAGGCTGTCGTAGGGGAAATGCAGGGTGTACCAGCGGCCGGCCACCTTCTCGATGACGCGCGCGGAAGCGAGCGCGTCCGCCGTGCTGGTCTTGTAGGCCCGGATCAGGCCCGGGATGCCGAGCTTGATGCCGCCGAAATAGCGGATCACGACCACGAGCACGTCGCTCAGGCCGGCGGAATCTATCTGTCCGAGGATGGGACGGCCGGCCGAGCCGGCGGGCTCGCCGTCGTCTGCCGCCCGCCAGGTCGTGCCGTCCAGGCCGAGCCGGTAGGCGTAGCAATGATGCCGGGCGTCGAAGTATTCCTTGCGCAGGGAGGAGACGATTTCCTTGACTTCGGCCTCGCTCTCCACCGGGTAAGCACGTGCGATGAAGCGGCTGCCGTTGTCCTTGAACAGGCCCTCGCTCTGCTCTGCGATGCTTTTGTATGTATCTTTTGCGCTCATCGGCGAATCAAAATTAGTGATTATTTCGTATCTTCGCAATATGAATTACAGATACAGAGTCACGCTGGCCGGCATCAAAGGCTTCTTCCGGGTCTATCTTGTCAACGGGGAGAATTCGCTCTACACGTTCCACAAACAGTTGCGTGCAGACCTCGAATTCCCTATGGATCAGCCGATTCTCTTCAAGGCCCTGGACGCGGACGGCGGCGTGGTCGCCCGCTATGCCTTGATGGACATCGGCTTCGGCGCAGTGGACAACGTCTCCATCGCCGACACCATCAAGGCCGGCGCGTCCAGCTTCGTCTATTTCTACGACATCGCCTCCAAGAAGAGCGTGATCATCACGCTTGAAGGCGAGGCGCGGGAATACACCGCCACCCCGCGCGTCATCGAGACCAAGGGTCCCGTCCCCCAGGAGTTCGAGAACGGCTACGTCGCCTTCGAAGACCTGCCGGAGGAGCACAGGCACCTGCCTGGCGAGTCCCGCCGAGGCGGCGACGAGGATGAGGATGAGGACGACGAAGATGACGAAGACTTCGACGACGAGGACGAAGAGGATGAGGACAAGGAGGAGGAAGAGATCCTGTACGACGAAAACGAATAAAACCAGCTTTTTTCTGTAACTTTTGCCGGTGTTCTGCGTTTATTAGACAGAGCACCGGCAAAATGGATATCCTGACTTCGGCATACCTGTCCCTGCGGGACCGCCTGCGACTCCGCGCACAGCGGATCACCGGGCGGGCCGACGAGGCGGAAGACGCCCTGCAGGAAGCCTTCTACCGGCTCTGGAGCCGACAGTACGACATCCGTTCGGAGGGACAGGCCGAGGCGCTGCTGCACACCGCCGTGCGCAATGCCAGCGTGGACCAGGTCCGGCGGCGCCGGGACGCGCTCCCGCTGGAGTCCGCCGATACCGTCCCGGGCCGGCCGGAGCCCAAAGACAGCCGGGAGACCCTCGCGCTCGTACGCGGCATCATAGAAAGTGCGCTTTCACCGACCCAGAGATACATCCTGGAACGCAAGGAATACGAAGGCATTCCCCTCGAAACCATCGCAGAAGAGCTGGGGATGCAGCCCGGCACCGTCCGGGTGCAGCTCTCCCGCGCCCGGAAAACCATCCGGGAAATCTACAGGAGGACCGAACATGAGAAATGACCACTGGAAAAGACTGACCGGCAAGTACTTCGAAGCCGAGACCACCCCGGCCGAGGAGCGCGCGCTCATGCGCTTCCTCGCGCAAACCCGCGATCCCTGGTTCGACGAGGTCAAGGCCGTCATGGGCTACCTGCGCGCCTCGGCCCCGGCCCGGGAGCCTGCCGTGCAGGCTGCAGCTCCCGGCCGGCGGCCGTTCCGGGCGCTCCCGCTTGCTTTCGCGGCGGCCTGCGCCGCCCTCCTCATCGCGGTCGGTGTCGGCCTGTCCCGCCGCCCGACCTGCGTAACCATCACCTACGGCGTGGCCAACTCCGACCGGGAGCAGGTCCTGTCCGACGCCAGAAACACACTGACCGAGCTGTTCGCCGACAACCAGGGCCCGGATGTCGCCGCCCAGCTCGAAGAATTGTTCAAATAAGATGAAAAAATCCCTGATAACCCTATTGCTGCTGGTCCTGTGCACCCTGGCATCGGGCCAGGAGAGCCGGTTGAAGTCCGGTCCCGTCCTGCGGGGCGAGGTCATCCCGGAGTCCAGGCTCGTCGAGACGCTGGTCAAGGGCACCGACATCGAGGACCTCGGCCTGACGCTCTTCCACAGCGTCCGCTTCACGGCCTCGCCGGAGGAACTCGCCGCCGTCAGCCGGCTGGTGCTCGAGGACGCCTCGGACGCACTGACCCGCCGGACCGTCCTGTCCGGCGGCCTCCTCCAGTCCGCCTTCCTGCAGACCGGCCGTACCGGCTACCTCGCCTTCCAGTCCAAGCCCTCGGGCAGCGGACAATATGCGGTGATCCTCGTCTACATGGAGGGGGACATCACCGAGAGACAACTCAGACAAATGTTTGGTAAACAGTAAAATGCAGTTATAATCATGAAGAGAATCCTTCTCAGCCTGGCGGCGCTGGCCGCCATCTTCCCCGCCGCACGCGCCCAACAGCACGCCGATACCCTGATCGTCAACCGCCCGGACAAGGTGACCGTTATCACCTCGGCCGAGACCCAGGAGATCCGCATCAAAGGCAGCGACAAAGACCCGGATTACAACTATGTCGGGCGCATCACCCTGACACCGGACGCGACCGTCGCCGTCCAGGACGGCCCGGACCTGTTCGGCTTCGATATCTTCAAGATGCGCAAGAAAAGCCCGGCACCCGTCCAACGCAAACAGTCCCGCATCTCGACCGAGGGGCTCGAGCGGGTCAACCTCGGCTTCACGGATGCACTGGAATCCCCGGGGGGCATCCAACTCGCTCCCAGGGTCTTTTCCGACCTGGAACTGTCGCTGCTGAACCTGCACTTCCGGCCATTCCGCGAGGTTCTTGAGTTCAGCACCGGCGTTGACCTGGGCTACCGGGCCCTCGCACTCAGCGGCGGCAACCAGTTCGTCTTTCGGGACGGCATCGTCGGCATCCAGCCCATGGACGGGAAATACAGCAAGCAGAAATCCTCCCTGCGCTACAACTACGTCGGCATGCCCCTGTATGTCTCCCTCCTGTTCGGCAGGTACAACCGCCTCTCTTTCGGCGTCGCCGGCCACTACAACTTCATGGGGCGCATCCGGGACAAATACATCGAAGAGAACGGGGCCAGGCAGTCCTACAAGACGGAGAACCTCCCCCTGAACAAGCTGAGCTGGGAGTACTGCCTGCGGCTGGATCTCGATGAGTTCGGCGCCTATGTGAAATACAGTCCCTGCCCGGTCCTCGCCGAAGGGAAAGGCCCGTCCTTCCACACCCTGAGCTTCGGCCTGTCCCTGAACGTGTCTGAATGGTAACCGCTTTATTCCCGTCTCATGAAACGCCTTGTATTTGCAGCCGGCCTGCTGCTCTGCGCCTGCGCCGGACACCGGGACGTCCCGACAATCGACATCAGCGCCGCTTCACCTGCGGACCTGGAAGAGGTCGCGACCGGCTGGGAACTCCTGCCGGTCGATGAGAGCGAGATACCGATGCCCGCCATCACGGATATCAAACGCTACGGCGACCGGACTTTCATCAAGTCCGGCCGATACCCTGACACCCCGAAAATCTACATGATGGAAGGTCCCCGGATGGCCGCCGTGCTCGACGCCTACGGCCGCGGGCCCGGCGAGTATCAGAATGCCGAGAGTTTCGCCTACTGCGAGCAGAGCTCCGAGCTAATCATCAACGACCGGCGGTTCAAGGGTTTCCGCAGATACCACGTGCCGGACATGAAATGGATATCGGACGAACCCGTCGGCCGCTACCTCACGCAGTTCGAGTCGCTGGATGCACAAAGGAGCGTCTTTCCCTTTGACACCGAAGACGGGGAGCCCGGAACTTTTGTCATTTGGGACCACGCCAAAAGCGAAGTGGCCGATTCGATGCAAACCTCCTTTTTCTCAGCCGCATTGTCACAAGAGCTTCACTTGACAAAAACGGGCGACGGGAGCATCCTGTTCGGCCTCTCCGCGCATGAGACAAGTTTGTGGCGCGCTTCAGCATCCGGCTTCTCCCTTGACGCAAAGGCTGTGCTGACCCCGGATGCATTCGGCCCCAAGGTCTGGGAGGCCTCCGAATTCGAGCCGGCTTACAATGCATATGTGGAAGTATTCCGGTCGGATGGCACCTTCGGCATCGGGGCGGAAGACCCCCTGGTCGGCAAAGACGGATTCGCCTTCTGGTATGCTGCCGGCATCGGGGACGAGGGGATGCTCTGGCGCCTGGCCGTTTCAGCTCCGCAGGGCAACCGGGCATACTCCGAGATCCGCCTCGAAGGCTATCCCGAGGCGATTCAGCCCTCCGGCGTGGGCGGCGACAATTGGTGCTCGGTCCTGTTGCTCGACCTGCTGGAGGACGTCCCCGCCCCGAAAGGGAAGATTTACCCGCGCCTGCGTGAACTTGCCAGTCAGGGATTCGAGACCGTCCTGCTGTTCTGGTCTGCCATCTGAGCTGCCCTTCGCAGGAGCGTCCGGATCAAGTCCGGACATGACGAAAGCCCGGCAGACTGCCGGGCTTTCGTATGATGGTTCGTTGCCTCCGGGATTACTCGGCCGCAGGCTCGACGTACTTGCCGACCTTGGTCATCTCCACGTCGAAGAGAAGGGTGGAGTTGGGGCCGATGGCCTGGTTGCCCTGGTCGCCATAGGCAAGCTCGGAGGGGATGAAGAGCTGGATCTTGCCACCCTCGCCGATGAGCTGCATGCCCTCGGTCCAGCCGGGGATCACGCGGTTGAGGACGAAGTTGATCGGCTCGGCATCTTCCGGGGTCTCGTCGAAGACGGTGCCGTCGAGGAGCGTGCCCTTATAGCGCACCCACACGGTATCCTGCGGGCCCGGCTTCACATCGTTGCCCGGCTCGATGACCTTGTACTGCAGGCCGGAGTCCGTGGTCTGGATGCCGTCCTTCTTGGCGTTGGCGGCGAGGAACTTCTCACCCTCGGCCTTGTTTGCCATCGCCACGCCGCTCTGGCGCTTCTCGAGATAGTTGTTGAACAGGTCGTTCATCAGGTTGGGATCGATCTTGAACTGCTTGACGAAATTCTCGTCCATCGGATCGCCCTCGGAGTTGACGAAGTCCTTCATGCCCTTGACAATCTCGCCATAGTTGAGGTTGGAGCCGAAGTCATAGTTCTTGAGGAAACTGCCGAAGTTGATACCGAGCAGGTAGCTGACAGAGTCGATCTGAGCCTTGGAAGGCTGGAATTCTTTCGGGATGTTGTCCCCGGCCGGCTTGCTGGTGCAAGCCGCCAACGCAAGTCCGATCAGGAGGACTGCAAAAATCTTGTTTGCTTTCATAATTAATTTATACATAATTAGTTAATTCATTTACAACTCCCACGCAAGGGCGGAGGCGCCGAGGATAGCGGCATCCGACTCCTTCAGCTGGGAGAAAACGATCTGGACCTTGCCCTTCCAGATCTTCAGGAGGTTGTCCTCCATCGCACGTTTCATCGGCTCGTAGAGGAACTCCTTGGCGCGCGCCAGGCCGCCGAAGAGCACGATGGCCTCCGGGGCGCTGAACGCCACGAAGTCGGCGAAACTGCGGCCCAGGATCGTGCCCGTGTACTCGAAGAGCCGCAGGGCGAGGGCATCCCCGGCCTTGGCGGCGTCATAGATGTCCTTGGACTCGATCTTGTCGAGCTCGCGCAGCGAGGACGGCTCGTCCGTGGCTTCCAGCCACTCGCGCGCCGTGCGGGCAATACCCATCGCGGAGCAGTAGGCCTCGAGGCAGCCGGTCTTGCCGCAGCCGCAGG
>JAEEGI010025606.1_pt1 | contig 11421 bp, 5 predicted proteins | sample 8958751 | NCBI WGS metagenome assembly JAEEGI01 (sample SAMN16246545, study PRJNA631951) | gut metagenome | biome: gut microbiome; feature: rumen; material: KS-attached | host: Bos | place: Iran: Karaj | collected 2018-10 | reverse complement strand
GATGCGCACCTACCCACTCTCGAAACTCATGCCCAAGTTCATGTTTATCGACGCGCTTGCCTATGTTACTGAAAAGAACTACGACAAGTTCAAGGAAACGCTCAAGGAAATGCTGCAGCGTTATCCCGAAACCGACATCACGCCCACCGCTTCGTCGATTGTGAAGCAAATCAACCAGGGCCGCAAGATTAACGGTGGCGGCGAGAATGCCCGCGGCATGTTCTGGTCGATGCGACTCGGCAACGACTCCACCGCCGAGAGCATCGAGAAAGAGTTCACCCCATTCAGCGAGGGACTCGACAAGCCGCAGTACTTCATTCTTGTGTACTCGACCGACTCCATCAGGAGCAATGTGCTGCTCTATGAGGTGGCCAAGCACAACTTCAGCAACTACACGATGAAGGACTTCGACCTGGAGCAGATGAACTTCAGCAACCTCGGACTTCTCATTGTGAAGGGATTCTCTAACTATGCCGAACTGAAGAACTACAAGACCCTCTTCGACACCGACAAGGATCTTGACCTGCCGCCACAAGTGCACCAGGTGCTCATCAGCGAAGACAACTTCAACCTGCTTTTGCGTGAGGGCCGCTCATTCGAGGACTACTTCCGCTATCTCGACGAGGAGAACACCAAGAAGGTGGAGGCCAAGGTGCCTGAAAACGTCACCGATGACAAGGATGACGACAAGGACGACGACGTCTTCAACAACGATGACGACGACAAGAAGCCTCTCAAGAGCGTGAAAGGCAAGAAAGAAGATAAGAAAGACGAGAAAAAAGACGACAAGAAGGATAACAAGAAGGACAAGAAGAAAGGCGACAAGAAGGGCGACAAGAAGTCTAAGGACAACAAGAAGCCCGAAGAGGACAGCAATGCCGAGCCCAACAAGTTCTTGAAACAGGCTCAACCTCAAAACGACAGCACGATTATAGTGAAGGAGCCTGACCTGTTTGACGTAACACCGCCAGTCACCCCTGGAATCTACAAGCCTGTCAAGCCTGTTACACCTGTTGAACCCGACACAACGGTTGAGTCCGACATCCAGCCTACTCTGCCTGACACCGATACTACCGTAGTCACCACGGTGACCACGCCAGTGACAACCACCGACTTGACCACTACTCCGGTGACCGATATCAACACTAATGTCAACACTGATGTCAATACCGACGTGACGACTCCTGCCGTCAACACCCAGAATGCCGAGACCACACAGAACGAGCCAGGAAAGAAACCGACTCGCAGCATACGCGACAAGAAGGGCGACGACGAGAAAGCACGCGAGAAAGCCGCTAAAGAAGAGGCCAAAGCACGTGAGAAGGCTGAAAAAGAAGCCGCCAAGGCACGTGAGAAAGCCGAGAAGGAAGCCGCAAAAGCTCGCGAAAAGGCCGAGCAAGACGCTGCCAAGCAACGTGAAAACGAGCAGAAACAGCGCGAGCAGGCCGAGAAAGACAAGATCAAGAACAAGGAGCAGCAAATCAAGGCTCGCGAAGACTCGGTGAAGAATGCTCAGAAGCAGCGCGAAGAGGCCCTCAAGCAAAGCCGCAAAGCACGTGAGGACTCGGTGAAGAACGCACATAAGCAGAAGGAGCAGCAAATCAAGCAGGAACAGAAGGACCGCGCCGACGCCAAGAAACAGAAGGAGGAAGAACGCAAGCAACAGCTCAAAGAGAAAGAAAAAGAGCGTAAGCAAAAGGCCGAAGAGCGCAAGCAGAAGCAAAAAGAGCGCGAAGCCGAGCGTAAAGCCTACCAGAAGAAGAAAGAACAAGAAGCCAAGGAGCGCAAAAAAGCCGCTGAACAGCGCCGCAAGGAGAAGGAACGCGAAGCCAAAGAAAGAGCCAAACAGCGCAAGGCTGAGCGTGAAGCCAGGGAAAAGGAACGCCAGCAGCAAAAGAAAGGCGGAAAGAACTCTTCCAGCAGCAGCAATCCCAAAGGCTCTGGCAACAACCCTAAGGGCTCTAGTAATAACCAGAGCACCGACAACAACCAGAGCACAGATGGTAATAACGGCGACAAAAACTAACCCACTATCGACTATTCAGCTATGAGCAAAGAACAAATACTTTGGGCCGACGACGAGATTGATCTTCTCAAACCTCACGTCCTTTTCCTCCAGAACAGGGGATATGACGTCACTACCGTCACCAACGGACGTGACGCGCTCGACGCCATGGCCACTACCAACTTCAACCTCATCATCCTTGACGAGAATATGCCAGGCATCAGTGGACTTGAAGCATTACAGCAAATCAAAATTCAGCAGCCCAATGTCCCTGTCATCATGATTACCAAGAGTGAGGAGGAGAACATCATGAACCAGGCCATAGGCAGTGAAATTGCCGACTACCTCATCAAGCCCGTCAACCCTATGCAGATTCTCTCTTCGATCAAGAAGAACCTGCACAGCAACGCCATTGTAGCCGACAAGGTGACCACCGACTACCAGCAGCAGTTCATGAACATTAGCCAGACCATCAATTCGGCCTCCACCATCAACGACTGGTATGACATTTACAACACCCTTGTCAGATGGGAACTCACCCTGTCGAACACTGAAACCGGCATGGGCGACATGCTGCGCATGCAGAAGACCGAGGCCAATGCCGCCTTCGCCAAGTTTGTCAGGCGCAACTATGAGCAATGGCTCACTACCGACAAACATCCTCTCATGAGTCACGAGGTGTTCAAGACAGCTGTTAAGCCACTGCTTGAAAAAGGCGAGAAGGTGTGCTTCATCGTCTTCGACAATTTCAGGCTCGACCAATGGAAAACCATCAGCCCGCTCATCAACGAGTTTTTCAACGTCGATAACGACTCACTATATACCGCCATCCTGCCCACTGCCACGCAATATGCCCGCAATGCCATCTTCTCAGGGCTCATGCCAGTCAAAATCGAGCAGATGTTCCCCGACCTGTGGGTAGATGAAGACGAAGAAGAGGGTAAGAACATCAACGAGTCGCCCCTGGTTCAGACACTGCTCGATCGCTATCGCATGCGTTATCGTTTCTCTTATAATAAGGTGAATGACTCGAATGGTGGTGACAAACTCATCCAGAACTTCGCTAGTCTCAAGAACTATGACCTCAACGTCATGGTGTTCAACTTCGTGGATATGCTCTCGCATGCTCGTACCGAGTCGAAGATGATTCGCGAACTCGCCAACACCGACGAAGCCTACCGTTCCATCACCGAGTCGTGGTTCCGCAACTCCTATGCCTTCGACATTTTCAAACTTATTGCCGAGCAAGGTTGGAAAGTGGTGCTCACCACCGACCACGGCACCATCAAGGTCGACAATGCCATCAAGGTGATTGGTGACCGTAACACCAACACCAACTTGCGCTACAAGTTGGGCAAGAACCTCAGCTACAACCCCAAGCAGGTCTTCGAGATCAAGAATCCCAAACGCTACGGACTCCCATCGCCCAACGTCTCTACGACCTACATCTTCAGCATGAACAACGACTTTTTTGCCTATCCAAACAACTACAACTACTACGTGCAGTACTACAACGGCACCTTCCAGCACGGCGGCATCTCGATGGAGGAGATGCTCGTGCCTCTCGTCACGCTCACTCCTAAATAATTATTATATGAAAAATTTCTACTATCATCTTTTCCTGGTTTTCGCCTTGCTCACTGGGGCGGTTTTCTCGGCTAGCGCCTTTGATTTCCAGGACGGCGACCTCGTCTACCTCATCAACGACGACGGCACCACCGCCACCGTCACCTACACGGTGAAGAACAACAAGGAAAACTATGCCGGCATCACCGAGGTGAACATCCCCACCAAAGCCACCGACCCTGCCACCGGCAAGACTTATGATGTAACGACCATAGGCACCTACGCCTTCTACAGCAACAACTCCATTACCAAAATCACCATCCCTGCCTCAATCACCAAGATGGAGACCGCTGCCTTCGGCACGTTGAGCAAACTCAAACAGATTCACATTACCGACCTCAAGCGGTGGTGCGAAATCACATTTGCCAGTGCCACATCCAACCCCTTCTATGGTGGTTCAAAGATGCTATATCTCAATGGAGAAGTGGTTACCGACCTCACCATTCCCGCTGGTGTCACTACCATTATGCCCTATGCGTTCTACAAATGCAACTTCGCCACCCTCAATGTGGGTAACGATGTTGTAAGCATCCGTTCCGAGGCTTTCAAGCAGTGCCCCAACCTCATGACGGCAACCATTGGTGGCAATGTCACGACTTTGGGCAACAATGTGTTCAGCCTATGCAACAAGCTGGCATCCATCACCCTCTCTGAGTCGATCGACTCCATTGGCAATTCATGCTTCAGCAACTGCAAAAGCCTCACCGATGTGGTCTTGCCCGATGGCATCGACTATATTGCCGAGAGCCTCTTTGACGCATGCAACGGCCTGAAGAACGTGCATCTGCCCAGCAGTCTCAAAATCATAGGCAGCATCTCATTCCGTGGATGCAAGGCGTTGGAATTCATTGAAATTCCTCATGGGGCCAACACCATTATGCAAGGTGCTTTTTATAACTGCACGTCTCTCGACTCTATTGCGGTGCCCCCCACTGTGTATAACATAGAATACCAAGCCTTCTATAACACAGCCTGGCTCAATCGCCAGCCAGAAGGACTCATCTACATTGGTAATGTTGCCCTCGGCTATCGTGGCACCGTGCCCGAAGGCACCCGCATCACCCTGCGCGACAACACCGTGGGCGTAGGCGAACGCGCCTTCTATCAGCAGGCCGGACTCCAATCCATCACGTTACCCTTCACCGTGATGGGGCTCGGTGATAACTCGTTTGGTTACTGTTCAGGGCTCACTGAGGTGCATGCACACATGAACCACACCATCGAGATGGGATACATCAACACCGTCACACACGAGTGGACTGTGTTTAACCAGCTCGATTACGACAACTGCACACTCTATGTGCCCAGAGGACTCAAGCCCCTCTATGAGGCCTCATGGCTGCGCTGGGCCCGCTTCACCCACATTGTGGAGGAGAATCTGCTCGTTGGCGACGTAGATGGCAATGGCAAGGTGAATGTGAGCGATGTCACTGCCCTCATCAACATGATTCTGGGTGTTATTCCCAAAGATATTGCTGCAGGTGACATCATGAAAGACGGTAAAGTGAACGTCACTGATGTCACAGCCCTCATTAACCTCATTCTCGGGGTTATTATATTTGAATGATTTACAACAAATTACAAACCATAAGAGAATCGCCAACGGATATCCGCTGGCGATTCTGTCTTATATACATTGTAATCATGTTGAAATCTACAGGTTGAGCATGGAGCGCATCTTGTCGAGGGCAGCACTGAGGCCGTCGGCATTCTTGCCACCAGCCTGAGCAAAGTGCGGCTGTCCGCCACCGCCACCCTGGATGAGTTTGGCAGCCTCGCGCACAATGGCACCTGCATTCAGACCGAAATTCTTCACAAGGTCTTCGGTGATGAGCACGGTGAGGGTGGGTCGGCCGTTATCTTGCGTGGCAGCCAGGAAGATAGTGTTTTCTGGACACTCGGCCTTGATGGCAAAGGCAATACCCTTCACCACCTCGGACATCGCGGGGTAACACATCTTGGCAATGCGTACATTGCCCACCTGCTCGGCATCACGGAGCACAGCCTCCTTGGCCGACTTGATCTTGTCTTTAATAAAGGTATCAATTTGTTTCTGCAAAGAGGCATTCTCGGCAATCGACTTCTTCACGGCCACCATGGCATCGGGTGCGTTGTTGAACAACGATTTGATTTCGGTAAGCATGTCTTGAAAATGGTCGAGTGCGCTCTCCACCTTTTCTCCAGTAATGGCCTCGATACGGCGGATTCCAGCGGCAATACTGCTCTCGCTCATGATCTTGATCATGCCTATGTTACCCGTGTTGTCGACATGGGTACCACCGCACAACTCAACCGACGAACCATACTTGATAACGCGCACCTTGTCGCCATACTTCTCGCCAAAGAGTGCCATAGCGCCCATATCACGAGCCTCCTGGATAGGCACCTCGCGATACTCCTCGCGCACAGTGGCGTTGCGCACCATGGCATTGGCCACATGCTCCACCTCACGAATTTCTTCGGGAGTCATCTTCTTGAAGTGCGAGAAGTCGAAGCGCAATATCTTGCTGTCGACATACGAGCCTTTTTGCTCCACATGGGTGCCCAGCACCTGACGCAACGCGGCGTGCAGCAGGTGGGTTGCAGTGTGGTTGCAGGCGATGGCCTGGCGTGCCCTCGCGTCGATGACAGCGTGCACGGGTTCGGTCACATCGCTCGGCAAACGCTTGGCAATGTGCACGGGCAGGTTGTTCTCGCGCTTGGTGTCGATGATTTCAATCTTCTCGTCTCCGCTCTGCAGGTAGCCCTTGTCGCCCACCTGACCACCCATCTCGGCGTAGAAGGGTGTACGAGCCAGCACTATCTGGTAGTATTCGTTATTTTTCTGTTTCACCTTGCGGTAGCGCAGGATCTCGGTGTCACACTCGGTCATGTCATAGCCCACAAACTCGGTCACGCCCTCGTGCAGTTCCACCCAGTCGCTGGTTTCAACAGCGGCGGCATTGCGGGCACGCTCCTTCTGCTTCTTCATCTCGGCATTGAAGCCGTCGATGTTCACGGTCATGCCGTTCTCGCGCAGGATGAGTTCGGTGAGGTCGAGCGGGAAGCCATAGGTGTCGTAGAGCACGAAAGCCTTCTCGCCCTCGATCTCGGTCTTGCCCTGCTTCTTGGCCTCGGCCATCACATTATCAATCATCTTCATACCGGTCTCGAGTGTGCGCAAGAACGATTCTTCCTCCTCCTTGGTCACATGCTTGATGAGGTCGGCCTGAGCCTTGATTTCGGGATAGGCATCGCCCATGCTGTCGATGAGCGTGTCGATAAGGCGATACATGAACGCCTCTTTCATACCCAGGAAGGTGTAGCCGTAACGCACGGCACGACGCAAGATGCGGCGAATCACATAGCCAGCCTTGGCATTGCTCGGCAACTGTCCGTCGGCCACCGAGAAGGCAATGGTGCGCACATGGTCGGCCACCACGCGCATGGCCACATCGGTGTCGTGGTCCTCGCCATAGCGCTTGCCGGCAATCTCGCCCAACTTGTTGATGAGCGGCTGGAACACATCGGTGTCGTAGTTCGATGTCTTGCCCTGCAAAGCCATGCACAGACGCTCAAAGCCCATGCCGGTGTCGATCACCTTGGCAGGCAGCGGCTCCAGGCTCATATCGGCCTTGCGGTTAAACTGCATGAACACAAGATTCCAAATCTCAATCACCAGCGGGTTGTCCTTGTTCACCAGGTCGCGGCCAAACACACGAGCCTTTTCCTCGTCGCTACGCAGGTCGATGTGAATCTCGGAGCAGGGGCCACACGGACCCGTCTCGCCCATCTCCCAGAAGTTGTCGTGGCGATTGCCGTTGATGATGTGGTCTTCGGGCAAATATTGAGCCCAATATGAGGCGGCCTCGTTGTCGCGAGCCAAGCCTTCGGGCGCATAACCCTCGAACACTGTGGCATAGAGATTGTCGGGGTTCAGTCCCAGTACTTTCACCAGATATTCCCAGCAATAGTCGATGGCCTCTTTCTTGAAGTAGTCGCCAAACGACCAGTTGCCCAGCATCTCAAACATGGTGTGGTGGTAGGTATCGTGTCCCACCTCTTCCAGGTCGTTATGCTTGCCGCTCACGCGCAGGCACTTCTGCGAATCGGCCACTCGGCGCCACTGGGGTTCCTTGTTGCCCAGAATGATGTCTTTGAACTGATTCATACCCGCATTGGTGAACATCAGCGTGGGGTCATCCTTGATAACCATAGGGGCCGATGGCACAATGTGGTGATCTTTGCTCTCGAAAAATCGCTTGAACGATTCTCTTATTTCTTTTGCAGTCAACATATTTATGATTTGTGTTTTTATAGTTTTCTCGCTGTTTTTGTTGCGCATGTGAAACGAAATGCCTAACTTTACGCAAAATAACCCACAAAGTTAGGTTTTTATTATTATTTTTGCAAATTATTTACTCTCATAACTATGAGCGACGAACTAAATAAACGTTTCTACCGTATAGGCGATGTAGCTGATATACTGAATATTCCGGCTAGCACACTGCGTTTTTGGGAAAAGGAATTCACCATCATCAAACCCCAACGCAATTCCAAGAACATCAGGCTCTATACGCCCAAGGACATCGAAACCATCAGAATGATCTACTTCCTTGTCAAGGAAAAAGGACTCAAACTCGATGCAGCCCAGGCCATGATACGCCGCAATCGCGATGGCATCTCCAAACAGTTTGAGGTGATTGAGCGACTCAAAGGAGTGCGTGCACAGCTCAAGACGTTACAAAAAGCACTCGACTCGGTGCCAAACACTTAACCACTCATGAAAAAAACGTTACTACTGCTCATCGCGAGTGTGCTCGCCACACTGACCTGCCTAGCAGGAACCTCAGTCACGACGCACACGGTCACCTTCGACTTCAGCACTGTCGATGGTCTCACCGCGCTGGGCATCGCAGTGCCACCAAGTGGCGGCCGAACCTATCTCAACGACAATGCCACCTGCACTGCTGCCGACGTTACCTTAACAAATACCAACAGCACTACCAGTACCTATCAGAATAGCATCTACTACTATAGCGGTCAGCAGTGCTACGAACTTTACCTGAACAGTGGCTCTTCGCTCACCTTTTCGGTTCCGGGCAACTGCACCATCACAGGCATCAGTTTCAATGCCAGTAATCTCACCTACCTGAACGGAGCAACCAACGGCAACTGGGTTGGAAGCCAGCAGAGCGTTTCGTTCTCGGCCACAAGCAAGACCGTCTATGTTTTCTCGGTCGACGTAACCTATACCAAGGCCGACATTCAACTCACTCAGGTGACGGGCATCAGCAATTTTAAGAACGTGACACCTGGCACGGCCGTGCGCCTATATCTGCCCGATGAACTCAACGCCCGCGTGCTGGCAGTGAAAACCAATGCCGACGGCACCACCGATGCCTTTGTGCGCGACAATACCGGTGCCATGCTCATGAAGGGCATCAGCCCCAACCGCAACATGGCCCATGACCAGCACCTCGCCGGCTGGATTAACGGACAATACGCCGAGAACAACGGACTGCCCTGCTTTGTGCCTGCCAACGGGCTCACCAACACGACCGAGTTGGTCATTGCCGACCCTGTGACCGAAACCGCCACGCAACCCGTAGGCATCTCCCCCAACCAGTATGACAACCACCTTGCCGACTGGGTGACAATTAACGGAATTGCCGTGAGTGATGACGATTTCTCATTTGTCAACAACTTTAATCTCACAGGGTTCACTACCCCCTACGACGGGGCTATCGTCGATGTCACTGCCATAGCTGCAGGCAATGGAGTGCTTTACCCCTTCAACATTGGCCAATCGCCCATGTTCACCTATGTGGTTGATGAGACGCGACCCTTTACCGCACCTACCAGCACCCTTATTGGCGTACCCGTCAGGCTCATACGCACCTTCACGGCCGGAGAGTGGACTCCGTTCACCCTGCCATTCAGCACCTCCGACTTCGACGGCGACATTATGGCCTATATGACACTTCAGTATGGCCCTCCCATGACCGACGCAGGCACCACCTACGAGGCCGGCAACATGCTCTTTACCCCCGTAGGCAAGATAGAAGCAGGCGTGCCCTACCTCGTGCGGTCATCTGAATCATTCGACGAGAAGACGTTTAGCAGCGTTACGCTGGCTCCAGTCAGCCTCACTACGGTGAGCCACACTCCCACGCCCGTGGCACACACACGTGGCATTGACCGAATAAGCAGCGACGATGCTTACAGTTTCGTGCCCGTCCTCTCTCCCGTGACCCTCGATGCCAACGACAAGACCTATAAGGTAATGCTCTCTAATGGCACGATAGCATGGGTCGATAACACCAATAATCAGTTGCCCGCTACCAGTGCCTACTTCGTCACGCCTGCCAACCAAGGCATGCGCATTGTGATGCAAGGCATCGTGGACGGCATCATCACCGGCATTGATGACGTAACCGCACCGGTTGCCAACCGCATGCCAGGCATCTACAACATGATGGGTGTGAAGATGCAACTCGACTGGGAGCAGTTGCCACCAGGCATCTACATAGTGAACGGACGTAAAACCATTAAACGATGAAAGGAGGAGGCCGCACTATGAAAAAGATATATTTCCTCCTGCTTTCAGCCGTTTGCTTTCTGGCAGCCGTTCTACCTGCCGCCGCACAGCAGTCGGTCACTATCACGCTCAAGGACAACACTACCCGCTCCTTCACCGACATTGACTCGGTGCGGCTTGTGGGCGGCAACTTCGGCAGCCCCTCGGGCATCGGTATCAAGATATATGTGAATGGCAGCACGCAGAGTCACGATTTCCTCTACTCGCAAATGCTCGACATCGTGATTAGCGGACAGACTATCACCGTCGAGGCGCCTGTCATCACCCCTGATGGTGGTGAAATCAGTGAAGCCACCACCGTCACCATCAGCTGCGCCACCTCAGGGGCAATCATCTACTACACCACCGACGGCTCCACGCCATCGGCCACCCACGGCATGCGCTACACGAGGCCCATCACCATCAGTGAGACCACCACACTCAGCGCCATCGCCATTATGGACGGTGTGAGCAGCACCGTTTCAACCGCCACCTTCACCTATGTAGATAACAACGTGAATGCTAATTGGCATAGTCCTAACTGGCAGACCAACACCGGCAGCATGACCTACACGCCCCAAAGCGCAGGCTTCTGGCGACTGGAATTCCCTCACATCAGCAATAAAACCAATACTTCGTGGGTTCAGAAAGAAGAACCCCAGTATGGTATAGCCCTAGCTCTCGAGTGGGACAACGATATCATAGCCAACCGCTGGACGGCGTATCAGCTGCACAGTGGCAACTCTGCGCAGAATGTTGACCGAAAAGATTCATTTAAAGAAGATCTTGAATTACCCAGTGAAACGCGTTCCACACTTGACGACTTCAAGGGTAGCGGATATGCACGTGGACACCTTTGCCCAAGTGGTGACCGAAGGGCTTCGCTCGATCAGCAGGCGCTCACCTACTTCCTGAGTAACATGCAAGCACAATGGGGCAGTCACAATAGCGGTCAATGGGCACAACTGGAAGACGACGTGCGCACAGTGGCCATTCACAACAATTGCGACACGCTCTACATCGTCAAGGCCGCCACCATCGATAACGTGTATCTTAACAACACTACCGTGAGCGGCGTTTACAGCAATACCTACGAGGGCACCACCTATACCGATCTGGTGTGCAACGGCCGTCTGGTTGTTCCCAAGTACTTCTACATGGCTCTGCTGGCCTACAACAAGAGCGAGAACAAGTACTATGCTATGGGCATCTGGACCAAGCACTTCAACAA
>JAEEGI010025605.1_pt1 | contig 11421 bp, 13 predicted proteins | sample 8958751 | NCBI WGS metagenome assembly JAEEGI01 (sample SAMN16246545, study PRJNA631951) | gut metagenome | biome: gut microbiome; feature: rumen; material: KS-attached | host: Bos | place: Iran: Karaj | collected 2018-10 | reverse complement strand
TATATTTATTAAAATCATATATAAAAATATTTTTATCTTTTGTTATTATATCTTCTAATGAAAGAGAAGAAAAAAATAATTGTATCATTTAAATTTTAAAGAAATTCAGATGTTCAATATTGTTTTAATTTTTTGTTTCTTTAAAAGAAACAATATCATTATTTCTATTAAAATGAAATATAATATATAAGGTTAATAATATATTATAAAAACAAATCTACTTTTAATCATTTTTGATCTTCTTTTTATATTTATATTTAAATAGAATTATTTATAGTTATATAATTAATAATTTTAAGAACAAATTATTAAATTAGTTTTCTTTGTTTTTGGAACTTTAATTCAATTAAAAATTATTTGTTGATTATTTTAATATTATTGTTTATTTTTAAAAAAGAAAAATAATTTTTGAAAAAAATTATTATATAAAATAAAAAGGAATTCCGATGTTTATAAAAAGAAATAAAAATAAAAATAAAATTCAGTTTTTAATAAAAATAAACATTTTAATTAAATGTAAAGAATTAAAGATTATTTATTTGTTTGACTAATGTATCATAATAATAATAATTTTTTCCTAATTCTTTAAATCTTTCTGTATATTCTTCAAAACTAATTTTTTTATTCAGTATATCATTTAAAAGTTGTTGTTTTGGTTTTTTATATTTTTCATCTATTTCTTTATTTAAAGCATTAATAATATATTGCTTATTATTTTTTTGATCTAATATTCTTTTTTCATTTAAAAGTTTTTTAATATTCTTTTCTTTTTTTTCAATTTCATTTTTTAATTGATTAATTTGAACAATATAATTTTCATTTTCATTTTTACTTTTATCAACTTCTGATAATTTTTTATTTAAATTTCTATTAATTTTGAATTTTCATTTTTTTCTTCTTTTAAAAAATTAAAAGTATATTTTTCAGTGTTATAATAAATATAAAGTAAATCTTCTAATGATTTTCCTTTTAAATCATTTTCAATTTGATTTAATTTATTTTTCATTAAAGCATCATTCTTCATATTTTTATATAAAAAAAATTATTTAATTAAAAAACAAATTACCTAATTAGTAGAAAATAAATTTCATTTAAATATTTTAAAAAAAAGATATAAATTCATCTCAAAATTATTTTTTTAATCATAAGAAAAAAAATATAAACAATTTAAAAAAAATGGCATATTCTTTAATAAAAAAAATAGGAGGTGGAAATTATGGAGAAATATTTTCTGGAACATTAGAAATAGCAATAAAAAGAATATCAAAATCATTAGTAAAAAAGCAAGATTTATATCAAGAAATAGAAAGAGAAAGACAAATATTAACTCAATGTGAGTCAAAGAATATAGTTAAATTATATGATTTTATAGAAAATGAAAATTATTATGATTTTATTCTTGAAAAATGTGATTCTGATTTAAGACAAATTTTACATAATAAAAGAAAAGGATTTTCACTTTTAGAAATAAAAAATATAATGAAACAATTAAATAATGCTTTTAAAACAATGCAAAAAAATAATATAATTCACAGAGATATAAAATTAGAAAATATATTAATTAAATATATAAATAAATCCAAAAATGAATTTAATGTTAAATTATGTGATTTTGGTTTAAGTAGAGAAATAATAACTAATATTAATGATTCTTTTGCTGGTTCTTTTGAAACAATGGCGCCAGAAATTTTAAATGAAAATCCTTATAATAATAAAGTTGATTTATGGAGTATTGGAATTATTATGTATCAAATGTATTATAATAAATTTCCTACATTTGATAATAATGATTTCATTGTTGATTTACCTGATGAAGATATTTATTTTAAAAATTTATTAGAAAAATTATTAAAAAAAAACCCTAATGAAAGAATTAATTGGAATGAATATTTTAATCATCCTTTTTTCTTAGATAATAAACATATTAATATTATTGTTCTTGGAAAAAAAAATGTTGGTAAAAGTACTTTAATTAAAAATGTTTTAGATGATAAAAGCGAAAAAAAGAATAATAATAATTATAGTGTAAATAATATAAATGTTATTAATAAAAATATTATTAATTATCCTATTGCCTTTTCTAATTGTATTATTTATGAAAATAAAAAAGTTAATAAATTTAGATTTTATGAAATGAAAGGATATAATGAAAGAAGATATACATTTGAAAATGTTTTAAAAGATATTAATAATTTAATTCAAAATCAATTATTAAAAAAAGATACTGATAAATTTATTAATTTTATTTGGTATTGTTTTCAAAAAGAAAAATATAATGAAGAAGAACAAAAAAATATAGAAGAACTTAAAAAAAATTTTAATGATGATAAACAAATTAAAATTTGTTTTATAAGTACAAAAACAAAAGATAAATTATCAATAAATGAAATTTTTAAAAAAATATCAAATTTTAAAAATAATAATTTAAGAAAAAAATCAATTGAAGAAGATGAAAAATATATTAAATTTAAAGTTCTTGCTGAACCAATGGAAATTATGGATGAAGATGGAAAATTAATTGATATTATTAATCCTTTTGGAATTGATAGTTTAATTAAAAATACTATAGATAAATTTAATAATAAAGAAAAAAAATCTGATTTTACTTCATTATATTCTCAAAGAAATAAAAGACCAATTTATTTGATTAAAAATATTAAATATTATTCTTAGTTAAAATCTTTAATGATTATTTTATATTCAAAAGAGCTTAAAAAGGTTTTTATAAATTTGAATTTTTTGTTTCTTTTGTGGTATGAAATATATTTATTATAGATATTATTTGTAATGTAAAAAGACTTATTTATATTATAAGTATTTCTTGATTTAGTTTAATTTTAATATAAATTAGAACTAAATTTTAATTATAAAAACATTAAAAAAAAATATAGAAAAAATATAAATATTTATAATTTAAAAATTAATTAATTTGAATATCAGCAATAGAAACATTATGAGTTTTTTCATATCCTTCATTTTCAACTTTTGATTCAAATTTATTTTTTAAATTTAAAAGAAACATATAAATTTGATAAGAATTTAAAACAACAATATACATAATAAAAGAAGCAGAAATTAATTGAATAAAACTAGCATTGACTAAAAATTGATAGCAATTAAAATTAGCAAAATATTTAGCAAAACAACAAACAAGAAAATAAATAAAAAAAATAATTGAAATGATTAAAAAATCTAAAAAATTTTTTTCTTGATTTTCATGAGGCATTAAAAATAAATCTAATAATCCAAAAAAAGTATTTAAACCATGTAAATAATAATTAAAAATACTTTCAATTTTATCTTTTGGTTTCTGCATAAATTCAGGTCCTAAAAAAGTTAAAGTCCAAAATAAAATAATGATGGAAATTGAAATAGATATAATATATTTATATATTATATTTCTCATAAATTTTTGAAGATTTTCTAATTGTTCTGAACCACAACAATAAAAACTTATATCAGAAATTAAAACTACTATTAAATATATGGAAACACCCCATAAACCCCAAGTTGTTAAAAAATAAAAATGAACAAATTTTAAATTAAAAATAAAAAGACTAAATATAAAAGTATTTAATCCATAAAAAAAACAAATTAATATAAATTTCCAAGTTTGAATATCTTCTCTCATAAAAAAAATATTAATCAAATAAATAAAAAAAATATAAAACAAATAAAAAAAATATAAATATAACTCCTTTAAAATAAAAAAAAAATTTAAAAAAAAACCAAAAAAATAAATTATTTTTCATTCCTAATACTACCAGGTAAAAATCTATTAGTAATAGGATCCCAAACTTTTTTATAATCTTGATTAATAAAAGCAACATTTTTATTAGAAACATAATGTTTATCTTTATCTTTATTAAAATAATCAAAAGGAAACATTTTTCCACAATCTTTCCAAACAGGTAATCCAGTTATAGGATGAATATTATAAGGATCATATTTAAATTGAATTTTATCATAATCAAATCTACTTTTCATTTGTTTTGGATTTATCATTAAACATTGATAAATACTTTCTTTTGGTTGAATATCATTACCAAAATTTATTTTTGAATTTTTAATAAAACTTCTTGTTTTTTCATCTAAAAATGCTTTGTCTTCATTTTTTAGTTTTTTATAATTATAATCTCTTAAATTTGAAGTTAAAAAAGGTTTTTCTTGAGGAAATAAATGAAGTTGAAAACCTGAATAATTTGGTTTTAAATAAGGTTTATCTAACACTGCTCTATTTCCATGTAAATTTTTTGGAGTGTATAAATCACGATGAGTTGATTGATAGTCTTGTTGCCATTCTGGAAGACCTAATGAATATTGAGATTTATTTCCCTTTTGAGGACGATCAACTATTCGACCTTCTACTAAAAAAGGATTTATTGATAAATTTGAAAACATTTTTTTATTTTTGAGATTTTATTTTTATTTTTTTTTTTTAAATTTTTTTTATTTATTTTTCATTTTTTTATATATATATCTTTGGTTTTTTGTTTTATTTTAAAAGAGAAAATATTATTGAGTTATTTTTTATTTTATAAATTATATTTTTAATGAACTTATTTTCTATAATATTAATTTAATAAATTCCAATTTTTTAATATTTCCATTTGAACAACCTCCTGTAAGAATATATTATATATTAATGAAATTTATATAATTTCCAATTCCTAAATTTTGCTAATATCATTTATTAAACAATAAAAAAATACTTTTTAAGAACAATAATGGTAAAAATATTTAATATTATTATCCAAAAAAATAATTTTTTTATGAAAATTACTGCAATAATTAGTATAAACAAAATAATCAATATCATAAATGTTTCAATTAAATAATATTTGATTTCAATTTTATTAAGAATGAAATTAGAGAAAAAAAGAATTAATTAATAAATATCTTAAGGATGAAGATTCGAAAAATGAAAGATTAAAATGCAAATTCAAGGAATATAAAAGTTTTAATATTATTAAAAAATTTATTTCTTTTCAAAAGATTTACGGTAGTTTAGGATTTATTTAATCATCCTACTTTGAAAATAATAGACAATCTGAATGGAAATAATGAATATATTATATATTGTTATTTAAATTTAAAAATAAATAGATGAGAGAAGAGTAATTAATTGTTTATAATTATATTACTTAGATGATATTAATATTAGAAAAATATAATAGTAATTTAAAACGTTTTATATTTTTTTAAATTTATTCATTATATTTATTTATTATTTACTATATAAGTCCAATTTAAAAATTCAAATATTAAGATTTTAATAAAAATATAATATAGATATTTTGTTAAATCCCATTTAAAACAAATAAATATGATAATAAAGAAATAATATTTTTTAACTTTTGCTCCCATTATTAAATTTCAATACTTCTACTATTTTACAAATCATATTTATAATTTCATTTTTTCAGCTTTATTTTGGAAAAAATTGAAATATTGTTCAAAAATATTTTCTTTAACCAACAATGAATATTCACATAAAATATAATATTGAATTTCCAATTGATATAATTCTTCATAATTTATTCTTCCAGCTTGAGAAAAAAGTTTTAAAGAATGATTTTGATCTTCATAAAATTTAGAATGTAAAAAAATACTTGTAATTATTAGTTTATATATATTATTTTTACATATTGAATTTTTTATCTTTTTCATTAATGTAGTTATTGAAACTATTGAAATTATTAAAGTTGACATACTTATTTTGGTGTTTTTTACAATTGACGCAATATATTCATATAAACTTAATGATGGTGTTTTATCAGAAAAAAAAGAGTCTTTGTATATTTTATATTTTTTTTTTTTATTTTTTAAAATTATTTCTTCAAGTAAAGTTGATATAGATTTAATTAATAAAAGATTTTCTCCTTCAGTTTTTATTCTTAAATGAATATTAAAAGGAGAACTATCTGATGTTTTTGGAGTTGACGTGGTTGACATTTATATTTAATTTTTTCTATTAATTTTAAATATAAGCTTTTTAAAATGGATAAATAATTATTTTTTAACTACTTAAAATTATTCAATTTAAAAAAGAATCTTTCTGTTATGAAAATATTTCAATTAAATATATTTTTTCTTTTAGAAAAATTGTTTTGAAAATATGAAAAAAAAATAATAAATTAAAAAAATGAAAAAAATAAAAAATAGTTTAAATCAAATCCAACTTATTAAATGTTTCTCAAATGTAAAACACAAAAAACTCAAACGATTTTAATATTGTTCTTTTTCTCAAAATTAATAACATTATTCTCAATGACTTTAATAGTAAAAGTCATAGCAATTCAATTAATTCTCTAATAATCAAAAACTGTTCATAAATTTATTATAATATTTCAATTAAATCATAAATCATAATAATCTTAAAATAATAGGAAAATATTATTTTGTGTTGAAATATTTATTTGAAATACATTAATAATTGATATATTCAAAAATATTATTGTAAATTAGAGAAAAAATACACAATATGATTTATGTATTCTAAATATTTTAACAATTATTTTTTTTCTTCTAATCTTTTTATGTCATATTAAACTTTGGCACAAAGTTTTTGTTATCCTGAATTAGCTTTTCCATTTTTATACATTTTCTATACTTTTATTTTGATTTTTTTATTTTTTTGTTAGATGTTCATTATCATTTTGAAGAATATTTTTTGAATTTTCTTTCTTTATTTTAATTGATATTAAATATATTTTTTGATATTTATTTTTTTATTTTTTTCTTTCATTTTTACAATTTTACTTTATTTATTAACTTTTAATCCTAAAATCTATTTTTTAAATTTTTTATCAAATCATCGAATATTATTTTCCATAATATAATTTATTATAAATTTAATGGATTCAAATGATAATCTCAATCAACAAAATAAAATCCTCAACGCAGGATTTGATGAAGAAGATGAAGATGAAAATGAATTTAATTGGCTCTCCAAAAACAATGATAAAATTCTTAATCAAAAAGATAATGAAAGTAAAGATAATTTTAATCCAATTTCTTTATTACAAAAAGAGCCAATTTCAAATAAAAAAAATATAAATGAAGAAAATAATTTAATTGAGGAAATGCAAAAGTTAAATATATCAAATAAACCAAAAACTAATATATCAAAAGATTTAGTTTTTAATTATTATTTTGGAGCTGGAAATAATAATAATGAAAATAAACATTCAACTTTATTAAAAAATAATAATGAAAATAATATTTTAATGAATAATAATACAATTCAAGGAAGTAGATTTATGGGAATGAATACAATGAATAGTAATTTAAATAAAGAAGATTTTTTAAATAATAATAATAATGAAATTTCAGGTAATGATTTTAGAAATATGAATAATTTTAATAATGAAAAAATCAATTTTAATAATAATACAAATAAAAATTTAATTTTAACTCAACCTTACATTCCAAAAAAAAATAGATTTGAAAATCCAAATCCAAATTTTCAAAACCAAAATTTCCAAAACATGAATTTTCAAAATCAAAATTTACAAAATATAAATATACCGTCAAATAATGAAATAATACCAGGTAAATTTTTTGTAATAAAAAGCATAGATGAAGCAAATATAATTCGTTCAATAAATTTTAAAATATGGTGTTCAACAATTAAAGGGAATCAAAAATTACAAAAAGCCTTTAAAGAATCAGAAAAAAAATATCCAATATATTTATTTTTTAGTGTAAATGGTTCAGGTAAATTTATGGGTTTAGCTCAAATGGCTTCTGAAGTAGAATATAGAGTAAACTTTAATTATTGGTCTCAAAATGATAAATGGAAAGGATTTTTTTTTGTGAATTGGATTTATATTAAAGATATTCCAAATAGAATTTTTAGACAAATTACTAATGAATATAATGATAATAAACCTGTTACAAGTAGTAGAGATACACAAGAAATTTTTCCTTCTGCTGGAATTAAAATGCTTAAAATTTTTAAAGATTATCCTCAAGAAAGTTCTATTTTTGATACTATGACTTTAGATGAAAAGATACTGATTTATCAACAGAAAAATAATAGTAATCAAAATAGACAGATTAATCAAATTGAAAATTTAAATAATTTAAATAATTTTAATAATATGAATATGGGAATGTATAATAATAATTTTGGTAATGGGAATATAATGAATATGAATATGATGAATAATAATAATATGAACTTTAATAAAATGAATATAAATCCACAACAACAAATGATGATGATGATGCAACAAAGATATCAACAACAACAAAGATTCATTAATAATAATACTAATAATAAAAATATTCAAGATAATAATTTTTAACTTTTTTTAATAATAGAATCAGTGTTAAATTACAATAAATTTTTATATTAAGAAATAATATTCTACTATAGTGATTTTTTCGATATAAAATAAATTGTTTTTTTTATAAAAATAAAAACATTTTTTTATATAATTTTTTATTTTATTTTATAGAAAAACAGTTTGAGATAAATTAAAGGACCTTTTTTTATATAAATCCATTAAATAATATTTCTTAATAAATAAATATATAAGAGAATAATAATTATCAAAATAAATAAACAATATATTGCACATTTTATTTTTTGTTTAGTCGAACATTTTTTCTTCTTTTTTTCAATTTTATTTTTATTTATTTTTTCAATTTTTGGTTTTTTAACTTCATCTCTTTGGCTATTTATTTGATCATTTGTATTTTGAATTTCATTTATAGTTTCAACTTCTTTATTTTCTTGAATAGAGTCTATATATCTTTTTATACTTTCTTGAACTACATCACTATGTTTAATATTAGTTTCACTTATTAATTTATGATTAATAACATTATCTTCATTTACTCTTTCAAGAACCAAAGAATTCTTTCTTTCAATATTATTTAAAATTTGACTTGTATCAATAGTAATATCAACTTTTGAATCAAATATATCTTTTTCTTTTGGTTTTAATAAATAATTTTGACTTGAAACACTTGCAAATTTCCTATGAATAATTTGTCTTAATTTTAATTTCTCATTTTTTAAATTGCCATTGATTATTTCCATTTAAAATAAATATACTATAAAGTAGAAGTAATTTTTTATAAAAACATTTTTTGGAATAATATAGTAATTAATATAATTATTTTATATTTTTTTTTATATTTAATTATGAAAGAAGAAGAACCTCAAAGTAACTTAGAATTTGATTATTTATTTCAAAAATGTTTAAAATTATCTAAAACAATTTCTAATAATAAATTGTATATTCCATTAGCAATTGGATTAAATGGTTTATTTTTTGTATCTTGGTATAAAGGATTAAATTTTCTGCCAATTTGTGCATATTTAATTTTATTTTATTTAATTTGTTCTATTATATTTTCAAAAATAAGCTTATATGAAAATAATGAGTAATATATATATTTATAAATTTCTCATAGCAATACTGAACATGAGATAATAACAAAAGAAACAATTTCAAATTCAATTAAATTATATTTTACTATTCATCAAATGTTGAAAAAATTATATGATGAAATTATTTCATTAAAAGATCCAATAAATTCAATGAAACATTTACTCATAATTTTTTTTCTTTTTACATTTTTAGATTCCTTTGGAGATTCTTTTTTCTTATGGATAATATGTAATTTATTATTAATATTATTCCCTTTGAATAAAAAAATGAAAATTAAAGAATCAATTATTTCATTAATACAAAAAGTAAAAGGATTATTTGGAGTTGTAGAAACACTTATTCCAAGGTATGTTGAAAAAGAAGAAATAGAAAGTGAAAGTAAATAAAAAATATTATTTATTTATTTTAACAAAAAAAATGAATTTTTTTAATTTAAAAATAAAAAAATTAAATTACTTTAAAAAGAAGGTAATCCAGCTAATTCAGTTTTATAATATTTTGGTTTCCCTAATTCAAAAGAAGTATTAATTGTAAACATATAAGATAAAAATGCCAAAGTAAATTTTAATATATAGATTAAAAGAAAATACCATTTTTTCCAAATAATAAAAATAATATCATCATCATTTTTATGTTTCTTATGATAGGAATATAACAATCCTTTTTCAAAAGCAAAAACAACAATATAAGTAAAAGTTGAAATGAAAGTCAAAGAAAATTTTTTGCACATTCTTCCTAATAAACCTCTTTTAAAATCAAAAGTTTCTGAAAAAATTGATAATAAAATAAACATCATAATAATTTGAAGAGAAAATTGAGCAAGAGATAATCCAATGCAAATACCTCTTCCATTATTTTTACAAGTTGCAGAATACATATCTTTTGTTCTTTTATGACCAAAAGTTAAAAATTGAGTAAAAGAATTCATTACTATATCAATACACATTAAAAGACATAATGCAATTACTTTATAATAATATAATTTTGGGTCAAAATATCTTTTGTTGTTATTCATTTTTTGTTTTTATTTATTTTAAAAATAAAAAAAATTTAATTATAAGAATAATTGTTTTTTATTTATATATTGTTGTAAATAAACGTAAGTGTTTATTATATTTGTATGTGAGAAGATCTTTTTGAATATTATTTATTAATTTATCTGATTTTAAAGTTTTATATGCATCCCTCACATAATTATATTTTACTTTATTTCTTAAATATTCATTATTTAAAGAATGAACCATATATTCTCTCAAATGTTTATTTCTATATTGTTGTCTTAATTTAAAAAATAAATTTGTATCTTTATTATTTTTTTTTCTATAATTTTCGTTTTTCCAAATTGAATTTGAAGTAACTGATAAACAGTCTTTAACTTTTTTAAAAGCTTTTTCTTTTGATTTTTCATGGAAGACATTTAAATCCATATTTTGTTTTATAATTCTAATTCTATTATTATACTTTTTCATTGTTCTTACCTTTTCTTCATAATTAATATCATAAATTATATCATCATGACTTAATAAATGTTTTAAAAAAGATGAACTATTGTTTACAGCTTTTCTATTTGAAATAACATTTATTAATGGATATGGTTTATTAAATAAATTATTTTGTTTTTTTTCTTTAAAATGTTTGTCATATTTAAAAAAATTTGATACATGTATTTCTTTATTTTTTGTTGCAAAACCATCAAAAGGAAGATCTTCATTTGGTTCTTGTAAAATATTATTTATTTTCCTAATTTTAAATGTAACACTTGGTTTTATTTTTGTTGATTGCTTTTTTGAAATCATATTTTCTTTAATTAAAATTTAAAACATTTAAATAACTTTAAAAATTTTATTTTTTTTATTATTTATTCTAAATAAATATTATTAATAAGGGATTTCAAATGTTGTTCGATTTTTAAATAATATTTTTCTTGAAATAATTTTGAGATATGAATTTTAAAATCTTTTTTTTGGTTTATATTTAATATAAAATTTTTGATTTCAATTTCATTTGATTTTAG
>JAEEGI010025602.1_pt1 | contig 11422 bp, 9 predicted proteins | sample 8958751 | NCBI WGS metagenome assembly JAEEGI01 (sample SAMN16246545, study PRJNA631951) | gut metagenome | biome: gut microbiome; feature: rumen; material: KS-attached | host: Bos | place: Iran: Karaj | collected 2018-10 | reverse complement strand
CTGTAAAACTTCTGAGGAAACTAAGTCTGTGGATGGGAGTGATGCCATGCTCTCTGAGTCCCTCGTAATGCTTCTCCGTACCGTAACCCATGTTGGACTCAAATCCGTATCCGGGATACTGTTCGGCGTAGGCTTCCATCATCCTGTCCCTGGTGACCTTGGCTACAATGGACGCAGCCGCGATACTGAGACTCTTGGTATCACCCTTGACTATGCCTGTCTGGCTCTGACTGATGCCGGTCAGAGTCACGGCGTCGATCAGGACGTGCTCCAGAAGGCCCAGATCTCGCTTTTCAAGCATCTTCTGGGCTTTTTCGATAGATTCCTTCATCGCAAGCTTGGTGGCCTCCAGAATGTTGATCTCATCGATTACCTTGTTGTCCTTCTGACCGATGCCCACGGCGAGAGCCTTTTCAAGGATCTGATCGTACAGCTCCTCTCTCTTCTTCTTGCTGAGTTTTTTGGAGTCATCTATACCCAGGATCTCTATGTCTTCAGGAAGTACAACACAGCAGGCCACCACAGGGCCGCAGAGGGGTCCCCGCCCCACTTCGTCGATGCCGCCCACCTGGCCGTAGGCTCTTCGGTACTCATTGTCGAAGGAGCGCATTTCAAAGAGGCGGTTCTTCTGTTTTTCCAGACGTTCTTCCTTGGTCATAACTCCACCTTTTCAAGAGTTATCCTTCCTATGGTCCCTGCCCTGAACTCATCCAGGACGGTATCAGCAGTTCTGGTATAGTCTATTCTCTTTCCGGGAAGGATGAAGCCGCGCTTCATGGCGATGGCCTCCATATTGGCAAGAGCTGCTTCCTTTTCGTCTTCAGCCTCTCTTCCCATGGAGTCGCAGTAGTCTCCTGCCGTGAAAAGATCCTCCAGCTTGTATCTGGATGTAATGAGTCCGGGATACTCTTTAGAAAGCACTCTTATGAGTTCCAGCCCCAGACTGTCCGTATCCAGGATCTCGTCCCTTATGGAACCGCAGAACGCCAGGTAAAGTCCCGTCTTAGGATCCTCGAATTTGGGCCACAGTATTCCCGGCGTATCCAGAAGCTGCATGCCGTTCTCCACAGAGAGCCACTGCTTGCCTCTTGTGACCCCGGGCTTGTCCCCGGTCTTGGCGGACTTGCGTCCCGTAAGGCGGTTGATGAAGGAGGATTTACCCACGTTGGGCACTCCTACCACCATCATGCGCAGAGGTTTCTTAAGGGCCCTGTCAGCGTTCACTTCATCCTGGATCTTCTCAAGGGCGGCATAGAGTTCCTTGAAACCCAGTCCCTTGTTGCAGTTGAGCCGGAGGGCTTCATGGCCTTCTTCCCTGAAGTATCTGATCCAGTTTTTTGTGGACTCTTCATCGGCCAGATCGCTTTTGTTGAGAACGATCACACGCCTCTTGTTGCCGGTGATCTCGTTGATCACCGGATTCCTGGATGATACGGGTATCCTGGCGTCCAGCATTTCGATGACCAGGTCCACCAGTTTCAGATTCTGTTGTATCAATTCCCTGGTCTTTTTCATGTGACCGGGGTACCAGTTGATGTTGTTGATGTTCTCTGCCATTGTTCCTTCAGTTTTCGTAATCGAATCCGCTGTGAGTTCCCATCTCAAGTTCAAGAAGTTCAGGGTTCTCAAAAACATGTTTCAAGAGTCTGAGACTCTTGGCGAAATAGAATCCGTCCCCTATCCTTTCGTCCAGGACGGCTCCGAAATCTATGACGTCTCTGATCTGTTTGGTGCCGTCTTCCATAAGGAGTTCTTCCTTGTGAAGGGTCCCCACCGTGATCATGATGCTGTTGGTGCCGTAATTGTTGAGATGATGATAAACGTGGGGGCAGCGGATACTTCCCAGGTTGCTGAGAAGTACTGTGGTATAGTTGGGGTCTCCCTCGGTTAGCGCCTTGGGATTGATACCCCAGAAGTCAAGGATCCTTATGATCCTGATCACTATCATCAGGATGGGTCTTGGGATAGCGGCGAACTTGTCCAGAAGCTCGTCTATACCGCCGGTGGCCTTCTCGCTCTTTCTCATTTCCTCTACGTCTCCCACCACCTTGCGGCTGATGGATTCCAGATTGTCATCATCCTTTGGTACCAGGACCATCAGCGATTCCTCGGCTCCGTCCGCGAATCTTCTCTTCGCCACGAAGCTCAGGCTGATCTCATCTCTTTCATAGGTGCGGTAACCCTGGACGAATCTGTTCAGTTTGGGTCTTTCCCTGATGATCCTTGCAACGCATGTGAGCACACAGTGAAATATGGTGGTCTTGTATTCAGGATGTTCAGCGTTGATCTTGTCAAGATATTTCAAAAGTTCCGTTGCATCCAGTTTATCGCTGAGATAAACCTCAGAATCGGTCCTCTTTGGAAACAGATAACCCATTATGGTCTGCAGGCCCGGCACTTTGATGTATCTGCCGTCCCTTCTGTCTCCCCACTTTCTTGCAGATCTTTCAGCCATTTTTTTCCTCCTCTGCTTCTTCTTCAAGAAGTCTGTAAGCTACTTTCCCTACGAGCGTTCTGGGAAGCTCGTCTCTGAATAATATTTCCTTCGGAAGAGCGTAAGCCGATACTCTCAGCTTAAGCTGGTCCAGAATGGACGATCTGGTCTTGTCCGTGGGCTCGTACCCCTTGTTGAGCACCACGTATGCTCTGACTCTCTGACCTTTCCTGTCGTCCTTCACGCCGATGATGCAGCTGTAATCCACCTCGGGGCAGGCATCCAGAGCGTTTTCTATATTCCCCGGATAAACGTTATATCCGTTGGTGACGATCATGCGCTTGATCCTCTGGCGGAAGTAAACATATCCTTCCTCATCCATCATTCCCAGATCTCCGGTATAAAGCCAGGTGTTGCCGTCATCCAGGACTCTGAGGGTCTGCGCAGTCTCCTCAGGGTCATCCAGATACCCCTTCATGACAGAAGGTCCTCTCAGGATGATCTCTCCTTCCTCACCACAGGGCAAAACATCATCTGTCCCGGGCTTTACGATCGCATACGTCATGTCCGGGAACGGCAGGCCGATGCTTCCCTCCTTATAAGTGTCCTTGGGAGTGAGGCAGCTGGCTGTGACGCATTCTGTAAGTCCGTAGCCTTCCCTCACCATGATGTGAGCGTTGTGATCCTTAAGGAATCTGTCGATCTTCTTTTTTTGCTCTATGGTGAGGGAATCCCCGCCGCAGAACATGCCCTCAAGGAAGCTGAGATCCTCGTGCTCAAGATTGGGTATCTTGAGGAATGCATCGAATATGGCAGGTACTCCCACGATGAAACTGGGATGTTTCTTAAGGACCATCTCCGAATAGGACTTGATGTTGAAGTTGGGCATCAGCAGGCAGCATGCGCCGTGGATCAGCACGATGTGGATGTTAAGAGCCAGCCCGAATCCATGGAATATGGGCATGCAACTAAGCATCTTAAGGCCGCGTTTAAACTCAACCTCGATGGCCTCCCTGGCCTCAAGGGCGCAGGAATTGATGTTGAAGTCTGTAAGACATATTCCCTTGGGCTTGCCGGTGGTCCCGCCGGAAAACAATATTACTGAGGTCCTGTCCGGATCGTAGGGTACTTCGGGTATCTCAGTGCCCTCTCCCTCCTTCAGGAACTCTCTCCAGGAAAGTTCATTGTCTCCTCTGGGGAACTTAAGATATTTGTGACCTACCTTCAGAAGGTAAAGTACCTTGAGGTGGGCAGGAAGTTCCTCCTGGATCCTGGTGACCAGTATCTCACATCTGTGATCGACTTTCTCAAGAGCCTTCTCCACCTTTTCGCAAAACATGTCGGGGACAAGGATCATCTTGCTCCCTGTCTTGTTCAGATAGATGGATATCTCCTCCTGAGAAGACTGCGGATGGATCATGGATGCGGTAACACCTATGCGGTCCAGACCATAGAAACAGTCCAGCGCTTGGGGGCAGTTGGGCATACACAGGGTGACGCAGTCGCCTTCCCTGATTCCGTGTTTTGTGAAAGCCCGGGAGACTCTTCCGATCCTGTCCACGAACTGGCTGTAGGTGGTCCCTTTGCCGAAAAAATCAAGGCAGACGTCATCGGGATACTGGCTTGATATCCTCTCCACCAGCTGATACATCGTCGCCTCGGGATAATCGATATGTTTAACGACTTCAGACATACTCAAAACTCCAAAAAATAAAAGCACCGTCTTGAAACGATGCTTTATTATACCATCTTTGTATCTTTATTTCAATTTTTCTTCTTTTGCGCCCTCTCGTTTGTGTCGATGCTGTCTCTGAAGACGAAGAAACGGTCGTAGAGGAACTCCAGAATAAGGTTGCAGGCCATGTTCAGACCTGTGGCCAGAACACCCGGCCAGCCCAGATTCTCTGTCAGGAACTTTACAAAATACGTGGATGTAGGCGTGAACACCGCGTAGAACAGAAGTACCTTCGCCATGGCGATCGGAACGTTGTTGGCAGACTGGAATGTGAACTGCCTGTTCAGAGTGAAGTTCCAGATAACGGAGCAGATCAGAGCTATGAGATAGCACGGCCAGTATTTCCAATCCGTCAGCCAGTCAAGCAAGGAAGCGACTGAAAGTTCAATTATTCCCGCCGATGCTGAAAACAGGGCGAATTTTATTGCCCTTACGGCTTCTTTTTTCTTGTTTAAATCGCTCATGATCATTCTCCCATTGCAAGGGTGAGTACCCTCTTAACATCATCTTCACTGTATGTGACCGGCGTCGGATAGAGAGGCACCGCCTCCTTCACCGCACGCTTTGCGATCTCGTCGAAATCGTTTCTGTCCAGATCATCAAAATATGGCTCAATTCCTACAGAGTTGTTCAGATCCCTGATCTTATCGATGAATCTCAGGGCCATCGTTCTCTCGCCTGATCCGTCGTTTTCGAGAACGCCGGATCTGATTGCAAGTTTCGCAAGATTCTTATAGGCGGCCTGACCGTAATCCAGAAGGACTATGGGAAGAAGCACAGCCATGCAGAGCCCGTGAGGTTTGTGGTATATGCCGCCGATGCCGTGGCCGATGGCGTGGACGTTGCCTACGCAAGCCACCGTAAAGGCTTCACCTGCCTCAAAAGATGCCTTCAGCATGTTCTGCCTCACGCCTATGTCGTCCGGCTCTCTGCAGGCCTTTTCCAGATACCTGAAGATCTTTGACACGGCGGACTCGCAGAGCTCTCTGGTGTCCCCCTTGTGATAAGGGGTGTTGAGATATGCCTCCACAGCGTGGGTCAGAGCATCCATGCCTGTCATGGCAGTGATACCTGCAGGCAGGCTCACCGTAAGGCTCCCGTCAAGTATGGCATATTTCGGGCAAAGTGACAAGTCGCTGATCGCGTATTTATAATCCCTGGTCTCATCAGTGATAACGGCAGCGATGGTGCATTCAGAGCCCGTTCCCGCGGTGGTTGGCACCGCGATCATGAGCGGTGTTTTCTTGCCCACCTTGAGAAGCCCCTGCATGCTGCCGAGATCCTTACCGGGCCGGGCGATCAGTGCTGCTGCGCCCTTCATGGCATCCATGGGAGATCCTCCGCCTATGGCCACCATGCAGTCGCACTCCTCGTCCCTGTATCTTCCGACGATCTCCTTCACGATCCCGGTGGTGGGGTCGCTCCCCACCGAGGAAAACACCACAGGCTCAAGCTTGCTCTGAAGAAGGCTTTCCATTATTTTCTGAAAATACTCCCTTTTGACTGTTCCGGGGCTGGTGACCAGCAGGGGTCTCGTCCTGCCCTCCTTCTCCAGTATCTCGCTTAATCTTGCAGATGAGCCGGGCCCTTCGAAGAGCACCGGACGGGGGATATTTATGGCCTTCATTCCCAGGCCCATCCCGGCATGAAGTAGCTTCATGCCCCTGTTGTTCTTTCTGTTCATTTCTCTCCCATCAAGGCAAAATTCTTCCTGTTGGATCTGTAAAGCTGCTTGAAAACTTCAAAGTTCCTGTCATATATCCTCCTGACCGACGGATCCGGTTCGAAGGTCCTGACAGCGGGGATCATGGCATCTGCATCCTCTACGGAATCTATGAGACCCAGTCCCACGGCGCAGAGCATTGCCGCACCCAGAGATCCCACGTTTTGAGGCTGGTCACAGACCTCCACCCTTCTTCCGGTTATGTCGGCCAGTATGCTGCATGTGGCATCCGACAGCGCACCGCCTCCGCAGAATCTGATGGTTTCGGATGTTTTGATCTTCTTTTCCTGACACTCCAGCATCCATCTGAGATGGTAGCATATCCCTTCAGTCACCGCTCTGAGCATTTCAGTCTTTCCGGTATCCAGAGTGATACCGAAGAATATTCCCTTGGAATCAGGATCCTCGAAGGGACAGCGGTTTCCGTGAAGCCATGGAGTGAATATGACTCCGCCCGCTCCCGGGGGAGCACTCAGGATGACCTCGGACAGATAGTCGTAGAGACTTGAATAGACTTTCTCCCGGTCCCCGGGATCTTCAGAGCAGACATCCTTCTTTTCCAGATAGATGCCTATCTCATCCAGAGCCAGGTGATCCTTCACCCATTCCAGACATTTGCCGGCCGTCTCCATCTCTGCGAAGTACATGTAGTTATGTCTTGAGGCTCCCACGATGGCTGCGATCATGGAAGACGTGTCCACGATCTGCCTGTCGCAGACCGTGCCTACCCAGCCGGAAGTTCCGGCATACATGTGGGTCTTACCGGGACCGGCCGCTCCCGTTCCCACTCCGATCAGCGAGGCGTCGCCGCCTCCGCCGAACACCGGCGTTCCGGGAGCCAGGCCCAGTTCTTCAGCCTGTTCAGGGCGAAGAGGCCCCACCTGATCAGTACTGTCTATTATCTCAGGAAGATGATCTTCGTCGATCCCAAAGGTGCTGCAGAGTTCAGAACTCCAGCCTTCTTTACCGTCCTTTGTGCAGTAGAGCATGGTTGCAAAAGCACTGTCCCTGGTCATTACCGCACGGCCTGTCATCCTCATTATTAGATATTCCTTTACGTCCAGCCACTTGTATATTCGGCTGTAGACCTCAGGCTCATTGTCCTTTACCCAGAGATATTTCCACTGCGGATCCTTGACGCTTCCGGAGACAGCGCCGGTAAGAGACAAAGACTTCAGAAGTTTCAGGGCGTTCATCCCTTCCACTTTTAGTCCTGTCCTCATGCCTTTATTGATCTGCTCGACAGCTCTCTGATCCATATAACTCATGGCAGGTCTTAAGGCGTTGCCTTCGCAGTCCACCAATACCAGACCCTGCATCTGTGAGCAGAAGGAGATCCCGGCGATCTCTTTTGGATCGATATTGGTATGTTCCAGAAGGTCTGCAGTGCTCTCCTTCATTGCCAGCCACCACTCCTCCGGATCCTGCTCGGCACCGCCGTTGGGCAGAGTGTACAGTCCGTATCCGTAGGAGCTGCCGTAGACCATGGTGATGCCCTGATCCCATCTGAAAAGACAGGTCTTTACACCTGTGGTCCCAACATCATAAGACAAAAAGTACATCATTACGACTCCTTGATACCGAAGGCTCCCTTTATGAAGCGTATGACCTGTTCCTTGAGTTCATCGTCCTCAGGATCTCTGCCAAGATACTGCTTCATTCTCTCAATGTAATACTGGGAGCTTAAGCTGAAGTTGATCATCATGAGAATGTCATCGAACAGAAGCGCAAAAAATCCCGGATCCATGTCTTCTCTAACAAGCCCGTACTTTCTGGCATTATCAAGGAATCCGACATAAAGGGCTGAAGATCTTCCCTCGATCCTGGAGCAAAGCCTTGCGGCCTCGTCCGGATCTCCGGTGATGGTGATCTGGTGATAGAGTCTGAAGAACTCAGGATGTTCGCGGGAGGCTTTGATGGCAAGCTCCACCAGATGGTCCAGGCCCTCATCAAGATTGCCGGACTTGGTCTCGACTCTGGAATAAACGTCATCCAGATAGCTCATACAGTGTTCGAGACAGGCTGCAAAAAGAGCCTCCTTGTCATCATAGTATTTATAGATGACTCCGGCTGAAATTCCCGCAGCATGAGCGATGTTGGTGATCTTAGCCCTTCCGTAACCTCTTTCTCCGAACTCCTCTATGGCGCATGTGAGAAGGACACGTCTCTGTTCTTCTGTGAGTTTCTTAAGCATTGTTCTGATCCTTCTGTTTGGAATACTTGTTTACGTAAATGTAATGTTCAAGGGTCGCCTGGCCTGTACTCAGCGGTCTGATACCCTTTTTAAGGCCCAGATCGGCCGCCTGACACTGTTTTTCGAGAAGAATGGCCAAAGCCTCGGCTTCCTCCCTGTCAGGGGCTGTAACGAAAGCTCCCTCCCCTTTGACCAGGGTGGCGGAACGCTTGCCTCTGGCGCTCCTTGGGATGATGAATTTTTTGCGTCCCATCACATCCTTACATCTGATGACAGATCCCACCATCTGAGCCATATCCTCGATGAATATGGGAAGATCCTTTCCTCTCAGGCTCATCTCCATCACAAAGGGAGTCTTAACCTGGATCACATGGGTCTCGAAATCTTTTCCGCCGAAACTTCCCTTGTACAGGGTATTGTTTTTGAGATTGTAAGGTTTGATCCTGTCGCCGGTGCGCCTTTCGAAGATGGTCCCCGCAGTCTTTTCCAGGTTCCGGGTGACCTCCATAGCCTCCTCAAAAGATCCGCCGTAGCAGAGCGTGCCATGATATGGAAGGAGCATGGCCTTTGCCTTGGGATGTCTTTTGAGAACAGTGGCAACGTGCCGGACCAGTTTGTCAGTGGAAGTCATGGCGTATCTGGCCGTGGGAATGACTCCTCCCGGCAGATCACTTTCGAATCTGGTGAACTTTATGTCCTCCTGAAGGATGCTTATGGCTGAGGCGTTATTGGAATGAGCGTGGATGACGAACTCCGCCTCAGGTCTCTGTGCGTAGACCGCAGCATGTACGCCCTTCTCACTGGAGGGCTTGATATCTCCTTCATATGAGCAGTCTTTGATCTTAACCTCCACCAGATCATCCGGGGTCAGACTGTCATAGGCCCTTCCGGAGGGAGTGATCAGGAATGTTTCATCGGACAGTCTGGCTGAGATGTTTCCCCAGGTCCTGGCGATGAGGCCTTCCTTTATGAGCTTAAGTCCTGCTTCGATCACGAGTCTCGAAGCTTCGTCTTTGGTGTATGCCATTTTGTCCTCCTTCCGGATCAGTCAAGCATTCCGCATTTGGAAAATACTCTGTCAAATCTGGCGATGACATCGTCGATCATGTCTTCGTCATATGCTGCAGAAGTGTAAAGTCTGGAGCCCGCCAGGGTAACGATCCCTTCTGCCATGTATGCGGCTCCTATATGCTCCATCTCTATCTGGCGTCTTCCTGTCTGCTTCAGGATCTCCGGAAGTTTCCATGGCTTGGTCCAGTCGATGGAGAAGTGCATGGTTCCCACCGTATCCACATGACAGATGGACCCCTGGTTGAACACCACGAAGGGAAGTTCATGCTTCTCGACGGATGCCTGTATGCCTGCCACCAGTCTGTCAGCCATCCTTCCGGCCTTCTCGCATGCGTTTGTGCGTTCAATCTCGCATAAGGTGTAATATCCCGCACAGCTGGATATGGGTGTGGCAGCCATGGTGCCGCCGCAGAGAGCTTTTTTGATCTTCTTGCCGGATGAATCAAGCCCTGCTCCCAGGTGCTGCATGCAGTCCCTGTGTCCGCCCAGACCGCCTGCACCCGGATAACCTCCGGCGATGACCTTACCGAATACGGTGAGATCCGGATCCACTCCGAAATATCCCTGGGCACCGGCAGTGCCGATCCTGAACCCGGTGACGACTTCATCGAAGATGAGAAGCGCACCATATTTGTGAGCCAGTTCCTCGCAGCCCCTGATGAACTCTCTGGAGACCGGCCATGTGCCGCTTTCGGGTCCCACAGGCTCCACATATACCGCGGCAGTTCCGCCTCTCAGTTTGTTTCTCTTAAGCTTCTTTTCCAGATCATTCAGATCGTTGGGGAAGAATTCATCGGTATGGCTGAAAACATAAGAAGGTATTCCCCTGGACTGGAGACCTTTGGTCCCCGGTATCCTGATGCCATAGGCCAGCTGGTCAGACCAGCCGTGATAGGCTCCACCCATCTTGAGCACGTTAAGGTGACCTGTCTTGAGCCTTGCAACTCTTAAAGCGCACATGCACGCTTCCGTTCCCGAACCGAGCATCCTGAACATTTCAACCGACGGGACAAGTTCAGATATCTTGGCAGCCAGTTTGTACTCATATTCGTGGAAAAGCCCTGTTGACGGTCCGCAGGTATTCAGAAGATCGATGACCTGCTCTCTTACCACATCCGGGTTGCTGCCCAGGACCGTAGGACCGCCTGCCTGCAGGAGATCGTAATATTCGTTACCGTCGATATCGTAGAGTTTGGCATCCTTAGCCTTGGTAATGACTATGGGGAACGGATAGTTGAAAGCAAGATTATGCTGCACTCCTCCGGGAATGATGTTTCTGGCCTCATCTATACGCTCTTTGGATCCTGAGCATTTCTTCTCAAAATACTCAGATACGTATTCTTCAAGAGCTTCAGGTCTGATGCCGTAGACCGGGAGCTGTATAAGTGCATCCAGTTTCCTGTTTATGATATCCGCATCCGGGTATTTATCGATGGCAAATCCGTTGTATGACATAGATCTCCTCCTGTTGTTTTTTGCTTTGATATCAGGTTTGTTTTCTCGTGAATTGTAATTCACGTCCCAAATGCATTCTATAACTTTATCCTGATAAAGTCAACAAAAAACTCATAAAAACACCAAAGTGAGGCCTCCCTTAAGGGAGACCCCTGCCTTGCTTTATTTACTTGGTGTATTTGTCGAACCAGCCTGTGATCTCGTTGAGTCTTCTCAGTTTGTGATGAGGCTTTCCCGTCCTTGAAAGTTCGTGATTCTCTCCGTGGAAGACCACCATTCTTGCCGGGACCCCCTTATATACGAGAGCTGTGAACAACTGATATCCCTCCTCTATGGGACATCTGTGGTCCTCATCAGAGTGGATGAACAGCGTGGGTGTCTTGGCGTTGTTCACATATTTGAGAGGTGACACATCCCACATCTGCATGATTCCCTTTTCGCTGTAGGGATCTGTGTTGCAGGTCTCTCCGCAGGCGATGGGCGGAATGTCGCTGACGCCGTACATGGTGACCCAGTTCGATATGCTTCTCTGGGTGGCTATGGCGCAGAACCTGTCAGTATGTCCCATGATCCAGTTGGACATGTAACCGCCGTAGGAACCTCCCGTGCAGCAGACTTTTTTGGTGTCGATGGCGGGATATCTGTCCATAACATTGTCGACGAAGGCCATGATGCAATCGTAGTCTATTGCTCCCCACCGCATGTCGAGGCTGGCGAATTCGTTACCCTTTCCGTTGGAGCCGTGAGGATTGCAGTACATCACTACATAACCCTTGTTTGCCCAGTACTGCATCTCATGGAAATAAACAG
>JAEEGI010025596.1_pt1 | contig 11423 bp, 7 predicted proteins | sample 8958751 | NCBI WGS metagenome assembly JAEEGI01 (sample SAMN16246545, study PRJNA631951) | gut metagenome | biome: gut microbiome; feature: rumen; material: KS-attached | host: Bos | place: Iran: Karaj | collected 2018-10 | reverse complement strand
GCTGGGCAAAAAGGCTATTATAGCCTTATCCCCTATTACAACATCTATATCATGCTGAAAATCATCGGCAAACAGAAGAAATTCTGGTGGTGGTTCTTCATCGTCTTCCCCTACATCAACATCTTCATGCTGCTGCTCATGCTTGTCGAATTGGGCAAGTGTTTCAGCCGATTCAAGATCTGGGAGGAAGGCATGGCCGCCATTCTGCCCTTCATTTTCTTCCCCATCATTGCCAAAAACGACAAATATCATGACCCCGCAACGACCACAAGGCCCAAAAAATCGACTGCACGCGAATGGTTCGATGCCATTATTTTTGCCGTGGTCGCTGCCTTAATCATCAGAACCTATGTCTTTGAGATGTTCACCATCCCCACATCAAGTATGGAGAAGTCGCTCTGCGTAGGTGATTATTTGGTGGTCAGCAAGATACATTACGGTCCCAAAGGCCAAAACACACCCCTCTCCTTCCCCTTTGTGCACAACACCCTGCCGTGGAGCAAGACCAAAAAGTCGTACCTCGAATGGATCAAGTTGCCCTATCACCGCTATCCTGGCGTGACGACGATGAAGCGTTATGACCCCATTGTGTTCAACTATCCTGCTGGCGACACAGTCTGCGAAAACTACCAAAGCAGCGTCAACTATTACGACCTTGTGCGTGAATATGGGCGTGACAATGTGTGGAAAGGCAAAGTGGTGCTGAACCTCAATGGAGTGCCTACCCCAAGCGGCAAGGTCATCTCCCATCCTGTCGACAAACGTGAGAACTATGTGAAGCGCCTCATCGGTATGCCTGGAGACTCACTGCAAATCATCGATGGTGTGGTGTACATCAATGGCGAGAAAGCCTTCCAACCCGAGAACATGCAACACAACTATACCGTGGTAACCACCAGTGGCGGCATCAACAAGCAGACCTTAGACAAATATGAAATCACTGAAGGCTACCGCACTGACGACCCCAACACTTTCGTTCTCAACATCAGCGAGAAGGTGTCCAATGAATTGATCAAACTGCCATACGTCACTTCAGTGATGCGCAGTGTGCAGGCTCCTGGTCAAGGCACCAGCACCAGCATCTTCCCCAACCGCCCCGACCTTTATCCTTGGAATGTGGACAACTTCGGCCCCATCTATATCCCGCAGAAAGGCGTGACCGTGAAACTGGATGTCAACACCTTGCCCTTCTACGAGCGCATCATCCACGCCTACGAACTCCACGACCTGAAAGTCGAAGGCGACAAGATCTACATCGACGGACAATTGGCCGACAGCTACACCTTCGAGATGGACTACTATTGGATGATGGGTGACAATCGCCACAACTCCGCCGACTCGCGTTATTGGGGCTATGTACCTGAGAACCATATCGTTGGTAAACCCATCCTCGTTTGGCTCTCAAGGGATAAGGAAAATGGTGGCATCCGCTGGAAGAGGATGTTTAGAATCCCGAAGTAAGCCTTCGATTAAACACTTCTAGGCTGTCTTTTCGGCAGCCTATTTTTTTGCTCCAAAAACGCAAAAAGGCCAACTTACGAACCAACAATTTTGTTTATTTTTGCAAGCTATTAACGAAGACAGAACATGGCCACAGGAAACAACCGTAAAGAAAACACGTTCAAGCAGAAAGCCTCGTCTGAGACCGTATTGCTGGAAGAACAACCTATTATAACCGAAGAGCCGAAAAAAGAGGAAAAACAAAAAAAAGAAACCTCAAAAAAGAACGAGAAATCTCAAAAAGGCAAAGACTACAAACCGCAGAAAACCAAAGAGAAGCCAAAAAGCGAAAGCCGCTTTGGCCGAATTGTCGGCATCCTGTTTCTCTGCTTGGCCGTCTTTTTGGGCATTGCCTTGATTTCCTATTTGGTGAGCTTCTTCAGTGGCCACCATCAGGAATATGGTTACCAGATCTTCAGCAAGAAAATAGAAATCGAGAACCGCACAGGTAGCCTTGGCGTCTTTTTGGCACAGACACTTATCAAGGAGTCGTTTGGCATTGGCTCGTTCTTCTTCGTTTACCTGCTGTCCCTCATTGGTTTGCGTCTTACCGATGCCGCCAAAATCAAGATGTGGAATGTCTGGAAATGGGCGCTCCTCTGCTTGCTGTGGATGCCGTTGTTTTTCGCTTTCATTGCCACCGCTGCGCCAAAATGCGCCATTTTTGGAGGTGCAGTCGGCTTGTGGCTCAACACTTTACTAACCACTTACATCGGAAATACGGGTGTCATCATCATTCTCGCATTCCTTTTGTTGGTTTTCCTTGTCTACCAATTCAACCTCACGCTCAACTATTTCAAGGAAAGGCGCGAGAAACGCGAAGACGAGGAACGCCGTCAGGCCGCCATCCTCGCCGAACAACGCATCAGGGAACAGTTTGACAAAGAGCAGGAAAACATGACCGACAACGGCGAGGACATTGACCCCGACTTCATTGACGATGAGGAAGAAGACAGCGAACCGCATCTGCCGCCTACTACTTCCTATACCAAAGACCCGACCTTTGTCATTGTGAATCCCGATAACAACTCAGAAGGCGCCAAAGAGAATGTTCTTGTCCACCCCAAAGAAAATGAGGTTCAAGAAAAGAAACTCACGCCAGAGCCTGTCGTGACAACAGAAAACGACAACAAGCCCAAGGACATCATCCCCGAAAAGACGGACAACGGTGCTGAAAAAGTGGAGCTGGTCATTGAAAACACGCCCAAAGAGGAAACCGTCGACAATGGCAAAAACATGGAGCACCACACCGTCGACACGCCTTTTGACCCGCGTTACGAATTGCGCGATTATAAGTTCCCGACCTTGGACATGCTCAACGACTATGGTGGCAAGAAGTCGGAGATCGATGAAGAGGAACTGAATGCCAACAAGAACAAGATTGTGGAGACCTTGGGCAACTACGGCATCGCCATCGACAAGATCAAGGCGACCATCGGTCCCACGGTTACCTTATATGAAATTGTCCCTGCTGCCGGTATCCGTATCTCGAAAATCAAGAACTTGGAAGACGACATTGCCTTGAGTCTGGCCGCCCTAGGCATCCGTATCATCGCTCCTATCCCGGGCAAAGGCACCATCGGTATCGAAGTGCCGAACAGCAAGCCCGAGACCGTCTCGATGCGTAGCGTACTGGCATCAGAAAAGTTCCAAAACTCAAAATATGCCCTGCCTTGCGCCATCGGCAAGACCATCTCCAACGAAACCTATGTCTTCGACTTGGCTAAGATGCCACACATCCTGATGGCAGGTGCTACTGGTCAAGGTAAATCGGTGGGACTGAATGCCATCATCGCTTCCTTGCTCTACAGCAAGCACCCCTCGGAGCTGAAATTTGTCATGGTCGACCCGAAGAAGGTGGAACTGACGCTTTACAACCGTATCGAACGCCATTATCTGGCCAAGCTTCCCGATTCGGAAGATGCCATCATCACCGATGTGAAAAAAGTGGTGCGTACACTCAATTCCTTGTGCATCGAGATGGACCAGCGTTACGACCTCTTGAAAGCCGCCGAGTGCCGAAACATCATCGAATATAACGAGAAGTTCAAGGCGCGCAGGCTGCTCCCCACTGAGGGTCACCGTTTCCTGCCTTACATCGTGTTGGTCGTCGATGAGTTTGCCGACCTCATCATGACCGCAGGCCGTGAGGTGGAAGCCCCAATCGCCCGTATCGCCCAATTGGCTCGTGCCGTCGGCATCCATCTGATTATCGCAACACAGCGACCTTCGGTCAATATCATCACGGGTTCCATCAAGGCCAACTTCCCTGCTCGTATCGCCTTCCGTGTCATCTCGCAAGTCGACTCGAAGACCATCCTCGACCAAAGCGGAGCCAACCAGCTCATTGGTCGTGGTGATATGCTGCTCTCCACGGGCAACGACTTAGTGCGACTGCAATGTGCTTTCATCGACACGCCTGAGGTGGAGGCCGTCACCGAGTTCATTGGCAACCAACGCGGCTATGCAGAGCCGTTCCTATTGCCTGAGGTACCTGAAGAGGATGGTGAAGGCGTCGACATCGAAGAAGATGGGGAGCGCGACAGTCTCTTTGAGGAAGCTGCAAGGATTGTAGTGCAAACCCAACAAGGTTCCACTTCAATGATTCAGCGCAAGCTGAAACTCGGCTACAACCGCGCAGGCCGCATCATCGACCAATTGGAGGCAGCTGGCATTGTAGGACCATTCTCAGGGAGCAAGTCGAGAGAGGTGAAAGTGACTTCTGAAGCCGCTTTGGAACAGATTTTGCGGGACATCTACAACAAAGACAACGGAATTTGAAAATGAAAACGAAAAACATCATTGCTTGCCTGTTCCTATTGTTTGTGACACAGGCCGTTACCGCACAAAACAATGCCGAAGCTCTCATTCGCGTCTTGGTCAACCAAGTCAAGAGCCATCAGAACATGGAGATGAAATTCTCCTACCAAATCAGCCCTGATGAGAAGACTTTGATTGATGCACTAAAAGGCAAAGCATGGCTACAAGGCGAGGCCTACAAAATCGAGTTGGCCGAACAACAGACCATTTCCGATGGCAAGACCATCTGGTCGTATCTCGTTGACGATGAGGAAGTCTTGGTGAGCAATGCCACTGAAGGCACCGACAACACACCCCTTAAACTCCTCACCTCACTCGACAAGAACTATGCAGCCACTTTGACCAACATCGATGCCCAAGGCAATGCGGTCATCGAATTGGCGAATCCAAAAGGACAATACAAGCGCATCACTTTGAAAATCAACGCAAAGAAAACCGAGCTAAAGAATGTTGACATCTATATGGAAGACGGTAGCAAGGTCATGATTACCATCGAGGAAATGAAATTCGACCAACAATTGGACGACAAATTCTTCACTTTTGATGCGAAAAAACACCCCAATGTGGATGTGATAGATATGCGGTGACGCAATAAAATACGATTGTTTTCGTATTAACAAATGCGGCTGCCACGATATGACAGCCCTACAAACAACAATTCAACAATTCAACGATAAACAATTCAACAACACAATATGAATCTTCTTCAAATTCAACAGGCTGCCAACGATTTAGGCGCAGCCGCTACCGCCGAAGCAGTAGCCCAACCCACAGAATTCAAACTTTCAATCCTCGAACTCGCCACCAAAGGCGGTTGGATTATGATTTTATTGGCCGTTTTGTCCATCATCGCGGTGTACATTTTTATTGAAAGGTTCATTGCCGTTTCGCGTGCCACAAAATACGACAACGGTTTCATGGAGCGCATCCGCGAATACATGAAAGATGGCAAACTCGATTCAGCAAAAGCCTTGTGCAGAGGCAATTCCACCCCTATCTCCCGCATGATTGAAAAAGGTCTTTCCCGCATCGGTAGACCTTTGGGTGACATCAATTCGGCCATCGAGAATGTGGGCAACTTGGAAGTGGCCAAGCTGGAACGCGGAGTCAGCATCCTTGCCATGATTGCTAGTGCCGCCCCGATGATCGGTTTCTTGGGCACAGTGACAGGTATGATTCGCGCCTTCTACAATATGTCCATGGCGGGCAACAACATCGACATCGAGTTGCTCTCCTCGGGCATTTATGAAGCCATGGTAACCACTGTCGGCGGTCTGATTGTGGGTATCGTCGCCTACTTCTTCCACGCCATCATCTCAAACAAAATCCAAAAAGTCGTCAACCTGCTCGAAGGCAAGGCAACTGAATTTATGGATGTTTTGAACGAACCCGCCTAAAACCTGCACATCATGGCCATCAAATCAAGAAACAAAGTCGAACCCACCTTCAATTCCTCGTCCATGTCGGACTTGGTGTTTCTACTGCTGATTTTCTTCATGCTGACTTCGACTTTGGTCGCTCCTAATGCCATCAAGCTAATGTTGCCTTCGAGCAGCAGCAAGACCATGGCCAAGCAAACCGTCACCGTCTACATCAACGAGCAATACCAGTATTTCGTTAACGAGACCCTAGCCGATGAGACCCAACTCATGGACCTCATCAACACCCAAATCGGCAACGACAGCCAAGCCACGGTGGTGCTTCGTTCGGACAAAAGCGTACCTGTGCAATATATAGTGAATGTGATTGATGCTGTCAACGAAATCAACAACGCCACGGGCAACAACCACAAAGTCATTTTAGCTACATCGCCAAAGAAATAAAACATGGACAATAAAGAAAAGAAAGACAGAGGCATAGCCATAGTGGGCACCATCGTGGTGCATGCTTTGGTCGTGCTTGTCTTGTTCCTAATGGCTTTCAGGACGCCTCTCCCCCTGCCAGGTGAGGAAGGCGTTGAGGTCGACTTAGGCATGATGGACCAAGGCATGGGCAACATCCAGCCCGAGAAGCCTGCCATTCCCATGGCTGCACAGCCTCAACAGCAGCAAAACAAGAGCAAGGAAGACATTGTCACCCAAAACGACGACGAAGCCCCTGCCATCGAAAAGCCGAAAAACACCAAGCCGAAGCAAGAGCCCAAACCCGTTGAAGAGCCTAAGCCCACTGTCAACCAGAAGGCCTTGTTCAAGGGCAGCAATAATCCTCAGGCAGGAGGCTCAGAAGGCATCACCGGCCAACCTGGCGACCAAGGCAAGCCCAACGGACTGGCTGGCATCAAGAAATACGATGGCAATGGAGGCAAAGGCAACGGCACAGGCTATGACCTAGGTGGCCGTGGCGCTAAGAGCCTGCATCGCCCTGATGACGACTTCAGCGAAGAAGGCAGAATTGTAGTTGATATTTGGGTCAATCGCGATGGACAAGTTGTTCGTGCCGAAGTAGCTACCAAGGGTACAGACATCATCAATAATGCGATGCGCCAAAAAGCCATCCAAGCCGCCAAGCGCTCGACCTTCGCTTCCGACCCCAATGCGCCTGAAGAACAACATGGCACCATCACATATACTTTTGTCATCAACCAATAAAATTGTGGAATTATGAATTATGAATGCTGAATGACGCGAAGCGACGCTGGTCTTAGCCTCATTCAGCATTCATCATTATTAAATAATCGCCTATGAATTACTCCGAGACTCTCGAATGGATGTTCAACAAACTGCCAATGTACCAACGCATTGGAGCCGCTGCCTACAAGGCTGACTTGAACAACACCATACAACTCCTCAATCTTTTAGACAACCCACAGAACAACTTCAAGTCGGTGCATGTGGCCGGCACCAACGGCAAGGGATCCGTATCTCACATGCTGGCCTCCGTGTTTCAAGAAGCTGGTTTCAAAACTGGCCTTTACACCTCGCCTCACCTGCGCGATTTCCGTGAACGCATTCGCATCAACGGGGAAATGATTCCCGAGGAGAATGTGGTGCAATTCATCGATACCTATAAGGAGAAATTCGAGGCCATGGAGCTTTCTTTCTTTGAGATGACCGTTGGCATGGCCTTCGACTATTTCTCAAAGGAAAAAATCGACATTGCCATCGTCGAAGTGGGTATGGGCGGTCGTTTAGACTCCACTAACCTTATCACACCCGAGTTGAGCGTCATCACCAACATCGACTTCGACCACATGAAGTTCTTGGGCGACACGAGAGCCAAAATCGCATACGAAAAAGCCGGCATCATCAAGCCCAACATCCCTGTGGTCATTGGCGAGACACATCCCGAGACCGAGCAAGTCTTCATCGACAAGGCCAAGGAAGGCAATAGTCCCATTTACTTCGCCGACCAAATCTTCGACTGCGACAAAATACATATCGAGTCGAATTCGGAGCAGCAATACGACGTTTGGAAAAACAGCGAACTGTACATGGAAGCCCTCGAACTCCCGCTGATGGGCAACTACCAGCAGAAAAACCTCACCACCGTGATGTGCGCTTTGGATTTACTGCGGAAAAAGTTCAACCTCTCTGATGATGACATCCGCGATGGTATCGGCAGAGTCATTCGCAACACCCACCTCATGGGACGCTGGCAAATTCTCAACAAAGACCCGCTGACCATCGCTGACACGGGGCACAATGTGGCTGGCATCACCGAAGTCGTCAAACAACTGGCTGAGATGCAATATGACAAACTCCATTTCGTACTCGGCATGGTCAACGACAAGGACATCGACAGCGTATTGCAACTCCTTCCCCATGGTGCCGAGTATTATTTCTGCAAAGCCGACATCCCCAGAGGTTTGGATGCCAATATTTTAGCCCAAAAGGCCTTCGACATGGGTTTGCGCGGACAGGTTTTCGAGTCCGTCAGTCACGCCTATCGCTCGGCCGTCAACAATGCCCATTTTGGTGACATAGTGTTCATCGGAGGCAGCAATTTCACCGTGGCCGAAGTCGTATAACGGAAATATTCTTACCTTTGCCGAAAATCTTTGTTGCATGTCAGGCAAAAGGCTTCATATTCTCATCGGAATGCTCATGACCCTTCTCATGTCGTCATGCAGCATCAACCGTTTCATCCCCGAAGGCAAAAGTCTGGTTCAAAGCAACAAGATAGTCATTGAAAGCAAAAAAAAGACCGAAATCAGCAAGTCGGGACTGTCGAACTACATCACCCTCAAGCCTTATAAAACTACCTTCCAAACCAAACTTCCCAATTGGATTTATTACAAATCGGTGCAAAAGCCCAACAGCAAGACCTGGAAATGGTTGAACGAGAAATTCGGCAGAGAACCCATCTATTATGACCCGACCGAAGCCAACAATTCTGCCAATCAAATGATGCGTTACATTGACAACGTAGGTTATTTCCATTCCAAGGTAACCCACACGGTGAAAGAGCGAGGAAAGCGGGCAAAAATCACCTATCATGTCTACCCCACCGAACCTTATAAGGTCAACAATGTCGAATATGTCATCAACGACTCCTTGATCAGGAGCTACATCATGCGCGACAGCTCCAGATTTGATGTCAATGAAGGGGACATCTATAATGCCTATAAGCTAAATGATGTACGTAATACCATCACCGAGAGGATGAAGAACTCAGGGTATTTTTATTTCAGTCGCGATGACATCTTCTTTGAGGTGGACAGCAATTACATGAATCACAGTCTGGCTATCACCATGAAACTGAAAGACAATAAGTTGTCATACAAAAAATACTACATCAACAAGATCAGCATCTATCCTGACTACTCTGTCTTCAAGTCACATGACCGCCCCGTCGATTCAGTCATGCTCGTTCAGGAGGTTGGAACGAGAAAACGTACGAACCACCTGTATTTCTATTATTTCGACGAGCCTCGGGTGACGGCCCAGTCTTTTTTGCGTTCCATCCAGATTTTGGAAGACTTCCCATATAACCAACGCAGCGTAACGAACACCTATAGGGCATTGAGTAACTTCCGCCTTTTCAACAATGTGAATATCGAATTTGACACGGTGAACGTAGAAAACGATTCCCGCAATCGCCTCGACTGCCGTATCACCATGCAACAAAGCGACATTCATTCCTTCACGATACAAGGCGAGAGCACCAATTCTGAGGGCGACTTGGGCATCAAAGGAAGCATGTCGTACTCCAACAAGAACATTTTCCATGGTGCAGAAACGTTCCAGATCAGCCTAAAAGGAGGCTTTGAAGCGCAAAAACTAGTTGGAAATGAAATCACAGAAAGTGGTAAAAGCGTTTTCAACACATGGGAGTTGGGCCTCACTGCCAGCCTTATCTTTCCGAAATTCCTTGGGCCTTTCTCCTCCATCACACTCGCCCGAGATTACCAACCAACCACAACCCTTTCGATAGGCTCCAACATGCAAACGCGCTATTACTACTCCCGTTACATCTCTACGGCATCCTTAAGCTACGACTGGAAGACCAACTACCGCCTTGCTCATGTCCTTTCGCCTTTCTATCTCAATAGCGTGAAGATTACCAATATCAACCCGACCTTCCAAGACTACCTTGACGCGGAGGCCAGCCAAAGAAAGAAGGCCCAATACACCAGCCACCTCCTGCTTGGCACCCGCTATTCCATCATCTACAATACCCAAAGCATCAGCAAGGAAGGCAGTTTCTTCTATATCCGCGCCGATTTTGAGTCGAGCGGCAACTTGATTTCGCTGTTCAAGAAGACCAAACTCATCACTGAAAATAAGGAAGGTTATTACGAGTTGTTTGGCGTACCTTATGCCCAATATGTCAGAGGCAGCTTTGATATCAGGCAGCACCTTGACTTAGGCAACGACTCATGGTTCGTCATGCGTCAGTTTATTGGAATCGGTATACCTTATGGCAACTCGCTAGACTTACCCTTCGAGCGTAGCTTCTATGGCGGCGGCGCCAACGGACTGCGTGGATGGCTCTATCGTACCATAGGCCCTGGTGGTTTTGCGCCTGTTTCAGATTATGTCGAGAAAACAGGCGATATACAATTGGAATTCAATGCCGAATACCGATTCCCCATCTACAACATCTTTAAAGGCGCTGTCTTCGTTGATGCGGGTAACGTTTGGACCTATTATCCCAACGAATTCATGGTCAATAGTGAATTCAACTTCAACACCTTCTACAAACAGATAGCCCTCGATGCCGGATTTGGCATCAGGTTGGACGTCTCTTTCCTCCTACTCAGGTTAGACATCGCCTACGCCATGCGCAATCCATACCGCGATCTGGACACAGGCCGTTACTGGCGGTTTGGCAATGGCGACTTCAACAACATCCGATTCCAAGCTGGCATTGGATATCCTTTCTGAACCATGTTAAGCCGAGGTGAGCTATACGGAAAACTGGTGCAATCCTTCGGGTTTGAGCCCACTGAGGGACAAGCCATCGTGCTGTATCATTTGGCAGCTTTCCTGCTTTCACAAAAAGAGAACCCCACCTATATCCTAAGAGGCTATGCCGGAACGGGCAAGACCTCACTGGTCAAGACCTTGGTAAGGACCTTGCCTTCCATCGAGATGCGTTTCGTGCTGATGGCCCCGACGGGAAGAGCCGCCAAGGTGCTTAGTAACTATACGGGACAGAACGCTTCAACCATACACCGACGCATTTACCAAACCAAATCCTTCCCTGATGGGAGCTTTAGAATCGCGAGAGCCAAGAACAAATTTAAGAACGCCTTATTTATCGTTGACGAGGCTTCCATGATAGGAGAACAAAGGGAATTTGGTGGCTCCAGCCTGCTCGACGACCTGCTAAGCTATGTCTTTAGTGGTGAAAACTGTCGTCTGTTGCTCATTGGCGACACTGCGCAGTTGCCACCTGTTGAGAGTCAGGAAAGTCCTGCGTTGGATTGCGAGTATCTGAAATCGCAATTCCCAATCACGGCAGCCACCTATGAGCTGACCGAGGTGAAACGACAAGCATTGGAATCGGGAATCTTGTATAACGCCACAGACATCAGACAATTGCTTAGTCAAAACCTTTACGAATATAGTCTACCTATTTTCCACTTGGAAGGTTTCAATGACATCAAAAAGATTGAACCTGAGGAGTTTGAGGAAATGCTTCATAATGCCTTTGCCAAT
>JAEEGI010025593.1_pt1 | contig 11424 bp, 6 predicted proteins | sample 8958751 | NCBI WGS metagenome assembly JAEEGI01 (sample SAMN16246545, study PRJNA631951) | gut metagenome | biome: gut microbiome; feature: rumen; material: KS-attached | host: Bos | place: Iran: Karaj | collected 2018-10 | reverse complement strand
TTGTCCAGGGTGATGGCGCCGGCGTCGGTCTTGTCGGTCTTCTTGAGACCGAACTGCTCCTCAAACCAGTCGGGCATGCCGTCGGAATCGGAGTCCTTGATCTTCGCCTTCTGCTCTTCGGTGGCGGTGTACACCGGCCAGCCGTTCTTCCAGGTGGCGTCCTGGACGTCGGTCTGGGTGTCGATGAGGCCCTTCGTGGAACGGTCGCTGGCGGTCGTATTGCTGCCCTGATAGGTGGAAGTGCCGTCCTTCGTCTCCTTGGCGACACGCGTGTCGATACCGTCACGGGCGAAGCTGGCGCCCGCATAGTTCAAGACGGGATCCAGGCAAGCTGCGCCGGTATGGACACTCTGATAGGTATCCGTGGCGAACCGGGTCGTCTCCTTGATCTTGGCCGCATCGGCCTCGCTGATATAGACGGAAACCGGAGAACTCTTCCCAGCCTTCCAGTTGTCGGCCGTCAGGTCGCTCTTCCCGTGCATCACGTTGCCGTCCAGGTAGAAGTGGCCGGGCAGGATCGTGCCGCCGCAATTGCTGCAGGAAGTCGTGGGCTGCAGGAACCAGATGTGGTTGGAGGGCGTCACCGGACCCGGCTTATAATAGTTGTTGAACAGGTTGTATTTCCGGTGGTCGGTCCCATATTTGTCGGAACTCTCGCCGCCGTAGGTGCTGTTGCCCTTCCAGTTGTAGATCACGTTGTTGAAGATGGACACGGGGCCCTTCTGGGTGGACACGTAGTCGTGGTCGATCCGCGGGTTGCGGCTGTCGTGGTGTGCCAGGAGGTTGTGGTGGTAAGTGGCGTTGTTGCCGCCCCAGATGCCGCCGTAGCCGTGGGAGCCCTTGTCGTGGATGGAGTTGCGGAGGCTCTCCGAAACGATGTTCCACTGGAAAGTGAAATCCTTCATCCCGTAGAAGGAGGCGCATTCGTCGGTGCACCAGCTCACGGAACAATGGTCGATGATGATCTTCTCGTACTTGTCGTCGTCGTGGCTCATCACCTGCATGGCGTCGTCTTCCGTCTTCTTCTCATCGCCCATCCGGCAGCGGATGAAGCGGACGATCACGTTGCTGGCGCCGATGCGGAAGGTGTAGTTCTTCAGGCAGATACCGTCGCCGGGGGCGCTCTGGCCGGCAATGGTCAGGTCTCCCCTGGAGATATTGAGCTGCTTCTCGAGGGCGATGGTGCCGGCCACGTCGAAGACGATGGTCAGCGGGCGGTCTCCCTTCTCGATGCCATACCGGAGGGTGCCCTGCGTGCTGTTGTCCTCCAGGGAGGTCACGTGGTAGATCTTGCCGCCGCGGCCGCCGGTGGCGTACATGCCGCCGCCTTCGGCGCCCGGGAAGGCGCGGGCGACGCCGTCCTCCTCCGCCGAAGGGATGGAGAACTGCTCATAGTACTGGCCGGACGGCGGGGTGGGCGGTTCGGGATCGTCCGTCCCTTCCGTGCGGGCGTCGATCCAGGTCACGGAGGAGGTGCCGCCGGCATTCACGGCCTTGACGCCGAAGCGGTAGTTCGTCGCCTTGGTCAGCTCGGTGACAGTCGCGTTGCGGGTGCCCGCCGTCCCTTCTTTCACTTTGGCGCCGTCTTTCTGGAGTTCCCAGGCGTAGGAAGCCGCGCCCTCGACCGCATCCCACTGGAACTGCAGGCTGGTTTCCGTCGCCTTGTGCAGCTTCACGTTCGCCGGAGCGGAAGGAGCCTTGGGGGTGTCGGGCACCACGACCGGATCCTCCTTCCCGCCGCAAGCGGCAAGGATGAGGGCGGAAAGGGCCATCAAAGTCAGTTCTTTTCTCATAGCTTTTCGTATTCGAGCGAAGCCCAGATGAAGGGACCGACGCCCTTCGGGTCATTCTCGATGATCTTTTCGTTGATGTAATACTCGAAGGTGCCGCTGCGGTTCTCCTTGCCGCCGAGGCCGGCGACGGCGCAGCAGTCGGTGAGATTCAGGGTGCCGTCCTTGTCCTCGCGGATGAACTTCTTCACGAGGGCCTCGTAGAGGGCCTTCGGATCGACGGACGCGGGCACCGCGTAGCCTTCGCGGGCGGACCGCAGATAGGCGTAGGTGAACATCGCGGAGCAGGTGGCCTCCAGGTAGTTCCCTTCCCGGCCCGGGCTGTCCAGGACCTGGTACCACATCCCGGTCTCGGGATCGGCATATTTCGGGAGCGTGGCGAGGATGCCTTCCAGGATGCCCTGCAGCTCGGCCTTGCCGGGATGGTTCTCCGGGAAGAACGGCAGGACCTCGACGAGGGCCATCGTGTACCAGCCGAGGGCGCGGCCCCAGCAGTGGGCGGACTGGCCCGTCACGGGATCGGCCCAGAACATCTGCCTGGACTCGTCCCAGGCGTGGCGGTAAAGGCCGGTCGCCGGGTCGTAGGTCTTCTCCGCCGCCACCTTGAACTGGGTGACGACATCGTCGAAGATGGCATACTCACGGGTGATGTCAGCATACACTGCATAGAAGGGTTCCGCCATGTAGAGGCCGTCCAGCCACACCTGGTAGGGATAGGCCTGCTTGTGCCAGAAGGCACCGGCCTCGGTGCGCGGCTGCTTCTTAAGCTGCTCACGGGCTGTCTCGATGGCGCGGGCATACCGGATGTCCGGGGTGGCCTGATACAGGCCGATCAGCGTCCGGGCCGGGCAGATGTGGTCCAGGTTGTACTTCTCCAGGTCATACTTTCCGCCGATGAAGCCGAACTCGTCCAAGACGCCGTCGTACCAGGCGCGCACATACGCGTCGAATTCCGGAATGTCATAGGTACGGGAAACGGCCAGGAAGCTGCGCAGCTCCAGGCCGGTGGTGTAGTTCCACTTGTAGTTCCCCTCCTGTCCGTCCAGGAAAGTGGCCTCCGGGGCCCGCTTGATCTCCGAGCGCACCATCCGGACGGACATGGGTTCCGTCTCCGTCTTCGGCGTGCAGGCCGCGAGCAGCAAAGTGGCCAGTAATGCGATTCTTTTCATCTATCGGTTGTCAAAAGGGTTCCAGCGAATGCCGTCCTGCGCCTGGTACATCACCTTCTCGAAGGTGTACTCGGCGGCCTGCTTCGCGGTGAGGGTGTGCGCCCATTTCACGCGGGGCCCCTGTGCGCCGGGACCGACATTCTGATATTCAGCGTAGTAGGAGTTCTTCTTGGTGTTGGGCTTGCCTTCCTTCTCCCAGTCGTGCCAGCCGTCCGCGACGATGTGCGGGCCCAGCTCGCAGCCGATGAACACGGTCTTCGCATAGGCGCCCCAGGGACGGCCCAGGTAGCACTTGTCGATGCCGGGATCGGCCGTCAGCTTGCAGTTCTTGAACACGTAGCCGTATTTCTGGCCCTGCAGGGTGGAAGCCGCTGTCACATAGCTGTTCTTCTTGCTGTGGATGTGGCAGTTCTCGAAATAGGCGATGCTGGGACCGAAGATGAAGTCCGTCGTGCCCTCGATGTAGCAGTCCAGGAAATAATTCCGCTTGATGCCACCTTCCTTGCCGAAGCGCCCGTAGGTATAGACGGTGTCCTGGTTGCCGATGAAGCGGCAGCGGTGGAAGAACAGGAAGTCGCCGTCGGTGAACACCGCCACGGCCTGGCCGATCTCCTTGCCCTCCCCTGCCGTGTTCTCGAAGGTGATGTCCTCGAAGGTCACGTAGCTGGAGTGGATGTAGATGCTGGCGCTGCCGGAAGTGCCCACCTTGAAGTCGTTGTCCGGCCACAACTGCTCCGCATAGCGGTCGTAGGTGAGGATGGTCTTGTCCGCGCCCTGGCCCATGATCTTCATCCGGAACTTGGTGTGCGGGATGTCGATGGCCTCCTTGTAGGTGCCGGCCTTGATGAGGATGGTGGTGATCTTGTCGTGGCTGTAGTTCGGAACCGCATTGATCGCGTCCTGGACCTTCATGTAGTCGCCGTGGCCGGTCTGGTCCACGACGATGTCATAGCGGACGAGATGCTCGCCGATCGCGGGAACCTGCTTCTTGAGGGCCTCGCAGACGATTTCCGTCACCTTGCGCGCCCCGCAGGCGACCGTATGGGTATTGTCGTCCTTGCCGGTGGAGATCATGAAATAGGCCTTGGAGGCCTCGTCGCCGATGCTTTCGATCCAGTCCAGGGTAGGCGTGGTGATGTCCAGGAGCGTCACGCCCATCTCCTCGGCCACCTGCTTCATCGCGGCGGGATAGTCGGTGTGGCAGTTGCGGTCCAGCTTGCCGTTCTTGAACCAGCGGCGGGCCACCGGGGTGAGGAGGATCGGCGTCGCGCCTTTCTCGCGGGCGCCGCGGATGAAGGTCCGGAGATTGTCCTGGTAGGCGCCGAAAGCCGGCGCATAGCGCTCGGGATCGTCGGCCTTGGAATCGTTGTGGCCGAACTGGATGAACACATAGTCGCCGGGCTGGAGCGCGTACTCGACGATGTCCCAGAGGCCCTTGTCGATGAAGCTCTTCGTGCTGCGGCCGTTCTGCGCGTAGTTGACGACCCGGAAAGTGTCGTCCACGAAGTTCGGGAACATCATGCCCCAGCCGCGCTCGAGCTTGCCGTCGGAGAGGTCTTTCTCCGCCATGGTGGAATCACCCATCAGGTGGATGGTCGTGAAGGAGCTGGCGACGAGCCAGACGGCGACGAGGTAGAGGATCCTTTTCATAACTGGGTACCGTTGACGATGACGTTCTCGAAGTTGACGTTCTCGTAATAATGGGTTTCCACGCCCTTGTCGGCCGTGAAGTTGCTGTTGCGGATGGTCAGGTTTCGGACGGGCATCTCCGGGAGGCCGTTCACGAACACCGCCTGCTCCGCGCCCGCGCACGTGATATCGGAGAAGTAGAAGTCGCGGAACTCAGGCGTGGTCTCGTCGACCGGCTGGATGTCGCTTTCGCCGTCCTTGGACATCTCCGAGGCGGAAACGCCCATATAATACAGGTTGAAGATGATGCCGTAGGTGACGATGTCCTTCATATAGATGTGGTCGCACCAGATGTCCTTCACCAAGCCGCCGCGGCCGCGGGCGCTCTTGAAACGCAGGCCCACGTCCGTGCCGATGAAACGGCAGTTGGAGACGCGGATGTTCTCCACGCCGCCGGACATCTCGCTGCCCACCACGAAACCGCCGTGGCCGTGGTAGACGGTGCAGTCGTCGATGATGAGGTTGCGGCACTTCTTCCCGTGGTTGCGGCCGTCGGCGTCCTTGCCGGACTTGATGCAGATGGCGTCGTCGCCCACGTCGAAGGAGGAGCCGGTGAGGATCACATTCTCGCAGGCGTCGATGTCAATGCCGTCGCCGTTGGTGGAAAAATGCGGGTTCCGGACGATGATGTCCTGGATCACGACATCCTTGCAATACAGCGGATGGAGGTTCCAGCACGGGGAATTCTGGAAGGTGCAGTCCTTGAGCAGGACGCGCTCGCAGTTGCGGAAGGACAGCAGCACGGGACGGAGGAAAGTCTTGATTTCCTGCTCGTCCAGGGAAGGATCCTGGTAATTGAGCGAGCCGGCGGTGGCGCGCGCCTTCGCGTAGCCCTCGTCCGGGAACCAGGTCTTGCCGTCCTCCGGAACATAACCGCCGCGCTTGAGGATCGCGTTCCACTGGTCGTCGGAGACCTTGCGACGCTTGACCTCGCGCCAGTATTCTCCGCTGCCGTCGAAGATGCCGCCACCGGTGATGGCGATGTCATGCGCGCCGGTGGCGTTGAGGGGAGACACGCAGCGGCGCACATCCAGCCCCTCGAAGTTCGTGTCGATGATGGGGTACAGGTCCTGATCCGGGTCGAAGACGACGATGGCGTCCTTGTCAACGTACAGTTCGATATGGTCCTTCAGTTCGATCGGGCCGGTGCGCCAGATTCCGGCGGGAACGACGAGGCGTCCCCCGCCCTGCTGCGAGAGCTTGGCGATCGCGGCCGCGAACGCGTCCGTGTTCAGCGCCACGCCGTCGCCGATGCCGCCGAAGTCCGTCAGGACGACGGAGCGGTCGGGAATGGACGGAAGCTCAACCCGGGGCATATCGAAGGGAAGTCCCTCATACAGAGCGGCAAATTCGTCTTTCTGGCTCCCTTGGCAGGCAACGGCCAGGGACAGGATCGGAAGGAGGAAGAAGCGTGCTTTCATCTGTGGTTACGTGCGGTTACTTTTCAACGGCTACAAATATAAGTATTAATTTCGGATTTCCGTGCACGGTAACGGAAATATTTTTCAACATCTTGTGTTGATAACGTCCAGGGCCTCCGTGCTCGTGCACGATTTTTCCGTTTTTTCTTGCAAAGTCGCTTTTTTATTCGCAGATTTGCAACCGGAAACCACTATGGCACAACACGAAAAAATCACCATCAACGACATCGCCCGTCGGACCGGCCTCTCCAAAGGGACGGTGGACCGCGTGCTGCACAACCGGGGCGAAGTCTCGCGCAAGAGCTACGAGCGCGTGATGGAGGTGATCCGCGAACTGGGATACGAGCCCAACGTCTACGCCTCCCTTCTCGCCAAAGGCAAAAAACACCTGATCGCCGTCCTGATTCCCGCCTATGAGCCCGGTTCTTTCTGGGAACTGGCCGCCTCCGGCATCGGCATGATCACGGACTCATTGACCTCCGCCGGTCTGGAAGCCGTCCTGTTTCCCTACGACCAGTACGACATCGACTCGTTCCGGTCCGCCTGCGCGAAAGTGCTGGAGGCGGGATCGTCCGGCGTCGTCCTCGCCCCGCTGTTCCAGGGCGAGACGGAAGCCGTCACCCGGCAGCTCGCTGAGCGCGGCATCCCCTACTGTTTCATTGACTCCAAGCCCGATTCGAACGGTTATCTGGCCTATTTCGGCATGCCGCTGTACAAGAGCGGCTACTTGTGCGCGGACCAGCTCACGCGCGGGCGGGACATCCCCGGCGCCCTGATTGTCCGCATCCGCCGCGACCGCTACCAGCAGTCGGACCCGACCGTGAACCGCCGCGCCGGCTTCCTGGACTACATGCTGGAGCACGCCCCCGGCTGCAAGATTGACAACGTGTTCGTGGACCCTAACGATCCGGAGGGCATCTACGCCATCCTGGACGGGTATTTCGCGGAGCATCCCGGGGTGAAGCACATCGTGATGTTCAACTCCCGCATCCATCTTCTCGTCCCCTGGCTCGCCGCGCATCCGGACCCGGAGCGCCGCGTGGTGGGATTCGACAATCTGAAAGCGAACATGGACGCCCTCCGGGACGGCACCGTCTCCGTCCTCATCGGCCAGCGCCCCGACGAGCAAGTGCACCTCGCCATCGAAGCCCTCGCCGAACACGCCATCCTGGGCAAAATCCCCCCGCGCAAGGACCACTTCATGCACATGGACGTCCTCACCCGCTACAACGTGGAGGATTACTGATACACTTGGCGTTTAATTCATTGATTCACAATCAAATAAATGGCTATGCCCTGTGATTCGAATCACAGGGCATAGCCATTTATCACGCTGAGTGTCAAGCGGATGAATGCCACGGTTATAGAAGCTGGTCGGCGAAGGCCAGGTACTGCTGCCAGTCGTAGAGAAGGATTTCGTGACGGCCGTCACGGATGTGATAGCCGGTGCGGCCTTTCGTCACAGGCTGCTCGACAGCGGGCCATTCTGACGGGGTGAATCCTTCAAAACCATAGAGTTGATAGACGGGCGCGGCGTTCGCCAGGCCCAGGAATTCACCGTGCGGGTCGGACCAGCGGTCTTCGCTGCCGCTTTCCACATAAAGCGGACGCGGCGCGATGAGGGCAAGCAGCTCGTGCTGGTCGAAAGGCAGCATGTCCTCGTTGTCCCCGTACTTGTGGAAATTCTCACAGAACCAGTGCGGGAAATGCGTGTTGATGCGGCGGACGGTTTCGCCGAAACGGCGGCGGGACAGCGCCGCTCCTCCGCAGCCGGAGGCGTTGGAGACGACCATCGCAAAGCGGGTGTCGCGGGCGCCGGCCCAGACCGCAGCCTTGCCCATGCGCGAATGGCCGAAGACCGCCACGCGGGACGCATCGACATCGGCATCCGTCTCCAGATAGTCCAGAGCGCGGGACAGGCCCCAGCCCCAGGCGGCGAGGGCGCCCCAGGTGTAACCGTCATAGAGGGAGCGGATTCCGGGATAGCCAGGCGCATCGGGGACGACATCCTCGCAGCAATAGGTCGCCACGGCATACCCCCGTTCCAGAATCTCGCGAAGCGGCCAGCGCCGCTGCTGGGAACCGCGCGGGTCCACGGTATAATCCTTCCGGTACCGGAGTGAATCCGGCAAAAGGATGCCGGGATCTATGTCGATGGTATGGTTTCCGAAGAAATTGACGCCCATGAAGGCCGACGCCGGGCCTTTCCGCCGGTTCGGAATATAGAGCAGAAGGTCCTCCCAGGCCGATTCTTCCTTGTCGAAGAAGATCCGCACCTGCCGCCGGGTTGCCAGGCCGTCCAGAGCGCCGGGGTCGTTGTCGCGCACCTGGAAATGCAGGCCCGACGGCTTGCCGGGAACGCTGCCGTACATTTCTTCTTCGAACAGTTTCAGAAGTTCGGGACGGCGTTTCTTCTCCCAATCTTTTACGGTACGGGTTCCCGCCAGCACGTCCGGCAACGTATAAGCCGGAACCTTTTCCTCGTCATAGAGGAAGCCCTCCAGCGGGTCGAAGGCCGGCTTGACCACGAGGCCCGTCACATCCAGCCATCCGGAATCGTTCTTCGGAGCGAACCGGTTGCACCAGAAGCCGAACTTCGCGCCCACCCACAGTTCGGGCTGCGCCTTGAAAGTGCCCTCGACCTGCGTGAACCGCTTTCCGTCCAGACTGTACCGGAACCGGCAGACGGCGTCGGGGACATTCCCCTCCACCGCCTTCGCCCGGACATCCAGCTCCACCCAAAGGACCGCTTCGGGCACATCGGGATAATTCACCAGCGGCACATTCTTCGACTCCCGGTCATGCGGCAGGGGCTCGAACCGATACGGCAGCACCGCCAGTTCACGAACGGTCTCAGAAGCGCCCTGGGCTGCTTTCAGGCATTCGACATAATCCAGAACAGCCCCTTTCTCCGTATCAGTGAGGCGAAGGCCCGCATAATCGTTCCCCATCACGGCGAAACCGGCCTGCTCGCCCCGCTCCTTCAGCTGCGGATTCGGCCGGAAGGACAGCTTCGCCCGCACGGTGAACCGCTCGGCCGGGAACTTCTGCGCCAGGAAATTCGGACAGTCCCAAAGACTCCCGTACGGCCACTTCTGCTCCACGGAATAAAGCCGCACCCCACCCTCCGGCAACGCAAAGTGCCAATAGGGTGACGGCACCGCCGGATACTGCCAATCCAGGCCGATGCCGTAGGGGCGGTACGCCCCTTGAGATTCCTTCGCTTCGCTCGGAATGACAGTGGTCGTCTTGTCATTTCGAGCGGAGGCATCCTTACTGTCATTTCGAGCGGAGTCGAGAAACCTATACGCCCCCACCGGTTGCCCAGTTCCATCCCCGTCGGGATCCTCGCCGATGGCCGGCCATCCATCGTCCCCCCAGCGCATCGGCTGCAGATGGACGATGCGGCCGTAAGCGCCCTTGTCCTGGAAGTGCAGGAACCAGTCCTCCCCTTCCGGCGTATCCACCCAGGCCCCCTGATGGGGTCCGTTGACGGTGCCCGGCGCCCAGGCCATCACGATCTTCTCCTGGTACGGTCCCCACGGACTGTCCGCCCGGAGCACCGTCTGCCAGCCCGTGGCAACGCCGCCCGCCGGCGAGAAGATGTAATACTTCCCGTCCCGCTTGTAGAACTTCGTTCCTTCGATGGTCGGCTGGCTCAAATGTCCGTCATACACGATGCGGGAAGGGCCCAGCAGGCGCGTCCCGTCCGGCGACATCGGCGCGACGAACAGGATGCTCTTGTTCCCCGCCCGGGAACCCGCGCAACCGTGTGACAGATAAGCTTTTCCATCGTCATCCCAGAAAGGGCACGGGTCGATGAACCCCTTCTCCCGGACCACCCACACGGGCGGTTCCCAGGGACCTGCGGGATCCTGCGTCCGCACCATGAAGATGCCCCGGTCCGGATCGCCCACATAGATGTAGAACCACCCTTCATGATGCCGGATGGCCGGCGCCCACACGGCCTTCCCGTGGTGCACCACCGTCCGGAAATCGTTCTCCGGACCGTCCCAGCCGGCGCCGGGATACTCCGTCAGCGCCGCGCCCACAAGCTCCCAGTTCGCCAGGTCCCGCGAATGCAGGATGGGCAGGCCCGGGAAGCAGTTGAACGACGATGCCGTCATCCAGTAGTCCTCCCCCACCCGGCACACGTCCGGATCGGAATAATCGGCATGCAGCACCGGATTCTGGTACCGGAACTGGGCACTCAGGCCTAGGCACAGAGCAAGGGCGGCAAGGAAAGTCAGGCAACGCTTCATAGGGTGTCGAACAAAATTAATTATCCATCAATAAGTTACGAGAAAATGCCTAGTCAATAAGATCTAGGCATTCATACGTAGATGACTGAGAGTCAATGATTTACATTTTACGCCCCGAACCAGGCGAGGCACTTCGCGCAGAGGGCGGAAACCGCGGCCCAGTCGCCGGCCTTGATGACCTCCTTCGGGAAAAGCTTGGAGCCCATGCCCACGGCGGTGACGCCGGACTTGGCCCAGGCCGTGAGGTTCTCCTCGGTCGGCTCCACCGCGCCGGTGCACATGATCATCGCCCACGGCAGCGGGCCGAGAACGTTCTTCACGAACGCAGGACCGCCCACGGTGCCGGCCGGGAACACCTTCACCAAGTCACAGCCCAGCTCCATCGCACGGACAATCTCCGTCACGGTGCCACAGCCGGGGCTGTACGGCACGCCGCGACGGTTGCAAATCGGAGCCACCTCTTCAACCAGGCACGGCGACACGATGAAGTCCGTGCCCAGCTGCATATACAGCGCAGCCGTCGGCGCATCCAGGATCGTTCCGGCGCCGAACGCCATCTCCGGGCACTCGGCCCTTACGAAGGAGATGACCTCCTTGAACACCCGATGGGCCCCATCGCCCCGGTTCGTGAACTCGAACGCGCGGATCCCGCCGTCATAGCAGGCCTTCACGACCTTCTTCGTGAGTTCCACATCCGCATTGTAGAACACCGGCACAATCCCGGTGCCCTTGATGATACCGACGGTATCGAATTTCTTGAATTTTGCCATAGTTCAAATCTATCTGCTGACCCGGCCAGAACCGCCGCCGGCGATGAGACCTTCGACTTCGGCGACGGTGACGCGGTTGTAGTCGCCGATGATGGTGTGCTTGAGGCAGGAGGCCGCGGCCGCGAACTCGATGGCCTGCTGGTCCGTGTCATAGGCCAGGAGACCGTAGAGGAGACCGCCCATGAAGGAGTCGCCGCCGCCCACGCGGTCGACGATGTGGGTGATGTCGTACCGGCGGCTCTGCCAGAGGGTCTTGCCGTCATAGAGAACGCCGCCCCAGGTGTTGTGGTTCGCGTTGATGGAGCCTCGGAGAGTCACCGCGC
>JAEEGI010025592.1_pt1 | contig 11425 bp, 7 predicted proteins | sample 8958751 | NCBI WGS metagenome assembly JAEEGI01 (sample SAMN16246545, study PRJNA631951) | gut metagenome | biome: gut microbiome; feature: rumen; material: KS-attached | host: Bos | place: Iran: Karaj | collected 2018-10 | reverse complement strand
AGAGGCAGACCCCCTCACTGGGCGCTCTTCGCCGGGGAAGGCGAGGGAGCGGCCCCGCTAGGACAACCAGGGACCCGGTGAGGCTCATGCTGAGGAGCCGCAGAAAAAAGCCCGTCATGCCTGTCCCTCCTTCGCCTCGTCGATGAGCCTCTGCAGCTCCCGCACTTCCTTCGCCGTCAGCTTCCGCCCGGCGGTGAAGGCCGCCAGGAAGGCGGGGAGGGAGCCGCCGAAGGTCTCGGAAACGAACTGGGCCGACTGCCGGGCGGCGTACTCCTCCCGGCTGAGCAGGGCCGTCACCACCCCGCCCTCGTTTTGAAACAGACCCTTGTCGCAGAGCCTGCGCAGCACCGTGTAGGCCGTGGACTTTTTCCAGCCCAGCCTTTCCGCCGCCAGCCTCGCCAGTTCCCCGGAGGGGAGACTTCCCCGCTCCCATACGATCTCGGCGAATCTCGTCTCCGCCGCGCCCAGACGCTCTTCCATCGTCCGCACCTCCCAGGTTTTGGTCTACTCTTTGTAGACCATTCTACAGGCGGTAGACCGGCTTGTCAAGAGGGAAAAGCGGGAAAAGCATTCAGCGCCCCGCAAGCACTGGACTTGCAGGGCGCTGAGGGGAAGCGATCAATCAGGCGAACTCTGTTTTCCCTTCTTCTCCCGCCGGATGCTCTCGGAGGCGTCCACCTCCAGAAAGCCCTTCCCGGCCACCTCGGCGGCGTGGGCCATGAAGACGAAGGCCCCGGGGTCGATGCCCTTCACCAGGGCCTTCACCTTGTAGCCCTGGCCGGGCTTCACCACGGTCATGAGCACGTCCCGCCGGGTATGGGCGTACATCCCCTCTCCCTCCAGCCGGGTCACGCCCCGCTCCAGGCCCTCCATCACCGCCCGGGCGATGGGCTCCGAGGGGCCGGAGGGGACGATATAGTAGATGCTGGCCCGGTTCATGCCGGCGATGAGCTTGTCGTTGACGAAAGAACTGACCGTGATGCCGATGACCCCGTAGATGCCGATCTCCAGGTTTTTCTCCACCAGCATGGACGCCAGCACCACCGCCCCGTCGCAGAGGAGGAACATGGTGCCCAAGGAGAGGCCCCGGTGCCGGGGGAGGAGCAGCCTGGCCAGCAGGTCCGTCCCCCCGGAGTTGGTCTCCGCCCCCAGGAAGCAGATGGCGGCCAGACCGTTCAGCGCGCCGCCGCAGACGGCGGCCAGCAGCAGATCGTTCGTCCCCACGGGGAGGAACATGGCGCTCACGTCCACCTCGAAGGTGTACATCACCGAGCCCAGGAGACCCAGGAGCATGAAGCTCCAGCCCTTGACGGGCACGGACCAGACGTAGAGGGGGAGGGACAGCACCAGCACGAAAACGCCGGTGGGGACGTGGATATACGGGTTCAGGGCGATGGCCAGACCCGCGAAGCCCCCCGCCGCGATGTGGTTCGGCTGCAGAAAGAGGTTGATGGCCAAGGCGTAGCAGAGATTCCCCAAAAAAATGAGCCCCAGCTTCCGCGCCAGCCGGAGCGCCCGCTTTTCCCAGGCTTCGTTCATAGCGTTTCCTCCCGGATCCGGCCCTGCCGCAGCCGGAGAGCTGCGGCAGGGCATATTATTTGCCGCGCCATTCTAGCATATGCGCGTTGAAAAGGAAAGAGAGAACTGGTATACTAAACCATCAGGAGAATCCTGCCGCAAATTATGCCGGGCGCACCGCCGCCCCTGGAAAGGATGAAGAAAATGCTGAAATACCCCCACCTCTTCGAGCCCATCGAGCTGGCCGGGACCATTTTCCGGAACCGCATCTTCGCCGCCCCCACCGGGTATATGGACGAAAACCGGGATGGGACCCTGCCTCCGGAGGCGGCTTCCTACTACGCCCGCAAGGCCAGGGGCGGCGCCGCCGCCGTGACCCTGGGGGAGTGCCAGGTGGACACCGACTACGCCGACGTGCCCAACCACCAGATCCGGCTGGACGACCCCTTCCACGCCGGGGGCCTCACCCGCTGCGCCGACTACATCCGCCGCTACGGAGCGGTGGCGTCGGTAGAGCTGCAGCACTCCGGCATGTACGCCAACCGGAATTCCGGCCTCAAGGGGGAAGCCAGCCGGGGCCTGGCCTACGGGCCGGTGGCCTGCGAGGAGGACGGCAGGATCGTCCTGGCCATGGATGAAGACCGCATAGCGCGCACCATCCGGAAATACGGGGAGGCCGCCGCCTTCGCCAAGAGCTGCGGCTTCGGCATGGTCACCGTCCACGCGGGCCACGGCTGGCTCCTGAGCCAGTTCCTCTCTCCCACCCTGAACACCCGGAAGGATGAGTGGGGCGGTCCGGACATCGAAAACCGGGCGCGGATCGTGGTGGCGATCCTGGACTCCATCCGCAGGGCCGTGGGGCCGAAGTTCCCCATCGAGGTGCGAATCTCCGGCAGCGAGTGCTACGAGGGCGGCTATGATATCGAAGAAGGCATCAGGATCGCACAGCAGATCGACGGCCACTGCGATCTGATCCACGTCTCCGCCGGGAGCCACGAGGTGGACGAGGTCTTCACCGTGACCCATCCCAGCATGTTCCTCCCCGACGCCTGCAACGCGAAGTTCGCCGTGGAGATCAAGAAGCACGTGAAGACCAAAGTGGCCACCGTGGGCGCCCACGGGAACCCGGAGATCATGGAAGAGCTCATCGCCTCCGGCAAGGTGGACGTGATCGAGATCGCCCGGGGCCTCATGGCGGACCCGGACCTGCCCAACAAGCTCCGGGCCGGACAGGACGGGGAGGTGCGCAAGTGCATGCGCTGCCTGGCCTGCTTCTCCGGCCTCCTGCACACGAACCAGTTCCACTGCGCCATCAACCCGGAGATCGGCCGGGAGGACGAATACGCCGTGCCCGTGCCCGCGGCCAGGAAAAAGACCGTCCTGGTGGCCGGCGGCGGCGTGGGCGGCATGCAGGCGGCCCTCACCGCGGCCCGGCGGGGCCACAAGGTCATCCTCTGCGAGAAGACCGGGGAGCTGGGCGGCGCGCTCCGCTGCGAGCGCAGCGTCCCCTTCAAGGCGAAGCTGGACGAGTACCTGAACCAGCAGGCCGCCCTCATCGGCCGGGAGGCCATCGACCTGCGCCTGAATACCGAGGTCACCCCGGCCCTGGCGGAGGCCCTGCAGCCGGACGTGATCATCGCCGCCCCCGGCGCCCGGCCTGTGAAGCCCTCCATCCCCGGCATCGACGGCCCCAACGTCTTCTCCGCCGAGTTCATCTACACCCACGCCCAGGAGTGCGGGGATAAGGCCGTGATCCTCGGCGCGGGCCTGGTGGGCATCGAGCTGGCCATCTACCTCAGCATGCTGGGCAAGCGGGTGGAGATCCTGGAGATGCTGGACCACGTGAGCGACGGGGGGAACAACCTCCATATGAAGGCCCTGGACGTGGAGATCAAGAAGTACGGCATCGGCATCCACCTGTCCACCCGGGCCGAGGAGATCACCCCGGAGGGCGTGATCGGGAACGGGAAGCTCTACCCCGCCGACACGGTGATCTACGCCGTGGGCCAGCGGCCCCAGCGGGAGGCGGCCACCGCCCTCTACGCCTGCGCCCCGGAATTCTACCTCCTGGGGGACTGCGTGACCCCCGCCAACATCATGGCCGCCACCAGCGCGGCGGACACCATCGCGCGCAGCATCTGAGAAGCGCGTCCGGCTCCCGCTCGGAGGGAACGGCATCAGCTTAAGAAAGCACCCCGTCCTTTTCGCAACTCTCTCAAGAGCCCCCTACGGGGAAAGATACGGGTTGCCACGTCGGCCCTGGCGGGCCTCCTCGCAATGACGAGGATTGGTGGATTCGCCATAAATATATGACATTGCCGCTCGGAGGGAGCCGGCGCGAAGCGCCTGCGGGAGTCCTCCGGGCAGCGATACCAACAGAAAACCGGCCGGACGACGCCGGGGACCGCAAAATGCGGTCCCCGGCGTCGTGCTTCAATTCGCCTGTATCCACTCGAACTCGTCCGGGAGCCAGCAGCCCGGCTCCACGGCTTCCGGGTTCGGGAAGCCCGCCCGGACGAAGGCGCCGCCCTCGGCGGGGAGGTAGACGTCGTACCGGAGCGTGTTTGGCCGGAAGTAGACCTCCGCGCCCCAGCGGAGGAGGGGCCAGCCCTGCTCCAGAGCGGCCTCCCGGGCGGCGGCGATGAGAAGGTCCGTTTTCCCCGGCGGCTCGTCGTCCGGCGTTCCGGGCTGCAGCTTCCGTCGCTCCACCCACATCTCCATCCCGCCGGAGACGCCCACCCGGGCCCAGTCCCCATCCAACTCCAGGATGGCGCAGGGCAGGTCGTAGGCGTGGGAGGCGGCGACCTCCTCCTTCACCCGGTCCTCCACCCCGTCGGGGGCGTAGTCGCTGAAGTCCAGGGGGTAGTAGGTCGTCCCCGCCGGGACGTAGACCGGGGCCAGGGTCTCCCCATAGAGCATATCCGTCCAGGGGATCACCTGATCCCCCCGGACCCAGCCGTTCCGGCCGTCGGGAACCTTGAAGGCCTCCCGGTGGACCTTGAACCAGATCTCCCCCTCCGGCGTGCGCTCCTCCTCCAGGACGGTGAGGCGCTCCCCGGCCCCGATCGTGCCCTTGGGCAGCAGGCGGTCCTCCTCCATGTCGCAGAATTCCGCCTCCTCCGTCGTGAGGATCCACTTGGCCTCCGGGGGCAGGTAGGTGTTCCGTCCCCTGGGGGCAGGCCCGTCCATCTCGATGGCGTTGGGATCGTAATACGCGTTCCAGTGGGAGAGGATCTTCCAATCCTCCCCGCTTACGCGAAGGGTGAGGCTGGTATAGCCGTTCCAGAGGCGCACCGTGTCCCCCTGCGCCTCCCCCCAGGCAGGGGTGAAGACCCCGGGGCCGAAGTCGCTGGTGATGGAGTAGAAGCAGTCCGTCTCCGGGAGATAGCGGAACCGGGTCCGGTAGTCGGTGCGAAGGTCGCTGAGGCCGATGCCGAAGTATTCCTGCAGGCGGGCCTCCACCGTTTCCGCCCGGATGCGCCGGAGGGGATGGGGCAGGTCCTCCACGTGGCTCCAGCGTCTGCCATCCACGGTCCCCGCCGCCAGCAGGAGCTGGTATTCCTCCTCCGTGGCGTCCCCGTCGTAGTCGTCGAAGTATTTCAGAAAGGCGTGCAGGTCCAGGTCGGCGGGCTCTTTATAAAAGGAGGTGAAGCAGCAGCCCACCAGGTTATAGGTGGAATTGCCCTTCTCGTCGAACATGGTCCAGCCCCCGTCCGCCGTCCGGGGGAAGGTGGCCAGGGCATTCGTCCACTTTGCCAGTTCTTCCTCGCCCAGCAGGGTCCAGCCCTCCTCCACCGGGTAATGGGGGAGGGGAGAGGGCTCCGGGTCAGAGGACGGCGCGGGGGAGGGCGAAGGGATCTCTCCGGGGACCGGCGTCGGGGCGGGTTCCGGCCCGCCCTTTTTCGGCCCCAGGACCAGCAGGAGCACCACGATGGCAAGGAGCGCCAGCACCAGCACCAGCACCCAGCGCCGGGGCTTTGTCCAGCGGAGGACGCCTCGGATGCGGTTTTTCACGTTTCCCTCCCCGAAGCCCAGAGGCGTGGCGGTGAAGAGGGGCTTCCCGGCGCTGAGGTCCAGCAGAAGCCGGGAGTAGTTTTTCTTTTCCCCCTCTCCCAGAGAAGAGATCACCGCCTCGTCGCAGGCCAGCTCCAGGTCCCCCACCGCCAGAAGGAAGGCCAGCCAGCAGAGGGGGTTGAACCAGTGGAGGCCCAGGGTGAGCCAGCCCAGCAGCTTCCACAGCGGGTCCAGCCGCCGGAGATGGGCCCGCTCGTGGAGAAGGACGCTCTGCCGGGCCTCCGCCGCCAGACCCCAGGGGAGGTAGATCCTCGGGCGAAAAATGCCCAGGACGAAGGGAGAGGAGATGCCCTCCGCCTCGTATACGTTCCCCTCCAGCCGCACCGCTTCCCGCAGCCGGCGCCGGAGGCGCAGGACCTGGAACAGGCCCCAGAGGAGGAAGACCCCGGTCCCCGTCAGCCAGACCCGGCTCAGCACCGCCTGCCAGGGGATTTCCGGCCCTCTGGCATCGGCGCGGTCCGCCGGGGCCGCCGCTGCGCCGGAAGCCTCTCCCGCCGCCGGGGCAATGGAAACCGGGGGCGCGGCAGGCGTTTCCGGGAAAGACACGCTGCCCTGCGGCCCGCCCCCCAGGATGGGCGCGGGATCGTATGCCTCCGTCCGGGCGGGGGAAGAAACGCCCTCTCCGCCGTAATTCCCGCTCCAGGCGGCAGCCAGCGCGTCCATTTCCAGCCCTTCCGGCACCAGAGAGGTCCGGGACTCCAGCGTCATGGGACAGAGAAGCCGGAAGAGCACCGGCAGCCAGAGGAGACAGACCCACTTCCGGGGCGCCCGTCTCAGGGGGAGCCGCAGGAGCAGCACCGCCAGAAGCACCAGGGAGCCGGTGAGGCTCATGCTGAGAAGCCGCAGGAAAACGCCCGTCATCCCTCTCCCTCCTTCGCCTCGTCAATGAGCTTTTCCAGCGCCCGGACCTCCTTCTCCGTCAGCTTCCGGCCCGCCGTGAAGGCCGCCAGAAAGGCGGGGAGAGAGCCTCCGAAGGCCTCGGATACGAACTGCTCCGACTGCCGGGAGGCGTATTCCTCCCGGCTGAGGCGGGAGTACACCACACCCCCCTCGTTCCGGAAAATGCCCTTCTCACAGAGGCGGCGCAGCACCGTGTAAACGGTGGACTTCTTCCAGCCCAGCTTTTCGGCGCAGAGACGGACCAGTTCCCCGGAGGAGATGGGCTCCCGTTCCCAGATCAGCTCGGCAAACCTGCCCTCCGCCGCACCCATGCGTTCTTCCATGATTCTGTCCTCCCAACTTGGTTTAATCCTTGTAGACCAGTCTACATGATGTAAACCGATCTGTCAAGGGGGAACCATGGAAAAAGCCGCCCGAAAGAGCGGACAGGGCTCTTTCGGGCGGCGGGATGGGATTCGGAATCCCGGATCAGTCGGGCTGCTTGCCCGCGTTCAGTTTTTTGAGGATGAAGAGGAGCAGCACCGTCAGCACCACGCCGATGGGCAGGACCACGGCCACGCTCTGGATAAAGCCCGCCAGCAGGAAGCAGACGAAGCTCAGCGCCGCCACGGTCATGGCGTAGGGCAGCTGGGTGGAAACGTGGGTCACATGCTCCACCTGGGCGCCGGCGGAGGCCATGATGGTGGTATCGGAGATGGGGGAGCAGTGGTCGCCGCAGACGGCACCGGCGCAGCATGCGCTGATGCCGATGATCATCAGGGTGGAATCCGCGGGGAAGATGGCGGTGACGATGGGGATCAGAATGCCGAAGGTGCCCCAGCTGGTGCCGGAGGCGAAGGCCAGCACCACCGCCACGGCGAAGATGATGGCCGGCAGCAGGTTATACAGTCCCTGGGAGGCGCCCCACATGAGGTCGTGGACAAAGACGTCGATGCCCAGGTAGCCGTTGGTCATGGTCTTCAGGGAGATGGCCAGGGTCAGGATCAGGATGGGGGCCACCATGGCGGTGAAGCCCTTGGGGATGCACTCCATGGCCTCCTTGAAGGTGACCACCCGGCGGCAGAGCAGGTAGATGATGACGAGGACCAGGCTGATCAGGGCGCCCCAGGGAAGGCCGACATAGGAGTCCGTGTTGCCGAAGGCGCCGATAAAGTCGCCCTTGAAGCCGGTGTCGCCCCACCAGTCGGTGCCGAAGAAGCCGCCCACGTAGATCATGCCGATGGTGCAGAAGACGATCAGGACCACCACGGGAAGTACCAGGTCCAGGACCCGTCCCTTGGGGTTCCCTTCGGTTTTGTCGCTTTCCTTCAGGCCGGTGTCCTCTCCGGCCTTGGCCCGATTCTCATAGGCCACCATGGGGCCGTAGTCGAACTTCAGCAGCACCAGGGCGATGATGAAAACGAAGGTCAGCAGGGAGTAGAAGTTGTAGGGAATGGCCTTGATAAAGAGCTGGATGCCGCTGATGCCGGTATCCAGACCCTCGGCGGTGCCGGAGACGGCGGCGGCCCAGGAGGAGACCGGGGCGATCATGCACACCGGAGCGGCGGTAGCGTCGATGAGGTAGGCCAGCTTCTGCCGGGAGATCCTGTGACTGTCCGTCACCGGGCGCATGACGCTGCCCACGGTGAGACAGTTGAAGTAGTCGTCGATGAAGATCAGGACGCCCAGCACGAAGGTGGCGATCATGGCCCCCGCCTTGGTGCGGATGTTCTTCTCCGCCCAGCGGCCGAAGGCCGCCGAGCCCCCCGCCGCGTTCACCAGGGCCACCAGGATCCCCAGCAGCACCAGGAAGAGGAAGATGCCCGCGTTGTCCGCCAGGGCGGTGATGAGTCCGTCGTTGATGATGAGGTCCACGGTCCGCACCGGGGCGAAATCCGCCGCGAAGAGCGCACCGATGACCACGCCCACAAAGAGGGCGCTGTAGGCTTCTTTTGTGATCAGGGCCAGCACGATGGCGACCAGGGGCGGCACCAGGGCCCAGAAGGTCCCGTACATGGAAGGCAGAGCCTCCTCCCCCTCCCCGTCGGCAAGGACGGCGACCCCCAGAAGGAGCGACACCGCCAGCACCAGGAGCAGGACCCGCAGGATGCGACGATTCTTTTTCATGGTTTCCCTCCCGCTCATATCATAAACTTGTGTGAAATGATACGCTATTACGCTAAATTTGTCAAGTGCGGGGAGGACATTTCAACTTTTTCTCGCAATCGGCAGCGCCCTGTGGTATGATATAATAGAATTGTCAGTTCTATATATGACCGATGCGCGGATACATTGCTCCGGGCGACGCCGAAAGGAGGTTTCCTCCGTGAAACACAAGCGGCTTCTTCTGTGCCTTCTGGCGGTTTTGCTTCTGCTGGTTCTGCTGCCCGGCTGCGGCGAGGAGGCGAGGACGCCTGCGCCGGATTGGCCGGAGCGCCTCACAGGGGAGTATGACGATGCGCTGACCTTTACCCTCCGGGGAGAGGCCCCCGCCTGTACCGGCGTGGACAGTCAGACCGGGCGGATGACCGCCCTTTTCCCTGCGAACGGCGGTTTTCTGGTGCTGAACTGGCGGCGGCTCGCCCCGGCGGAAGTCGAACTCATGGAGGACTTCCTGGCGGGGACCGGCGGAGAGAGCGGCGTCTGGGACCGAAGCTCCGATCCGAACAGTACCCTGGAAAGTTATATCCGCCTCGGGCAGGGCTGGTACTGTCTCACCGCCGCCTGTGATACCCTGGAGGAAGAAGCCCTGCTGCGCCTGGTGGACGGGGCGGTGGAGGCCTCGGCGGAATCGGAGACCGCCCTGCCCAGGGCTTCCTCCTCCCTCTGGCTGGAGCTGCTTCCCTGGGAGGAGGACTGGACCTGCCTCCTGCTGGGATACTGGGAGTTGGAACCGGAGGCGGGAAAGGAAGCCCTTCATGCCCTGCTGGCTTCCTGCGAATGGCAGCTCATTGACCCGGAGGCGGCGGAGGAGGAGTATATTCCCTCCGTGAACCGTTCCGTCGTGCCCCTGCGCAGACAGACCTATATTTATTTGGACGAGACCTTCACCCGTGAAACGGAGCCCGTCACCTTTCACCTGCGTTCTGACGGGGACCTGTACTGGAACGGCACCCTGCGGCGGCCCGCAGGGGAGGGGGCCGGGGAAAAGCTGCTGGAAGCCTGGACCGCATTGTCGGAGACGGGGGTGAACACTGCCGCCCCGCCCCGTCTGACCCTGAGTTCCGGGGAAGCGCAGATCGATGCGATTCTGGGCCCCACTTTCTCCTGGTCCCACATCAACCGCATCGGCGGGTTCGGTCACGTCGAGAGCGACGGAGTCTGGTACGGGGATATCGACTGGCTCGGCCAGGACTACCCCGTTTTGGCGGCGGAGGGCCCGGTAAGCCTGGATTTCCGTACAGAAGCGCCGGACAGGCTATTATCCCTGTCCGTCTTTTCCGAAGAGGGCAGCGCACCGGTGGAACTCACGGACGGCTGCTTTACCCCCCTGGCGGGGCTCCATACCTATGTCCTCTCCTGCTCCTGGAACGGCCGCAGGGAGGAGGCCGGGGGCTCCGGCAGCGGCTTCTATATCCTGCTGATCGACGGCGCGGAGGACCCGGGGCCGGAGCCGGGAGATGCCTAGCGCCCGGCCCTGTTTGACAGAAATCTGAGCTTTGATGCTCTCACATATCGAAAGGAGCGAAGCGCCATGACAGAGCAAAGGCCGCCCTTGGCTATCGAGCCCCTGGATCGGGAGTGGGGCGTGGGAGTCAGCGGACTCACAAAGGAACCCTCTCCCTTTCCCCGCATCAACCGGATGCTGGAATGGACGAACACCCTGGAATCCACCGCCGACACCCAGCGGGCCAGGATCGTCACGGAATGCTATGAGAAATACGCCGCTTACAGTCCCGCCCTCCGCTGGGCCCTGACCCTGCGGGAGCTGTACGAAAAAGTGGAGATCCACATCTGGCCGGAGGAGCTGATCGTGGGCGAGCTGGCGGCCAAGCCCAACAGCGCCCCGCTCTATCCGGAGTTCAGCGTGGACTGGCTGGCGGACGAATTCCGGAATCGCCCCATGGAGGAGCGGACCAACGACCGCTATGTGATCTCCGAAGAGGTGAAGCGCACGGTCTACGACCTGCTGCAGCCCTTCTGGAAGGGGAAAACCGTGTCCGAGGCCATCCTCGCCTCCTATTCCGAAGAGGAGAAGAAGGGGAACCACCTGGGGAAGGGCGTGATCCTGGACGGGCTGTACGTCTATGCCGGAGTGGGCCACGTCTGCGCCAATTACGAAAAGCTCTTCCGCCTGGGCTGGAAGGGCCTGCGGCGGGAGGTGCGCGCCCGGCTGGAGGCCCTGGATACCGCGAAGGCGGAGGACGCCGCGAAGCGGGACTTCTATCTGGCGGAGGATGTCGCCCTGGACGGCGCTTCCGCCTACATCCGGCGCTACGGAGAGCTGGCCCGGCGCATGGCCGGGGAGGAGCGGGACCCCCGGCGCCGGGCGGAGCTGGAGCGGGTGGCCTCCAACTGCCTCTGGGTCAGTGAGGAGCCGCCCCGGGATTTCTGGGAGGCCATTCAGCTCTGGCACCTGGCCACCAACATGATCATCATCGAGTCGAACGGCCACAGCGTCACCTACGGCCGCTTCGACCAGCTCTTCTACCCCTTCTATAAAAGGGACATCGAGGCCGGGACTCTCTCCCGGGAGCAGATGCAGGAGCTCATCGAGCATGCCTTTGTGAAGATGCACCAGCTCCGGAAGATCCGGGACACCAGCGCCATCATCTTCTCCAGCGGCACCATCATGGGAGGCACGGCCCTGGACGTGGGGGGCGTGGACGAAAAGGGCGAGGACGCCGTGAACGACCTGAGCTATATGGTACTGGACGCCCACGCCCACACCCGCATCCCCAATCCCTGGATGGCGGTCCGCCTCAGCGGGAAGAACCCGAAGGAATTCTGGGAG
>JAEEGI010025588.1_pt1 | contig 11426 bp, 8 predicted proteins | sample 8958751 | NCBI WGS metagenome assembly JAEEGI01 (sample SAMN16246545, study PRJNA631951) | gut metagenome | biome: gut microbiome; feature: rumen; material: KS-attached | host: Bos | place: Iran: Karaj | collected 2018-10 | reverse complement strand
TCAAAAACGAGAGCACATTGCTGACGGTGGCCGGCCTGGGCTTCCTGTTCGACGGCTTGACGGACTTCATCACCGTGTTCACGCTGGCAGGCGCCCAGGTACACTACGAGCGGCTGCAGGGTGCGGCGCCGGTGATCGAGCTGGAGCCCGGCGCGGCCCACACCGTCCATGTGGACGGCAACTCGGCGGATACACCCGCTCTGGCCGGGGCGGAGGCCCAGGCCGTCCCCACGGAGAGCGCCGGCGCGGACGATCCCATCCTCGAGCCCGTGACCGCAGCGGAAGCGGATGCGCCCGCCCCGGAGGCGGAGGCCGCCGAGCCCCCAGCCGGGGAATGAGCGAAAACATACGAACAGCCGCCGGAGTCCCTCCGGCGGCTGTTATTTCTCCCTAAAATGAAAATACCTATGGCATATCCGGGAAAGCCGTGTTATAATGGCATTTAGTGTATTTCCAGCGCATACAAAAAAGTACACATAACCGAAAGAAAGGAAGTCACCCATGTTTCCAATTGTGAGCAAGCGCCCCCTGAATGAGGCCGGTACGGTCATTGAGTTCGTCATCAAGGCCCCTCTGGTCGCAAAGAAGTGCCTGCCCGGACAGTTCATCGTCCTGCGTCTGGACGAGTACGGCGAACGGATCCCCCTGACCATTGCCGACTACGACCGGGAAGCGGGCACCGTTACTATCATGGTCCAGCCCGTGGGCCAGACCACCAAAATGCTGGAGCTCATGGAGCCCGGCGACGAGCTGTCCGACTTTGTGGGCCCCATGGGCAAGCCCACCGAGATCGGCCACCAGAAGCGCGTGTGCGTGGTGGGCGGCGGCGTCGGCTGCGCCATCAGCTACCCCGTGGCCAAGGGCATGTGGGAAGCCGGCATTGAGGTCGATATGGTGGCCGGTTTCCGCAGCAAGGACATCGTGATCCTTGAAAAGGAAATGCGCGAGCACACCACCAACCTGTATATCTGCACCGACGACGGCTCTTACGGCGAGAAGTGCTTCGGCAACGCCAAGCTGGAGCAGCTCATCAAGTCCGGCCGGGAGTACGACGAGGTGTTCATCGTCGGCCCCCTGAAGATGATGAAGTTCACCGCGCTGACCACCAAGCCCTACGGCATCAAGACCATCTGCTCTCTGTGCCCCATCATGATCGACGCCTCCGGCATGTGCGGCGGCTGCCGCGTCACCGTGGGCGGGGAGACCAAATTCGCCTGCGTCGACGGCCCCGACTTTGACGGCCATCAGGTGGACTGGGACGAGCTGATCGCCCGCAACGCCTTCTACGCCGGCGAAGAGGAAAAGGCCAAGGAGCATATCTGCAGAATCACCGGAGGTGTAAGACATGGCTAAGGCAAATATGAGCATGACCAAGAACCCCATGCCGGAGCAGGAGCCTCTGGTACGCAACAAGAACTTTGAAGAGGTCGCGCTGGGATACACCGAGGAGATGGCCAGAGACGAGGCCACCCGCTGCCTCCAGTGCAAAAAGCCCCTGTGCATGCAGGGCTGCCCGGTGAACGTTCGCATCCCCGAGTTCATCAACAGGGTCGCCGCGGGCGAATTTGAAGAGGCATACAAGATCATCACCTCCACCAACGCCCTGCCCGCCGTCTGCGGCCGTGTCTGCCCCCAGGAAAACCAGTGCGAGGGCAAGTGCGTCCGCGGCAAGAAGGGCGAGAGCGTGGGCATCGGCCGCCTGGAGCGGTTTGTGGCCGACTGGCACGCCGCCCACGCCGACGAGGCCCCCAAGGCGGAGAAGCCCGTGAGCAACGGCCACCGCGTGGCGGTCGTCGGCTCCGGCCCTGCCGGCCTGACCTGCGCCGGCGACCTGGCCCGCATGGGCTATGACGTCACGGTCTACGAGCTGTTCCACAAAGCCGGCGGCGTGCTGGTCTACGGCATCCCCGAGTTCCGTCTGCCCAAGGCCATCGTGGCCCGCGAGGTGGCGGGACTGGAGGCGCTGGGCGTGAAGGTGGTCACCAATGCCGTCATCGGCCGGGCCATCTCCGTGGACGACCTGCTCACCGAGGAGGGCTTTGAGGCCGTGTTCCTGGGCTCCGGCGCCGGTCTGCCCCGGTTCCTGGGCATCCCCGGCGAGAGCCTGCTGGGCGTGTACTCCGCCAACGAGTACCTGACCCGCATCAACCTGATGAAGGCCTACCGGGACGACTACGACACCCCCATCAAGCACCACAAGCGCGTGGCCGTGGTGGGCGCCGGCAACGTGGCCATGGACGCCGCCCGCTGCGCCAAGCGCATGGGCGCCGAGAAGGTCTACATCGTCTACCGCCGCGGCATGGAAGAGGTCCCCGCCCGTAAGGAAGAGGTCCACCACGCCATGGAGGAGGAAGTGGAGTTCAAGCTGCTGACCAACCCCGTTAAGGTCATCGGCGACGAAAACGGCTATGTCACCGGCATCGAGTGCATCAGCATGGAGCTGGGCGAGCCCGATGAGCGCGGCCGCCGCCGTCCCATTCCCGTGGAAGGTTCCAACTTCGTGCTGGAAGTGGACGCCATGATCGACGCCCTGGGCACCAGCCCCAACCCCCTGTTGCGCATGACCACCGAGGGCCTGGAGGCCGACAAGCACGGCTGCCTGATCGCCGACGAAAAGGGCAAGACCACCCGCGAGGGCGTGTTTGCCGGCGGCGACGCGGTGACCGGCGCGGCCACCGTCATTCTGGCCATGGGTGCCGGCAAGACTGCCGCCGCGGCCATCGACGAATACATCAAGGCCAAAAACGCGTAAGCGGATTTCCCAAAGCTTCAGCCCCGCCCGTAAGGGCGGGGCTTTCGTCATTTATTTGCCCGAGGCGGAATGCAGGCTTACATCCGGTCTCTCCTGTTCGTCAATTTGTTGGAATTACGGTATTTTTCAGCGGATTATCCCCCCGGCGCTCTTGCAGAGCGGTAGGCAAAGTGATATCATCGAATCAGTGGAATACCGATCGATTGACCGGCATTAGATTACGAAAGGATGGTACAGTAAAAATGGGAAAACTTGACGGTAAAGTAGCCATTGTAACCGGCTCCACCTCCGGCATGGGGCGCGAAACCGCGTATCTCTTTGCCAAGGAAGGCGCGAAGGTCGTCGTTACCGGGCGCAACGAAGCCCGGGCCAAAGAGGTCGTCGACAAGATCAAGGCTGACGGCGGCGAGGCCATTTATGTCATTGCCGACGCCAGTGAGAGCACCTTTGCCCAGGCCATCTTTGACAAGACCATGGAGGCCTACGGCACCATCGACGTTCTGATGAACAATGCCGGCATGCTCTCTCTGGCTCAGTTTGCCACGATCACCGAGAAGGAATTCATGGACGACATCTACATCAATGTCACCAGCGCGCTGATGCTCAGCCAGAAGGTCGCCCCCGTTATGAAGGCCAAGGGCGACGGACACATCATCAACGTCGCCTCCATCGTCGGCTGGGCTGCCCACTGGGGCTTTGTGGCCTATGTCACCAGCAAGCACGCGATGGTCGGTCTGACGAAGGCCATGGCCAACGAGCTGGCCCCCGACATCCATGTCAACGGCATCTGCCCGGGCGCCATCAAGACCGCCATGCTCGCCTCCGTGGGCGGCGAGGACGTCTTCCAGCCCATGATCGACCGCACCTGCCTGCACCGTTTGGGCGAGGGCGAAGAGATCGCCAAGGTGGCTCTGTTCCTGGCGACCACCGACTCCTCCTTCATCGACGGACAACTGATCCGTGTCGACGGCGGCGTGGACGTGTAATTCCGTATTGCCGATCCGGCTCCCGGGACCCGAAAGGATCCCGGGAGTTTTGTTCTTTTCAAAACATCGTTTCGGCTGTATAATCATCCCGGTCCCAATCATGGGGCCGAGTCCGGGTAAAGGAGGCGAAGCGCGTGAAGCGGTTCGGGCGGTATACTTTCGCGGCATTCACAGCGTCGGCATGTTTTGTTTTCTCGCTTTTCACGAACTCGCTGTACCTTTACACCGATAATGTCGGCGTTGCTCTTGTGCTCAATGGGTATTATGCCGGCCCCCTCTCGCAGTATCAGCACCCTCTTCTGTGCCTTCTCGTGAACGCCCCGGAAAAGCTGTTTCCTTCGGCGGATGTATATACAGCATTCGTGCACGTTCTGATCTTTGCGGAGCTATTTGTTCTGGCGCTGCTGCTCCCGGAGGATGCCCTGAAGAAGAAATTTGCAGAACGACAATTCCGGGATCATCTCTCCCCGGTCCTGTCGGTGCTGTTCATCGTTTTTCTTTCGGCCGGGGTGAATCTGTGGAGAGCCAACTACACGATCCAGGCGGGGTCCTTCCTGTTCACCGGCTGGCTCGTTCTCGACATTGCGAACGCCCGGAACAAAAGCCCCGTATGGGTGATCATAGGCACCTTGTTCGTTGCTTTCGGATACATGCTGCGCAAAGAAGCCGGGCTTCTTTTTCTCCCGTTCACGTTTCTCCGCCTTGCTGCGAGGTTCTTTGAGCGAAAGAAGGAAGGAGGATCTGGCCGTTTTCTCCGGTTTTATCTTCCCGCCTTCATCACGCTCGCGCTCCTCATAGGCTCCCAGGCCGCGCTGGACCGTACAGAACCCTATGCGACGGCCAAGCGTTACAACGCGGCGCGCACTGCGCTTGTTGATTATCCCGTAAAGACGTGGAGCGAAAAAGACCCCTACTTTTCAGATATCGACCCGGCAGACTATGTCGCCGCCTGTGAATGGCTTTACGCCGACACCGAAGTGATGACCGCCGATCACCTTGAGCCCATGGCCGAGTCGGGCGCAAAAAACCGTTATGAGTTCAACTCTGCCGGTATGAAACAGGCTCTTCGGGAAATGTGGGATACGGCCGGCAAAAAGGACGTATATATGTCGGTCATGGTATTCCTGTGTCTGCTTGCGGCGGTTCGGAACACTCTGTTGGTTCGAGCCGCTCAGGATCGGACAGCGGCAACGCTCGCTCTTGCCGGAGCGTTTGTGATACTTTTGTATTTTACCTTCCGCGGACGCGCTCCGCTGCGTGTATGGCAGCCCGCGCTCTTCGGCGTGCTGTTCGTTGAAGTTTCGCTCCTGATGACCTGCGCTTCCCGCGGGGACGGCCCGGCAGGGGAACTCTTTTTACTGCTCGCCGCGATCCTGCTTTACTGGTCCGCCGGCCAGGTAATCGCTCACACGGAGGAATTCCATGGTCCGATTTCCGCTCTGAATGCCCGCACAGGCGCGGATGAAAGCGCTTATGAGCAGACTTTACGCGAGGACGATCTGTATATCTGGCCCTCTTGGCATTCCGCTGTTCCGAAGGTTTTCGGTAAGCAGGGCAAGCTCCCCACACTGCGCGTGCTGGAACACAATATCCCCCTGGGCGACTGGTCGAGCGGCCAGCCTTACTACACGGAGTTTCTCAGCCGGATAGGCCATTCGAATCCAATGCGTGATCTGGCGGAGAAGCCGAACGTTTACATAATGTCCGACAGCAGTTTTATCCTACGCTTCCTGCGCCGGCATTACGGAGAGGACATAGAACTGGTCCCGGCAGGAGAAGTCAATGGAACCACGGCCTATCGGGTCGAGAGGGGCCGACAGCCATAACGGGCAGTGTCGGTTTTGCCGCGCCCAATACGAAAAATCAAACGATTGCCGTAAAACAATATAAACAGGGCGGAACTGATGCAAGCAGCTCCGCCCTGTCGTTGTTTTATTCTCACAGATCCAGTTTGTAATCACCCTCGCGGATCCAGCCCTTTTTGCGCATGAGTTCGCTGACGATCCAGCTCACCAGCGCCGGCACGGCCACGCACACGACCAGCAGGCCGACCCACTGTACGGCGGGATTCGCGTAGGCCGCGGCGATGTCCACGCCCATGCTCTCCCCCACCGTCAGCGCCCGCTCGGAGGGAGCGAACCAGCCGACGACGCAGCCGATGGGACCGCACAGCCCCGAGGTCCCCATGCCGGAATTGATCGGGGCGCCGTTCATCTGAAGCCTGAACAGGCAGGTGGCGATCGGTCCGTTGACTATGGATGCGGCCACCGGCGGGATCCATAGGATCGGCTTGCGCAGGAGATTCGGCATCTGCAGCATGGAGGTGCCCAGCCCCTGGGACAGCAGGCCGTGGAGACGGTTGTCCCGCCAGGAGGCCACCGCAAAGCCCACCATGTGGGCGCAGCAGCCCGCCACGCAGGCGCCGCCGGCCAGCCCCACCAGCCCCAGGGCCGCGCAGATGGCCGCCGAGGAGATCGGCAGCGTGAGGATGATCCCCATCATGGCCGCCACCACGATACCCATAGGCAGCGGGGCGAGCGCGGTGGCCTTCATGACCAGCGACCCGAGCAGATTGGCCAGCGCTCCCACCGGAGGAGCGATGAGATAGGCGGCCAGCACGCCGGCGACGATGGTGGTAAAGGGCGTGACGATGATGTCCAGAGGCGTACGCTTGGACACCAGTTTGCCGGCGAACACGGCGACGACCGTGACAAAGAACACGGCCAGAGGTCCGCCTCCCCCGCCCAGCACATTGGCGGCATAGCCCACCGCGAGACACGAGTAGATCACAAACGGCGGCGACTGCATGCTGTACGCTATGGCGCAGGCCATGGCCGCGCCCTGCACGGCGTAGGCGGCCACCTTTGAAGAGGTGAACAGGTTCACCGCAGCGGCGTCGTCAAGCTTTACGGCGTTGGCCGCGGCCCAGGAGAATCCCGCCCACGGATTCACGATCAGGCCGCGCAGTCCGGGGACATACAGGCCGATCGTGTTGATGATGCAGCCGATCAGCAGCGAGGCGAACAGTCCGTGAGCCATGCCGCTCAGGCCGTCGATGAAGATCCTCTTCCCCGTTATAGAAATGTTCTGCGCCTTGAAATAAGCGCGAAGTCGTTCGGAAAAAGAAGGCTTTGTCATGATCTGCCTCCGGAAGATAATTTTTAACAGAATACTCCAATCCCGCTCCGAATGCAACCTTTTTCCCGGTACGGCAGGTTATTTTTGTGCGGGCGGCCCCTTGAAGCGGCACATCCGTATCGTATAATAGAATAGGTAGGTATAAACGGTATTGCGGAAGGAGGAGACAAATGAAAAAGATAGCGATCTACGGAAAGGGCGGCATCGGCAAGTCGACCGTAGTGTCCAATATGTCCGCCGCGCTCGCGAAAATGGGATACACGGTCATGCAGATCGGCTGCGATCCCAAATCGGACTCCACCCGGACGCTGATGGGAGGAGTACGCATCCCCACGGTCCTGGAGCTGATGCGCGACCGGGACGACGTGACGCTCGACGACATCGTCCTCAAAAGTGAGTGCGGGGTCTACTGCGTGGAGTCCGGCGGCCCGGTTCCGGGCGTCGGCTGCGCCGGGCGCGGCATCATCACGGCCTTTGAAAAGCTCGAGGAGCTGGAGGCCTACGAGGTATATAAACCGGATGTGATCTTCTATGACGTGCTCGGCGACGTGGTATGCGGCGGCTTTGCCATGCCCATTCGGGGCGGCTATGCCGACGAGGTGTGCATCGTCACCTCCGGAGAGATGATGGCTCTCTACGCGGCGGCGAACATCTCTCACGCCGTGCAGAGCTTCGGCAAACGCGGCTATGCCACGCTGCGCGGTCTGATCCTCAACGGCAAGGGGATCGAAAACGAGGACGAGCTTGTGGCGAAAGCCGCCGAAGAGATCGGCACCGAGGTCATCCGCAAGGTGCCCCGGGACCCGATGGTACAGAAGGCCGAGGATTTGGGTAAAACCGTGGTCGAGGCATTTCCCGACTGCGAGATCTCCAGGGTCTTCTTCGACCTGGCAAAGACGCTTGTGGAGGAGGCCTGACCATGGCCGCCGGCAGCTTGTCCCATCTGACCCGGCTCTCTGCCGTGCGGTCGGATAAAAACATCAAGTTCCTCACCCCGGCGGTGTATTCGGGCGGCTGGTGCCCGATGCGCATCGTATGCAATATCTGCGAGGAGATTGAAGGGATCTCGTATCTGATGGTGGGCATGCCCGAGTGCACGACCCACTCCCGCCCCATCAATTCCGGCCCGGTCGGAGCTCACGGAGAGCTTCGGTGGCTGTATGTCCTCGATGAAAAGGAGGTCATATTCGGCTGTCGGAAGGGCGTGATCGACGCTCTGCGCAAAATGGACGCCGCCGGAGCGCGGGCCATCATGATGATCGCCACCTGCGTCACGGACCTGATCGGCGAGGATTTCGACAGCATCATCGCCGAGATACAGCCCGAGCTGAAGGCGAAGCTCTCCTATGTGACCATGGGGCAGTTCAAAAACTTCGGCTCCCCCATCGGCACATGGAAGACCGCCGAGGCCATCGGCGCTTACATGGAGCCAAGGGAGACGGTCCCCGGCAGCGTCAACATCCTGTTCATGGAGCCCTGGCACACACGCGGCCAGGCCATAGAGTACCCGCTGATCGTAGGCGCGCTGGAAAAACGCGGCGTACCGCTCCGGTCCTTTGCCGCCGGCGCCACGCTCGACGATTTCCTCGACGCTCCCTCCGCGGCGCTGAACCTGGTGACCACGTCCTATACCCAGCCGCTGGCCGAGCAGATGCGAAAGCGCTTCGGCGTGCCTTATGTTCCGCTGCACAACGCGTTTTCCGTGGCCCAGGTGGACGAGGCCTACGCCATGATCGAGCGTGAGCTGGGCGTGGACCTGTCCGAGGAGTTCCGCGGCTGGCGCGACAAGGCCGTCGAACTGGAGGAGCGGGCCCGCCGGGAGCTGAAGGGCCTTACCTTCGCGTGCATGACCGGAGTGGACATGCCCGTGGCTTTCGCCCGGTACCTGTCGGAATTCGGCATGGAGCCGCTGCTGCTGGACGTGCAGGATTTTCACCGCGAAGACGCCGGGTACGCGAAAACGATAAAGGAGCGCGGATTCGATCCGCCGGTCTGCCACATCATGTACCGGGACCGGGACGTGCTGATCATCCGCGACCTGCATCCGGATATCTGCTTCGGATACATCTCCGAGCCGGTCGAGGGTCTGAAGGTCGCGGAGGAGATGGGCGATTTCTTCGGCATCACCGGGTATGAGCGCGTCGTCGGCATACTGTCCCGGATCTTTACGGTTTTGGAGACCGGGAAGAAGGGAGAAAGGTTGGATATCTATGGGCCTGTACCGGTTTAAACCCATGCCCTCGGGGCGGATGGGCATTTTCTGGACCATCGCCCCGATCCGCGAGGCCGCGGTGGTGGAATTTGGCTGCATGGGACACAATCTATACAGCGGCGGTCTGCTGCGTCAGGGCGGCATCTACGAGGGATACGGGGCTCCGCTGTATACCACCTATATCGATGAAACCGACATCGCCATGGGCCAGACCTACCGTCTGGAGGCCACGCTGCGCCGCGTCGTGGACACCGACCGGCCGAAGGTGGTGTTCCTGCAGCCCTCCGCCGTCCCGGAGGTCATCGGCATGGACATGTTCGCCATCGCCAATCTGCTCGCGGATGAGTTCCCCGAGACAAAGCTGGTCCCGCTGGGCCACGGGAGCTTCGCCATCTCCCAGCACAAGGGCGTGGAGGAGGCGCTGACCGCCATCGTCAAGGCGCTGGCCGAGGACGTGCCCCGCTCCCCGGAACCGACCTTCAACGTGCTGGGGACCTGCCCGGACCTGTTCAACTTCGGCGCGGACCTTGCAGAGATCGAGCGCATGATGCGCGGAGCCTTCGGCATGGAGGCGATCTGCCGTCTCTCCTCCGCCTGCAGCATCACGGATATCCGCCGTATCGGCGCCGCCCATATCAATCTCGTCATCCGCAGAGAGGGGATCCCCGCGGCGGAGTACCTGAAAAAGCGCTTCGGCACGCCCTATGTATACGCGCGGCCCTACGGGATCAAAGCTTCGAGCGCCTGGCTGCGCTCCGTGGGCGAAATTCTGGGCGCCGCCCCGTCGGAGGAGTTCATCGCCGCGGAGGAAAAGCTGCTCTACGGCCAGATCGACGCGCCCTACCGCACGCTTGACTCCAACGCCTGGTCCTATCCCGAGGAGGCCGTACTCACCATCGGCGGACACTACGACGTGGTGAAGGGCATACGGGACTTTGCCGTGAACGAAATGCCCCTCAAGCGCGGCGTCTGCTGGTGCGACTGCCCCGAGATGGGCGACGAGGACATCCCCTACTTCCCCGAGGAGAAATGGATCCCCGCGGTGGAATCGCACGAAAAGGGCTATCTGATGTTCTCCGGCGAAGCGCTAAAATGGTTCGGCAAGGACACCGATCTGCAGATCGCCAACCCGGACATCAAATACCGGCTGCATCCATACGATCCCCCGCTGGTCGGCTACCGCGGCGCCGCGCAGCTGGTGAACCTGTGGATCAACGATTACGTGAAAACACATTGACAGCATAACGACATAACGATCAAAACAGCCGCGCTCACTTGCAAAATGGGCGCGGCTTTCGTATAATGCTCCATGAAAAAGCTTAACAAACAAGGGAGGCACACACATGTCCGAAGAAAAAAAGGACGTTCTGCGCGAACGCCTGTTCTACACCCAGAAGCAGGGCTACGACCTGATCGATCTTGAGGAGCGGCTGAAGCTGGAGGCTTACTGCGAGGATTACAAGGCCTTTCTCGACGCCTCGCGCACCGAGCGTGAGGCCGTCTGCGAGGGCATCCGTCAGGCCGAAGAGGCCGGGTTCGTCCCCTATGTGCGCGGCATGGCGCTCAAGGCCGGCGACAAGGTATACCAGAGCGTGCGCGGCAAAGCTCTGATGCTGGCCGTGATCGGAAAGAAGTCTCTCGCCGAGGGCGCCAACATCGCCGCGGCCCATGTGGACTCCCCCCGCCTGGACCTCAAGCAGCTGCCGCTCTATGAGGACGGCGAGCTGGCCTATCTGAAGACCCATTACTACGGCGGCATCAAAAAATACCAGTGGCTCACCATCCCCCTGGAGCTCCACGGAGTGGTCACCCGCAAGGACGGCGAGACGATACCCGTAGTCATCGGCAAGGACCCCGAGGATCCCAAGTTCGTGATCACCGACCTTCTGCCCCACCTGGGCAAGGACCAGATGAGCAAGAGCGCCTCCGATGTGGTCAGCGGAGAGAACCTGAGCCTGCTCGTGGGCAGCATCCCCTACGCCGACGAGGGCAAGGACCGCGTGAAGCTGGCGATCCTGTCCATGCTGTGCGACCGCTACGGTATCACCGAAGAGGATTTCCTCTCCGCCGAGCTGGAGGCCGTGCCCTCTCTGGATACCTGCGACGTGGGTCTTGACCGCTCCCTGATCGGCGGCTACGGCCACGACGACCGCGTGTGCGCCTACGCCGAGCTCAAGGCCATCTATGAGACCGAGGCCCCCGAGCGCACCGCCGTGTGCATCCTCGCGGACAAGGAAGAGATCGGCTCCGTGGGCGTGAGCGGCATGCAGTCGGCCGCCTTCGAGACCTTTATGGAAGACCTTTGCGACACCCAAGGCGTGAAGCTGCGCCACTGCCT
>JAEEGI010025584.1_pt1 | contig 11429 bp, 8 predicted proteins | sample 8958751 | NCBI WGS metagenome assembly JAEEGI01 (sample SAMN16246545, study PRJNA631951) | gut metagenome | biome: gut microbiome; feature: rumen; material: KS-attached | host: Bos | place: Iran: Karaj | collected 2018-10 | reverse complement strand
CTCCGACGAGAAGGTCGCCCAGCGCCGCGCGACGGCCGACCGCCTCGCCCGCGAATTCAAGGCCGACGGCATCATCTACGAACAGATGAAATACTGCGACTTCTGGGGCTTCGAGCGCGCGCTCGTCTCCCACATCATGTCGACGGAAAAGGGATGGCCGGTCCTCTCAATCGACCGCGTCTACAACGCCAAGGGCTCCGGACAGCTCCGCACCCGTTTCCAGGCGTTCGTCGAGTCGCTTGAAATCAAGAGAATCCAGAAGGCGAAAAAGGAAGGAGGGAACGCGTGATGGCCATTAAGCTCCCCGAGATCAAACTTCCGAAATTCAATAAAGAACCGAAGGTGAAATACCCGAACCCGTCGTTCTTCCGCGCGAAGGACCGCATGGACTGGAAGAAGCAGGGCGAAAACCTGCTCGAGTTCTCGAAGATCGCCGTCGAGCTGATCAAGGAGACCGACTGGAAACAGTTCCTCGCAAAACAGAAAGCCGATATGGTTTCGGATTTCGAGCGCGTGAAGAGCGAGATCGAGGCGATCTCGAAGATGTCGCCCGAAGAGCTGAAGTATCTCCTCCAGTACGGCGAGAAGAAGCTCGGCAAGCTCTACCGCTCCGGCGCGATGGCGACGGTCCGCCGTGAATTCCGCGGCGTGAAGGATACGGCGTACGACTTCTACGAGTGGCTCCGGATGTGGGGCATGCTCCTCGGAACGTTCTCGAAGGACCTCGTCCCGGCGCTGAACATGACGTTCTGGTACCGCTGGATGATCTCCTATATGTGCTGCGTCGCGTTCATGGACAAGAACACGCTCGGCCAGCGCGGAAGGGCGCTGAAGATGTCCCATCTGATGATCTACGACATCTTCCGCTACGTCGCAGAGAACCTCGTCCTCCTCGCGAAGGGCGACCGGAAGAACGGCAACTCCGAAGAGCTGAACAAGAAGATGGTCATCTTCGACGAGATGACGATGGGCCAGATCATGTGCGGCTTCCCCGATCTGATCGGCGTTCCGTTCCAGCTCATGCCCGTCTTCCTCGTTTCCGAGATCGACCAGCTCACCTGCGTCCCGTACATCGACGCCGTCGAGTCGTTCGGCCTGCCGGCCGATACGTGCCCGGTTCCGTCGTCCGAATGCGGCGCGCTCGTACTCGACGCGCTTCCGCACGTCGGCAGCTGCTTCCTGTCGAGCTCGATGCCGTGCGACGGCTCCGTCATGGCCTCGTCCTACTTCGGACGCCGCTTCCCGGATATGCCCGTGTACCACCTCTGCTTCCCCGTCCGCTACGAGTACGAGGAGACGGTCGAGGACGGCGCCGAGGACATCCGTCAGTGCATCAAATTCATCGAAGAGCAGACCGGCGCGAAGTGGTCCTGGGATCACTACTTCACCTGCATGAAACGCTTCAACGAGGAAACGAAGTACGAGCTCCAGAAATGGGAAGTCAACAAGACGAACTCGCCCCAGATCATCGGCCCGTGCTACGAGCTCTTCCGCAAGTGGAACTACGAGATGGACGGCGGCGCCGATCCGCGCGTCATCCCGACGTTCAAGAAGGTCAACAAGCTCCTGTACGACGCCTACAACGCCCGCGATGAGGCGTGGGTCGGCAAGATGAAGTACCGCGGCCTCGTGTGGTCCTGCCCGGCCCACTACTACGCGAACTTCTCGAACTGGCTCGCGAACTGCTGGGGCATCGACATCCTCGTCGAGATGGAATCGCTGAACTACACGAAACCGCTCGAGACCGAGGATCCGGACCTCGCGCTGATGGATCTTGCCCGCCTCTACGAGCGGATGGTCATGCGCCGCCACACGAACGGCGGCTACCACAACGTCGTCGACGAGCTGTGGCGCCAGGCCGAGGCGTGGAACATCGACATCATCATCATGTACCAGAACGTCGCCTGCAAGAACATGTCGACCCTCCAGGGCATGCTCGACGACCTCGCCCGCGACAAGAACTACCACATGATCTGGATCGAACACGACCTGATGGATCCGCGTACCGTCTCGCGCAAATCGATGCGCGCGAAGGTCAACGAATACATGCGCACCGTCATGAAGGCCGAGCCCGTCGACGAGACGCTGCTCGAATTCGATGACGAGATCATGATGTAACACCTATCGAAAACAAAAGAAAAGGAGATAAACACTATGAAATACTTTGGCGGTTGCGACGTAGGCTCTACCTATACGAAAGCGGTCATCCTCGACGAAAACGGCAAAATGGTCGCCGACACGACGATCAAATCCAAGATCAACTCCGAAGCGAGCGCGAAGATCGCGATGGAGGAAGTCCTCGCGAAGGTCGGCCTGAAATCGAGCGAAGACCTCGAATACCTCATCGGTACCGGCTACGGCCGTAACAAGGTCCCGTTCGCGGACGAGAACATCTCCGAAATCTCCTGCCACGCGATGGGCGTCCACATCACCGATCCGACCGTAAAGGCGATCATCGACATCGGCGGCCAGGACGTCAAGGGCATCTCCGTCGACACCGACGGCACCGTCAAGAACTTCGCGATGAACGACAAGTGCGCCGCGGGTACGGGCCGCTTCTACGAAGCGATGGCGCGTTCCTTCGAAATGTCGCTGCCGGAATTCTCGAACCTCTCGCTGACGGCGAAGAACGTCATTCCGATCACCGCCCAGTGCACCGTTTTCGCCGAGTCCGAAGTCATCACCCTCGTCGGCGAGAACAAGCCGATGGACGAGATCGCCGCGGGCATCCAGATGGCCGTCGCGAAGAGATGCTTCGTCATGGCGAAGAAGGCCGGCGCGACCGACTCGATCACTTTGACCGGCGGCTGCGCGAAGAACGCGGGCCTCAAGCAGGCGATCGAACGCGTCCTCAAACTCAAGGTCATCGACCTCAAGACCGACCCGCAGCTCATGGGCGCTCTCGGCGCTGCCGAATATGCGCGCCAGAAGGGCCTCGCACACTAAACGCGAAAGGAGCGCTTTATGAAAAAGTGTAAGAAAGGTGGCAAGTGCGGAAAGAAGGCGTGTCCTGTCTGCCGTGTCTTTCTGACGCTCCTGAAGATCCTCCTTGCCGTCACGGGCGTTCTCTTCATCGTCTACTTCTGGAACCTTGACCAGAAACTGCTCGGCTGGGCGTACAATTCCGTCAACAAGGTCTTCGACCGCAAGCCGACGGATATCAAGTTCTGAGGCGGGACGGCGGGATGGAACTTTACAATGCGATCATCCGGAAAGCGGAGGAGTCGTTCGGCTCCTCCGCCGCCCGGCGGTATCCCTATAACCCGGCGAACGCGTGGAGGGACAGCGGCTCTGCGGAGCTCGTGATGCTCCGCGACGCCGCGTTCGAGCTCGGCGGAGACAGCGAGCCCTCCGCCAACTTTTCGTGCGTCACGACGGACGAATCGCTCGTCCCGTGCGACGAGACCGTCGTCATCGGGCCCGACCTCCGGGAGATCCGCGGGAGTGTCCCGTTCGCGCGGCTCGTCTTCGTCCGCACGGAAGAGGTGAAGGGCGCCGACGAGACCGATACCGAACCGGTCTTCCGCGCGATCCAGGACATCGACTTCGTGAAGTACCACGTCTTCCCCGAGGGATACATGGTCCGGACGTCGTCCGAGAGCTTCAAGGAGCAGGTCCGCGTCTCGAGCGCGGCCGTCCGGAACGGGATCTCGTTCGAACGCGTCGGAAACGACTACATCCGGTGCTATAAGAAGAACCCGCTCGTGAAGGCCGTGCGCGTCGTCTTCGTGACCGCGCGGGATGCCGACTACAAGGCGCTCGCGAAGGACGCGAAGGACGTCCGCGACATCTCCCTGACGCTCTCGAAGATCCTCGAAGGCATGCCGACGGACTGCTCGGCGTGCACGCTGAAGCCGATCTGCGACGAGGTCGAGGGAATGAAGGAACTCCACTTCGGCCAGAAGAAATAATCGATCCGAACGAAACGCCGCCCCGAAAAGGGCGGCGTTTTTGCGTGTAAAAAAGAAGCCTGCGCGCGGCAGGCTTCCGGGGAGACGGGGGATCAGTTCTTGCGGCGGCGTTCGCGCTCGAATTCGCGGCGCTCGCGCTCGTATTCGCGGTCTTCTTTTTCGCGGATGATGCCCATGATCGAAGTCGCGGTATGGGCGACACCCGAGATCGTGGCGCCGATGCCCTTCTTCGAATCGACCTCATCGGCGAGGTTGTCGACGGCCTTCGTGACCTTTCCGACGGTGACCTTCACGTTCGCGACGCCGTCCTTCGCGTCACCGACGAGGACTTCCGCGTCCTGAAGGATGCTCGACAGGGATTTCAGACCGGGGAGCAGTTTCGCGACGGCAACGGCGAGAAAGACGACGAGCACGATCGCGGCGACGATCAGAAGACCGACGAGAAGCTGGGAGAGAGTAAGGGTAACAGTCATGGCGTACCTCCGTTTGGAATGGATTCAAAGCCCGCGGGGGGCATCGATTGCTGGTTCTATTATCGCTTATTTCGGGCCGTTCTGCAAGATGTTTCGTATCCGTTCCCGCGTCAGTCGGCGAGAAGGAGGGCTTTGTTCAGGCGGAAGGCGTAGAGGAACGTTTCGTCGACCCGGATCCGCTTGATCTGCTCGAGCGCGCGGCGGTAGAGCAGAAGCTGGCTGCGGTACGTCCGGAGGAGCTCGTCCGCGGCCGCGTCCGTATCGCCGACGAGGTTCGACTTGTAGTCGACGAGGACCCAGCGGCCGTCCGGATCGCGGAAGAAGAGGTCGATCGTGCCCTGGACCGTCTCGCCGCCGGGGAGCGCGAGCGTGAAGTCGGTCTCACGGAAGAGCGTGCCGGCAGCCTCCGCGGCGATCGCGCGCCGTCCGACCGGGGAATCGAAGAAGCGCAGGATCGCGTCCGCGGAGACCGTGCGCGCCTCCTCGGGCGTGAAGAATTCGCGGTCGGTCATATCGTCGACGAAGGCGCGGACCGTATCGGCCGTCCAGCCCTCGCGGAACGGGATGTGCTCCAGAACGCGGTGGAGGAACGTGCCCCGCTGCGCGGCGGTGAAGACGGCGCGCTCCTCGGTGCGCGCGAACGACGGGACGGCGAGCGGAACGCGGAACGGCTCCTTTCCGTCCTGTTTGCGGTTGATCTCCGTGACGGTCATCTTCGACGGCGTCACGGTCGCCTCGGCGAACGGGTACGTCCAGCGGAGGCGGCGGGCAAGCGCATCCTTGAACGCGGAAGCGGGCGTCCCGAAGCCGTTGCGGAGACCGTCCGCGAGCGCTTCGGAGCGGGCCGAAACGGAGCCGGCGGCCGCCGACAGATCGCGGAGCGGGTGAACGGCGGGACCTTCGATCTCACGGAGGAAGGCCTCGGAGCCGAGCAGCCAGTCGAGATAGCAGCCCGCGGACATGACGCCGCCGAATGACGCCGTCCTGCCGGATTCCAGAAGCTCCATCCGGCCCTTCGAGGCCGTTCCGACCAGGACGAGCTTGTGTTTTGCGCGCGTCATCGCGACGTAGAGGATGCGGAGCTCCTCCGCGCAGTCGTCGCGCGCCTCGCGCCGTCCGATCACGCCCGCGAGGAGCGTCTCGGAACGGACGCGGAGATCGCGGTTGACGTACGGAAGTGCGAGGATCCCGTCCGGAGACAGGCGGACGGCATCCGCCTGTCCGCCGCCGTGCATCTTGCTGCCGAGGCCGCCGATCAGGACGTACGGGAATTCGAGGCCCTTGCTTTTGTGGATCGTCATGATGCGGATCGCGCTTTCGCCCGGCGCCCGGCGGACCGGGGGAACGGAGAGCTTCCGCTTCTTCATCGCCTGGACGAAGCGGATCCAGCCGGAGAGGCCCTTTCCGCCGTTCGCCTCGTAGGCGGCGGCCTTCTCCGTCAGCGCGCGGAGGTTTGCCTGGCGCGACAGGCCGGACGGGAGCGCGCCGATGTAGTGGTAGTAGCCCGAATCGATCATCAGAGACCAGAGAAAGTCGCTCAGCGGGAGGAAGCGCGCGTTCTCGCGGAACCGTTCGACCTCCGCGAGGAACGAGGCGGCGCGCCCGCGAAGGGCTTCGTCCGGCCCTTCCGCTCCGTACCGGAGCAGGGCGTCGGCGAACGAGGCGTCGCGCGTCTCCGTGCGGATCGACGCGAGATCGTCGGGGGAGAAGCGGAACAGCGGCGAGTAGAGCGTGCCGATCAGGGCCTCGTCGTTGTGGAGGTTGTCGATGACGATGAGGAGGTTCAGAAAGACGGCGATCTCCAGCGTGTCGAAGTAGCTGTCGCCCGTGTCGGTGACGGCGGAGAGACCCGCGTCGAGGAAGGCCTGCTCGTAGACGGCGGCGTGCGTCGACGCGCGGAGAAGGACGACGACGTCGGAGGGCGCGAGGACTGCTTCGCTTTGGGAAGAGAAGTCGAAGTAGGGCTTTCCGAGGTCCCTGCGGACCAGCCGAACGGCCAGAAGAGCCTCCGCTTCGGCCTCCTTGAGCGCCTCCTCGGGGCTGTCCGGATCAGCGCCCTCCGGCGGATCGGAGGCGCCGCCCGGATCGGGACCCTCCGGCGGATCGGAAGACGCGTCCTTCCGCAGATCGATGATGTGGAGCTCCACGGGCGTCCGCGCGTTCGCGGCTTCCTCCTTTCCGGGAACGAGCGCCTGGGTCTCGTCGTAGGCCATCCCGGAGACGGTCGGCTCCATCAGCCCTTCGAAGAGGGCGTTGATCGCCGTGAGGATCGATCCCTCGCTCCGGAAGTTGCGGTTGAGATCGATCGTCCGCTCGTTCGCGGAGGAAGCCCGGTAGCGGGCCATGCGGTCGTTGAAGATGCGCGCCTCCGCGAGGCGGAACCGGTAGATGGACTGCTTGACGTCGCCGACGAAGAAGAGACAGTTGTCCGGGGATTTGAGGCGCCGGACGAGGTCCTCCTGGACGCGGTTCGAATCCTGGTATTCGTCGATGAAGATGAAGCGGTAGCGCGCGCGGAGCGCATCGCGCGTCGGCCCGTCGCGCAGGACGTCCAGAGCGTACGCCTCGAGATCGGCGAAATCGAGCTGTTTTTCCGCATCCTTCCGCGCGCGGTAGAGCGTACGGAATTCGCGCACGAGCTCCGTGAGCGTCCGGACGTACGGGGCCGTTTCGTTGATGAGGAAGAGGGCGTCGTCGAGCGGGCGGACCGTGTAGGTCCGGCGGATCCGGTCGATGAGGCCCGGGCGGGATCTGTCGGTGCTGCGGTAGACGGCGCGCAGGCGCGTCGCGTAGGACTTGTCGGCGTCCCAGGCCGGCTTGACGTTCTTCTTCCGCACGGTGAACGTGGCGAATTCGATCGCGTTCAGGACGGCGCGCCCCTCGTCGAACGAACGGCTGAACCCGTCGCGGGAAGCGCGGATCGCGCCCAGTTCGGCGGCCGCGATCGGAAGGACGTTATCGGCGTACAGCGGATTGTCGGAGAGGAAACGGACGAGCTCGTCCGCCGCCCGCTCCGCCTCCGCGAGCATCGCGTCGATGTCGCCGGTCAGAAAGCGGTACGTCTCCGAGCGGAGGAACTCCTCCTTCGACATCGCGGGGACGGATTCCGCGGCGCGAAGCCACTCCTCCGGATCCGGCAGCGAATCGAGGAAATCGCTGATCGAGCGGATGCGCTCCCGCACCGCGTCGTCCGAGCGGCTCGGACCGTACGCGCGGAGGAACGCGAGGAAGGCCTCCTTCCGCTCACCCGTTTCCGAAAACCGGAGGTCGAAGAGGTCGTCGAGCGCGTCCTGCTTCAAAAGGTCGGCGCGGATCTCGTCGGCGACGCGGAAGGCCGGATCGACGCCGCAGACGGCGAAGTGTTCGCGGAGGAGCGACGCGGCGAAGGAATGGAAGTTGGAGATGCTGGCGTGGGGAAGATCGGCGATCTGAGAGCGGAGGAACGAAACGGTCCCGGGATCGGCCGCCTTCGCGAGCGCCTCCCGGAGCGAGGTGTGGATCCGGTCGCGCATCTCCGCCGCGGCGGCCTTCGTGAACGTCACGACGAGCATGTTCGAGACCGGCACGCGGTCGTCCAGGATCAGGCGCGTGATCCGTTCGACGAGAACGGCCGTCTTGCCCGAACCGGCGGCGGCCGACACGAGCAGGTCGTTTCCGCGGTCTTCGATCGCCTCTCTCTGTTTTTCGGTCCACTTCCGTTCCATACGCCCTCCCGGATCGCATCGTTGTCTGTCGCGATAATTATAGCATAAAGGACGCCCGAATGTGGTATAATTACCCTGTCTACAGCACAAAAGGATAAGGTGAACCCAATGACAAATCTTCTGATGATCCTTGACGGCTACGGCCACAACGACAGCGAATACGGCAACGCGGTGAAGGCCGCGGACCAGCCGTTCATCAAGAGCCTGTTCGACGAATATCCCCACACGCTGATCCAGGCCTCCGGCCTCGCGGTCGGCCTTCCGGAGGGCCAGATGGGCAACTCCGAGGTCGGCCACATGAACATGGGCGCCGGACGCGTGATCTACCAGGAACTGACGCGGATCTCCAAGGCGATCGACGACGGCGGTTTCTTCGCGAACGAAGTCCTCGCGGACGCGATGGACCGCGCGAAGAAGAGCCGGAAGAGCCTCCATCTCCTCGGCCTCGTCTCCCCCGGCGGCGTCCACTCCCACATGAAGCACATCGAGGCGCTGATCACGATGGCGAAGAAGCGCGGGCTGAAGAAGGTGTATCTCCACGCCTTCCTCGACGGCCGCGACGTGCCGCCGAAGAGCGCGGCCGCCTACTTCGACGAGATCGAGGCCCATATGGCGAAGGAGGGCGTCGGCCGGATCGCGTCGATCGCCGGACGCTACTACCCGATGGACCGCGACAAGCGCTGGGAGCGCGTCGAGAAGGGCTACGACTGCCTGACGCTCGGCGTTTCGGCGTGCAATTCCCGCGCGAAGACCGCGAAGGGCGCCCTCCGCTCCGCGTACCGCCGCGGCGAGACGGACGAATTCGTCCTGCCGACGTTCCTCGCGGACGAGGGAACGGTTCAGGACGGCGACAGCCTCGTCTTCTTCAACTTCCGCCCCGACCGGATGCGCGAGATCGTCCGCTGCTTCGCGGATCCCGCGTTCGACGGGTTCGCGCGGAAGGCGGTCCGGAAGGACCTTGCGATCGTCAACATGACCCAGTACGACGCGACGATCCCGAACGTCCGCATCGCGTTCCCGCCGGAGACGTACGAGAACACGTTCGGCGCGTTCGTCTCGAAACTCGGAAAGAGCCAGCTCCGCATCGCCGAGACGGAAAAATACGCCCACGTCACGTTCTTCTTCAACGGCGGCGTCGAAGCGCCGAATCCGGGCGAGGACCGCATCCTCGTCCCGTCGCCGAAGGTCGCGACGTACGACCTCCAGCCCGAGATGTCGGCGCCGGAGGTCGCGCGGAAGGCCGCGGAGGCGATCCGGACCGGAAAGTACGATTTCGTGATCCTCAATTTCGCGAACCCGGATATGGTCGGCCATACGGGGAACTTCGACGCGGTCGTGAAGGCCCTCGAGGCGCTCGACGGCTGCGTGAAGGAGGTCGTGACGGCGCTTCGCGAGGTCGGCGGGAACATGATCCTGACGGCGGACCACGGCAACTGCGACGTCATGCTCGACGCCGAGGGAAAGCCCGTGACGAGCCACTCGACGAACCCCGTGCCGTTCCTCGTGATGCGCGCGCCGAAACGGAAGAGCGCGGCCGTTCCGGGGCCGCTGAAGCTCCGCGGCGACGGACGGCTCTGCGACGTCGTGCCGACGCTCCTCAACCTCGCCGGGATCCTCCAGCCCCCGGAGATGACGGGACGGTCGCTGATCGCGCGGTAATCGTTAAAAACGGCTTGACTGCAGCGCTTTACAGTGCTATAGTCATGCCATACAATTATACAATCCATGATAGAGGCGCGGCCGACAAGAGTACCGTTTGCGAAAGGTCCGGGAGACCGGAACGGGAAAGGGGACGCCGCCGAAGGGAACGGCCGCCCGAAGCCGTCTCCCTGGGCGAACGGAGAACATCCGTCCGACTGTCGCGGGAGACCGCGGAGAGCTGTCGTGATGAACCATTTCGTACGAAAGCGGGAAGTCATGATGGAATCATGGCTTCCCTTTTTTACGAAGTGCAAAGGAGAAACGAAATGAACACAAGAAAGATCCTGGCGATCGTCCTGATCCTCGCAATGGCGCTCAGCCTTTCGGCCTGCGCCAAGAAGGCCGTTCCGAGCGGCGTCGAAGACGGCGTCCTGACCGTCGCGATGGAATGCGCGTACGCCCCGTACAACTGGGCCCAGACGGACAGCTCCAACGGCGCCGTCCCGATCAAGGGCTCGAACCTCTACGCCAACGGCTATGACGTCATGACCGCGCAGCAGATCTGCGACGCGAACGGCTGGAAACTCGAAGTCGTCCAGCTCGAATGGGATTCGCTGATCCCGGCGATCCTGTCCGGCACGGTCGACTGCACGATCGCGGGCCAGTCGATGACGGCGGAGCGTATGGAAACGGTCGATTTCGCCGGTCCGTACCTCTACGCCACGATGGTCTGCCTGACGCGGAAGGACAGCGCCTACGCCAACGCGAAGGGCCTCAAGGACCTCTCCGGCGGAACGTGCACGTCCCAGTCCGGCACGATCTGGTATGACACCTGCCTGCCCCAGATCGGCGGCGCGAAGATCCAGTCCCCCGCGGCCGACGCTCCCGCGATGCTGATGGCCGTCGCCTCCGGTACGGTCGATTTCGTCTGCACGGATATGCCGACCGCCCAGGGCGCGCTGATCGCCTACCCGGATCTGAAGATCCTCGACTTCGCCGGCTCCGGTGACGACTTTGAAGTCTCCGAAGAAGAGATCAACATCGGCATCGCGCTCAAGAAGGGCAACAAGACCCTGAAGGACGCGATCGACAAGGCGCTCAAGGGCAAGACCGCCGACGACTTCAACGCGCTGATGGCGGACGCGATCAAGGTTCAGCCGATCGGTCAGTAAGCCATGCTTCTTCAACTCTTCAGCGACATCGGGAGCCTCTGGGCGCGCTACGGAACGACGTACCTTGAGGGCATCAAAAACACGCTGATCCTCGCGATCGTCGCGACCGCGATCGGATGCGTGATCGGTTTCATCTGCGGCATCCTCAACACGATCCCCGTGGCGCCGACCGATCCGCTTCTGAAGCGCATCGTCCTGAAGGTGATCCGCGTCCTGATCCGCGTCTACGTCGAGGTCTTCCGCGGGACGCCGATGATCCTCCAGGCCGTCTTCATCTACTACGGCGTGCCGTATTTCTTCGGCTATACGTTCTCGTCGATCTGGACCGTTTCGATCGTCGTCGTTTCGATCAACACCGGCGCGTATATGGCGGAGTCCGTCCGCGGCGGCATCATCTCGATCGATCCCGGCCAGACCGAGGGCGCGAAGGCGATCGGCATGAACCACTTCCAGACGATGCTCCACGTCATTCTTCCCCAGGCGCTCCGGAACATCATGCCCCAGATCGGCAACAACTACATCATCAAC
>JAEEGI010025582.1_pt1 | contig 11430 bp, 9 predicted proteins | sample 8958751 | NCBI WGS metagenome assembly JAEEGI01 (sample SAMN16246545, study PRJNA631951) | gut metagenome | biome: gut microbiome; feature: rumen; material: KS-attached | host: Bos | place: Iran: Karaj | collected 2018-10 | reverse complement strand
GGTTGGAGTCCATGAAGCCCCGGGTGCTCAGGGCGTTCAGCTCGGGGTCGTTTTGTTCAGCTCCCCAGCAGGTCCAGGTAGTCCGCAAGGGGCGTCCAGCCGTCGCTCACCACGTAGACCCGCAGGCGCACGCCGCTGCCCGCGTTCAGTCCGGCGGTCACGGCGGCCTCGGTATCCCCGGCCCTCACCGTGACGGGGCAGGTCAGGATCTCCAGGAACTGCCCCTCCGGGGTGTAGACAGCCACGGCGACCTGCAGCTCCCGCTCCTCCGGCGCGGGGGCCAGGCTCAGGGTGATCTCCACGCTGCTGCCATCCTCCGCCTCGCCGGTCTGCTCCGGGTCGATGCTGATGCCCTCGTCCAGGCTCTCCCACCGGGCCTCCAGGATCACCGGCGAAGCGGGCATCACGAAGGCGCCCGCCGGGTCGACGGTCACGCCGCCGGAGAGCACGCGCCAGCCCGCGAAGCGGAAGCCCTCCGCCGGGACCGCCGTCAGGGTCACGGTCTCCCCGGCCTTCACCGCCGTCCCGCTGGCCCGGGCTTCGCCGCTGCCGGAGGTCTCCACCTTCACCAGGTAGAGCAGGGTCTCCTCCTCCGTCACCACTCTGCCGCCGGGGACGCGCATGGCTATGGCGCTCATGTCGATGTCGCCCACCAGGGCGGTCTCATTGGGCCGGAAGACCGGCCCGTCCTCCGTCTGCGCCGTCTTCATGATGTCCCATTCCAACATGCCCAGGACGTACGTATAGGCCCAATGGGTCGTGGGCACGTCGGCGGCTGCATCCTTGTCGGCGGGGCCCCAGCGCGTGTAATTCATGGCTTTGGCCAGGACCGCGGCCGCCTGGGCCCGGGTGGCGGGATCGTTCGGATGGAACGACCCGTCCGGATAGCCGGTCATGACGCCGTACTTGGTCAGCAGCCGGATGGCGTCCCGTTCCGGCACCGTCTCATCCACGTCGGTATAGTCGGCGACGCCGTCCACGTTCCCCTCCGTCGTGAAGCCCAGGGCCGTGACCGTCAGCTGCGCCAGCATGGCCCGGGTCAGGACGAGCTCCGCGTCATAGGGGAGCTCCGGCGGGGCGATGAGGCTCCCGGTGAGCAGATCCCGGAGATACGCGATGTTCCCGGGCTCCGTCTCCGTGGGAGCCTTGGCCTCCACCCGCACCATGTCCCTGGCGGGCGACAGCACGCAGAAGCTGGCGGCGGCAGCGCCCCGGCTGACGGTGAACCAGCCGGGCCGCAGGCCGGAGACCTCATAGACGCCCTCCAGGCCGCCGATGGAGACCTCCCGGACAAGCACGCCGTCGCCGAAGCTCAGGGGTCCGGTCACCGGGCTCCCGTCCGCGGAGATCTGGAACAGGATGCTGTCCCCGTTGACCACGGTGTAGTTATTGCTCCAGGGGCCGTCCGGCCGGTAGTCGTCATGGGGCGGATCGGCAATGTCAAAGAACAGTATCTCGCCGGGCCTATCCCCCGTTAAGCCCGTGGGGTTCACCTCGAAATACCGTGTCTCGCCCCCCACGACGCCCGTGATCCAGGCGTGCTGCCGATCCTCGCTCAGGAAGGTCACGCGCCAGATATGGTTCTCCGCGTCATAGAGCTCCAGCTCCACCACGCCTTCTTCCGTGCAGGTCAGGTCCCCGGTATAGGGCTCCCGGGTCTCGGGGTCCGCGAGGGGCAGGATATACAGCACTTCCCCCTTCGGCTGTCCCATGCCTGCATAGTTCTGGAAATAATAGGCGTACTCCGCCCGGGGCTCCAACACCCGCCGCAGCAGCAGCTCCTGCCGGTGTCCCATGATAAAGAGCCGGGCATTGAACTCATAGATCTGATCCGTCTCCTGGCTGTGGGCCAGCAGGGTCAGCGTCACTTCCTGGTCCTCCGCTGTCTCCAGGGTCTGTGTGATCCGCACGGCAATGCCGTCCGGGAGGATCTCGGTCTCCACCGGCGCCGCCGGGGCCGCTGTGGTTGCCTCCACGTAATAGATCTGCAGGTCCGAGCTGGAAGCGTAGCGGGGGGTCATCACCAGGTAGACGGTCTTATCCGGCTCCGCGGAGAGGTCGCCGTGGTAGTAGTCTGCGGAAATATAGTACTTCTCCGCCCGCACCGGGGCGCTGTAGAAGCCCAGGTCGGGCAGGCCCACGTGCACCGGCAGGCTGCCCAGCACCGTGCCCCCCGGCGCGTACTCGATCTGCCCGGAGCCGAAGCCGATCCAGCGGATCTCCGCGTACTGTCCCTTGCCCTGCACCAGCACGCCGACGCCCTCGGGCATCACCAGGTCGGCGATGCTGATGGGCTCCAGTTCCCCGGAGGCATTCCGCCACAGGAATTCCACGAACCAGGTATAGCCGGGATAGGAGCCCAGGCTCCGGGTCTGTACCGTCCAATCATTCGTATAAAAGGTGTCGGAGGCATGGTCGTATTCCGCCCAGCGCCACACCAGACCGGGCCGGGCATCTGTGATCTGCAGGCCGCGGACGTTCGTCCAGGGCTGTCCCGTGAGGGCATACCGGATGTTCATCCAGCTGCCGGAATATTCGTCCAGGGTGAGGGCCGCCATCACGGAACCCTGGGTGAATTCGATCCTCGGCTCCGGACCGTTCTCCCAGCTCACCTGGTTCAGGGGCCCGACGCGGGAGATGAGATAGACGGTCCTGTTGCTGCCGGTATACTCCCAAATGCTCATGAAGTTGGCCTCCGTGGCCTCGGGGGCGCTGTAGAAGCCCACATCCGGCAGCTCCGTCCGGACCGTGATCTCTCCCGGCCCGGCGTCCGCGGGGGCGTATATGATGCTGCCCGTGCCGAAGCCCGTGAACTGCACGAAGGCAAACTGCCCCTGGGCGATCTGCAGCTCGGCGATCCCGGCAGGCATGGCGAGCCCGGCGGTATCCACCGGGGTCAGGTTCCCGCTGCCGTCATTCCACAGGAATTCCACGGTCCAGTTATCCCCGGGGACGGCGTCCATGCTCCGCCGGGCCTCCAGGTCGGGCCGGGAGGAGAACACGTACTGTCCGTCCTCCCTGGTCCAGTTCGCCCAGCGCCACACCAGGCCGGGCCGGGCGTCCTGGATGCTCAGGCCGAAGCTGCTAAGGCGGGTGCTGCCGGCAAACAGGCAATCAAGCACCAGCCGACTCTGCTCACAGTCGGACAGGGTGACCACGGCCATATCGGAGCCGGGGGCGAAGCTGATCTCCTCCGCCGTGCCGCTCTGCAGGCTCACCATGTCCATGGGACCGCGGCGGGAAATGAAATACAGGGTGACGGTCCCGCCGGTATACCGCAGCTCGGAGACATAGTTTTCCGGCGTGGCCTCCGGGGCGCTGTAGAAGCCTGCCATGGGCAGCTCCATCGTCACGGGGATCTCTCCCGGAGCGGTGGATACCCGGGGATACACGATAGTCCCCGTGCCCACGGTCTTCACGCTGAGCATGGCGAACTGACCGCTCGTCTCCTCCACCGCGATCACGTCTCCGGGGAATTCCAGCTCGGAGACGTTCACCGGGGTGAGACTCCCGTCGCTTTCCCGCCAGAGGAATTCCGCGGCAAATCTGCTGCCGATGGAGCTGTACATCGTCCGCTGGAGCATATCCCCTGCCCTGGATGTGAATCTCGTGCCGCTCTCCGATTTCGTCCAGTCCGCCCAGCGCCACACCAGGCCGGGCCGGGCGTCCGTCACCCGGATCTGGGCATAGCGGTTGACATAAGGCAGTCCGGAGACCGTCGTCCCGTCGCAGGAAAGGGTGAGCCAGGTGTTATCGCCAGGCCCGGCGGACGTGACGGCGGCGAACTTGCCGGAGGGATCCAGCTCCGCCGCGGCAAAGTCCTGCAGGGGACGCACGGCCGTGAGGGTGTCGGTCTGGGCCGCCAGATAGATGACGTCCCCGGGTCCCTTGTACTCCCACTCCGTGATGTAATTCTCCTGCGTGGCCTCCGGGGCGGTGTAAAAGCCCAGCTCCGGCAGGCCGGTCTCGATCCGGGCGGTGACGGCGTGGGTGATCGCGTTATACCGCACCGCGCCTTCCCCAAAGCTGTCGAATCTCAGCAGGGTAAGGCCGCCGCCCTCGTCCGACGCCGTGAAATTCTCCCCCTCGAAGGTCAGGTCGCCATAGGGGACCATGACCCAGTACCCGTCCGGCTGCCGGAGCCAGAACTGGACCACGTATTCGGAATTGACGGACCCGCGGAAATAGCCCAGCTCCCGTGCGCCGTCGGCGGAATGGGGCTCGGCGTAGCGGTCCACCGAATTGGGGACAAAGATCTGCTCCCCGGTCTCCGGATCGGTGACCCTGCGGACGCCGCCCGCGTACAGGGCAGGGGTGCAGTCCCGGATGTTTGCGGAATTGTAGATGCCATAGCTCTCGTCTGCGTCGTTCTTCCGGGTGCCGGTCAGCATGAGATGCGCCGGCAGCGCCGGGTCATAGCCGGAAAGGGTCAGGACCGCCCAGCCGTTGGCCGCGTCCAGCTCCAGGGCTACGGGCTGCTGCGTATCCACATAGGCTTCCGTGATCCGGCCCTCCCGGGGCAGGAGGTACACGGTCTGCGTTCCGCCGGACCAGGGCAGGTCCTCGCACAGATACCCGTCCAGGCTCACCTCCGGGCTACTGTAGAGGCCCACCTCCGGCGCCATGGCGCTGACGGAGATGCTGCTGCCGTTATAGCTCACGCTGCCCGTGCCGAATTCGGCGTAGGTCAGCCTGGTGAAGTCTTCCTGCACGGACTCACCCCGGGCAACGCCGTCAAAGCTGAGCTCTTCAGCGGCGAGGGTGGTGTGCCCGGTCTCGTCCACCCACACGAACTCCACCAGCGTATAGCCTTCATACCAATTCGCCCGGATCTCGCGGACCATGGGCTGGTAATCGCCGATGCCGTAGACGGGCTCGCCAGTGATCCGGTCCCAGTCCACCTGCTCCGCCCAGAAATAGGCCAGATGGGGGGATATGTTGACGATCTCCAGAAAGGCGCCGCGGTCGCTGGAGGTCTCGGACATCAGGTCCACATTCAGGAAGTCCCCGTTCACTGCATCCAGGGTGACGGTGATGACGGTACCGTCCGAATTGGAGGCAAACTCCGCGCCGTTGTCGGTGAGTTCCCGGGGAGTGCCCAGGGGATCGCCGTACTTCCCCACCAGATACAGGGTGATCGGGTCGCCGGTGAAGGTGACCTCCTCCAGGTAATAGTTCCAGTCGTATACCGGCTGGGAGAAGAAGCCCACCTGGGGACCCGTGCCCTCCACGGGCAGGGTCAGCTCGCCGCAGGTGATGCTGCCCGCGCCGAAGCCTTCCATATGGAAAAACACGCTGCGATCGCTCGTGTCCTCCATCCAGAAGAAGCTGTCGCAGGTCAGATCCCCGGAGAGGAGGGGCGTATCCGTGCCGTTTTCCCGGCGGATAAACTCCAGCTCATTGGTGCTGTCGTACCAGAAGCCGAGGGCGTCCCCATAGTATGTATCGCCGGAATAGGACTCCCGCCACAGGAGCATGGCTTCGGGCAGGCTGTCCCAGGCCGGGATGGCCAGGTAATACTCCTCCATCATGCCGGTGCTGTCGATCAGCACCACGGGGTTGGCGACGCCGCACTTCTCCGCCGGGACGGTGAAGCGGAACATGCCGTTTATATCGCTCTCCTCGTCCGCGGTGATCTCCGGATCGGCCAGCGTGCCCCAGTGCAGGCCGCACCAGGCGTTGCTCCAGGGGACGAACTGGACGTCCGCGCCGGAATCCAGCCGCAGGGCCAGGGTGCCCCGGGCGGCCTGTGCGCCGTCCACGGTCTCCCCCTCGGGTCCCACCAGGACCGTCACCCTGTCCCCGTCATAGGAGAAGGGCTCCGCCGCTCCCTCCGCCAGGGCCCCGCCGGGGAACAGGCCGAGAAGCAGGAGCAGGACCAGGTTCAGACTGATCAGCTTTTTCCACATTTGCGCCGCCTCCTTATTGCCGCGTTTCTGTCATGTATCCCGCAGGCAATGATTTTGGATATCCATCCATGATATATTCTAGCACGGCGGGGCGCGCATTTCAAATTCAATCTGTATTTATCCGGAAATTGAAGGATCGCCCGACCAGCCGCCGTTTTTACTTGTGTTTTCCGAAAAAACGGGTATAGTAGATACAGAATCGAACGAAGGAGGAGATCCCCATGGAACTGAAGGGAAGCAAGACAGAGAAGAACCTGCAGGAGGCCTTTGCGGGCGAGAGCCAGGCCCGGAACAAGTATAACTACTATGCCTCCAAGGCCCGGAAGGACGGCTATGAGGCCATCGCCGCCATTTTTGAGGAGACGGCGGGCAACGAGAAGGAGCACGCCAAGATCTGGTTCAAATACCTGAACGGCGGGGCGGTCCCCGACACGGCAAAGAACCTGACCGACGCGGCGGGGGGCGAGAACTTCGAGTGGACGGACATGTACCCCCGCATGGCCCGGGAGGCCCGGGAAGAGGGCTTCATCGAGATCGCGGAGAAGTTCGAGATGGTGGCCGCCATCGAGAAGGCCCATGAGGAGCGGTACCGCGCCCTGCTGGCCAACGTGGAGGGCGGTCTGGTGTTCTCCCGGGATGGGGACACGGTCTGGCAGTGCCTGAACTGCGGCCACATCGTCATCGGCAAGACCGCTCCCACGGTCTGCCCCGTGTGCGACCATCCCCAGAGCTATTTCGCCGTGCGGAACACCAATTACTGAGCGCCTGCGCCGCGCTCCGGCCGGGGCAAGGGGCCGGTCAGCGGGAATACCGGACTGCCGCATTCTGCGGCGGTCCGGTATTTGCCGTATATCCCCCGCCGCGGGGGACCGGGCTCCCGCGTCTTGACAACCGCGTGCCGCGTGGTATAATTGAAAATCATTTTCATATTCGATCCTGCGGGCAGCTCACGTGACCCGTCCGGTCGAATACAAAAGGAAGGAGGAACCGGCGATGAAGTATCCCGGCGCGTCCAGGGCCCTCCGGCTCGCTGCCGGCGTCATGGCGCTCATGCTGCTGCTCATTGCGCTGTTTCCCGCCTTCTACGTGGCCGCCGAAGCAGACCATGCCTGCTCCGGCGAGGACTGCCCGATCTGCGCCTGCATCCGGCAGTGCGAGAATACTCTGCGCTGCGTCGGCGAAAAGGCCTCTGCCTGCTCCGCCGCCGTTCCCGCCGTCCTCATCCTCCTTGCCGCAGCCTTTGCAGCCGCTGCGGCGTCTCAGGATACCCTGATCTCCGGAAAAGTCAGACTGAATAATTAAGGAAACCTCCTGCAAGGGCGGACCATACCCATTTGGGTATCGGTATGCCCTTGCCTTTTTGCGCCCAAATTCTGGAATATACGGAGGTTTTACATGAAAAAAGCTGTTTCTGTCGTCCTCGCCCTTCTGCTGCTGGCAGGCTGTCTGTCCGCCTGCAGCTCAGGCGAGCAAAAGCCCGCCCCGGAATCCGGCAGGCTGCAGATCGTGACGACCATTTTCCCGGAATACGACTGGGTGATGAATATCCTCGGGGAGGGCCGGGCAAACGCGGACGTGACGATGCTGCTGGATACCGGCGTGGATCTCCACAGCTTCCAGCCCACCGCAGCGGATATCCTGAAGATCTCGACCTGCGATCTGTTCATCTATGTGGGCGGAGAATCCGATGAATGGGTGGATGACGCCCTGCGGGAGGCCACGAACAAAAGCATGACCGTCGTCAGCCTGCTGGACGTCCTCGGGGACGCCGTCAAGGAGGAGGAAGTGGTGGAGGGCATGCAGGAAGAAGAGCACGAGCACGACGAGGACGAGGACGAGCATGACGAGGAGGAAGTCGAGTACGACGAGCACGTCTGGCTCTCTCTGAAAAACGCGGCTGTGCTTGTCGGCAGCATTTCCGACGCGCTCCAGAAGGCCGACCCCGCAAACGCGGAAGCCTACAGGAGGAACGCCGCCGCTTATACGGAAAAGCTGAACGCCCTTGACGCCGAATACCGGGCCGCGGTCTCCGCGGCTTCCGTCAAAACGCTCCTTTTCGGGGACCGCTTCCCCTTCCGCTATCTGGCGGACGACTACGGCCTGTCCTACTATGCGGCCTTTGTCGGCTGCTCCGCCGAGACCGAGGCCAGCTTTGAGACCATCACCTTCCTGGCGCAGAAGGCGGACGAGCTCTCGCTCCCTGCCGTCATGACCATCGAAGGGACGGATCACCGGATCGCGGAGACGGTCGTGCAGAACACACAGGCGAAGGACCGGCAGATCCTGGTCATGGATTCCATGCAGTCCGTGACGGCAAAGGACGTGAAAAACGGAACGACGTATCTTTCCATCATGGAAAAGAACCTGTCCGTCCTGAAGGACGCGCTGAAGTAGGAGGGAAAACATGGCTTACGTCACCGTTCGGGATCTGTCGCTGGGCTACGACGCCCATACCATTGCGGAGGGCCTGAATTTCACCGTCTGCGCGGGGGACTATCTCTGCATCGTGGGCGAGAACGGATCCGGCAAGACCACGCTCATGAAAACGCTGCTCCGTCTGCAGGAGCCGGTCGGCGGTCAGATCCTGATCGGTGACGGGCTGAAGAAGAATGAGATCGGGTATCTGCCGCAGCAGACCGTTATCCAGAAGGACTTTCCGGCCTCCGTTAGGGAGATCGTCCTCTCCGGGTGCCAGGGGCGCTGCGGCCTCCGGCCCTTTTACAACAGAGAGGAAAAGCGGCTGGCGGAGGAAAATATGGAGCGCATGGGCATTGCCCATCTGGCAGGCCGCTGTTACCGGGAGCTCTCCGGCGGGCAGCAGCAGCGGGTCCTGCTGGCAAGGGCCCTGTGCGCCACAAGGAAGGTGCTCCTCCTGGACGAACCGGTCTCCGGCCTCGACCCCAAGGTGACCGGGGAGATGTACGGCCTGATCGAGGGGCTGAACCGGGAGGGCGTCACCGTGATCATGATCAGCCATGACATTGCCGCCGCCGTCCGGTATGCCGACCATATCCTGCATATCGGGACCGGCGTTTTCTTCGGGACGACGGAGGAATACCTGAAAAGCGACGCGGGAAGGGTATTCCTCCTGCAGCAGGAAGGGGGCGAGGGCGGTGTTTGATAAGCTTGCGCTGTATCTGCAGTACCCCTTTGTCCGCTATGCGCTGATCGTCGGCGTGCTGATCGCGCTCTGCTCCTCGCTGCTTGGCGTCACCCTCGTGCTGAAGCGGTTTTCCTTTATCGGGGACGGGCTTTCCCACGTGGCCTTCGGCGCAATGGCGATCGCCGCCGTGCTGAACCTGACGAACGATATGCTCCTCGTCCTGCCCGTCACGGTGGTCAGCGCGGTGCTCCTGCTGCGCACGGGGCAGAAAACGAAGATCAAGGGAGACGCCGCCATCGCCATGATCTCGGTGGGGGCGCTGGCCTTCGGCTATCTCATCATGAACGTGTTCTCCACCTCGTCGAATCTCTCCGGGGACGTGTGCAGCACGCTGTTCGGCTCCACGTCCATCCTGACCCTGAGCAGCCGCGAGGTCTGGCTGTGCGCCGCGCTTTCGGTCCTGGTGGTCGTCGTCTTTATCCTGTTCTACAACAAGATATTCGCCGTGACCTTCGATGAGGACTTTGCCAAAGCCGCCGGTACCGGAGCAAACGCCTATAACCTGCTGGTCGCCGTGGTGACGGCCGTCATCATCGTCCTGGCCATGAATCTGGTCGGCTCGCTTCTGATCTCGGCGCTGGTCATCTTCCCGGCGCTGTCTGCCATGCGGCTGTTCAGGAGCTTCCGGAGCGTGACTGTATGCTCCGCCGTATTGTCGGTCGTCTGCGCGTTCCTGGGGATCGTCATTTCCATCCTTGCGGGAACGCCGGTGGGTTCCACCATCGTTGCCGTGGATGTCGCGGCCTTCGCCGTCTGCTGGGCGGCGGGAAAACTATCAGGAGGTGCCGGAAAATGAAAAAGAGGATCGCAATGCTGCTCTGTCTGCTTTTCGCCCTTGCCCTGACGGGCTGCGGCAGCGCCGGCAAGACCGGCAAGCCGGGGGGAGCTCAGCCCGCCGGCGTGAACGACGTGCTGGCGCAGGGCATGGCGGAAGCGGACGGCGCGAAGGCCGGGACCGCGGACAAGGCCGCGGGTGACGGTGCGCCGGAAACGCAGAACGGGGAGGCCCGGGAAACGCAGGCGCCCGCGCCGTCACCGGCGCCGGATACTGCTCCGGCGGAGGGCGCGGAGATCGACGTGGATCTGACGGCGCTCTCCAGCACCATGGTCTACTCGGAGGTCTATAACATGATGTCCTCCCCGGAGAGCTATATCGGAAAAACGGTCAAGATGAAGGGTCTGTTCGCGTATTACCACGATGAGGCGACGGACGCTTACTACTTTGCCTGCATCATCCAGGACGCCACCGCCTGCTGCGCCCAGGGCATAGAATTCGTCCTGACGGACGACTATGCGTATCCCGAGGACTATCCGGAGGTGGATGAGGAGATCTGCGTCGTTGGCAGGTTCGATACGTATCAGGAGGGGGAGTATACCTACTGTACCCTGAGAGGCGCGACGCTGGTATAGGCAGGGGATAAAGCGGGGGCTGCAGCCAAACCAGTTCCTCAAGCTGTGCGTCTGCCAGCCGGACGGGTGCGTTCTCCGGTATTATTTTTTCTACTTCCAGTGCGATTACCAGTTGACCATTCCGCTCAACTATATTACACTGTTCTTGCGTTTTAACTTGTGTCACAACTAGATTTTAACGCAAACAGAGGCACCAGCCACCCCCTTTCTGGGGATTGCTGGTGCCTTTGTTTACTTGGCGCTGTTTTGCAACGCGCCCCAGCTGCGCTTTTACCAGATGCTGATCCGCTTCTCCGGGGGGATATACATCCCGTCCTGCGCCGTGACGCCGAAGGATGCATACCACTCCGGGAAGTTCCTGGGCGTCATGTTGGCCCGCAGCTCCCCGGGGGAGTGCACATCGTTCACCAGCAGGAGCTGGATGTACTCCTCCTTCGCCTTTCTGCACCAGACCCGGGCCCAGTTGATGAAGTAGGCGGGATAGTCCGGCTTTTCCAGGCCGCGCATGATCTCCAGGGTCACGCCCATGCCGCCGTTATCCGCAATGTTTTCGCTCACCACCAGCTCGCCGTTCACCCTGCCGCCGTGGAATTCGATCCCGTCGAACTGGCGGATCATGTCCTGCGTCAGCTCCTTGAAGGCCGTAAAGTCCTCCTCCGTCCACCAGTTTTTCAGGTTGCCGCGCTCATCGAAGTTGGCGCCGTTGTTGTCAAAGGCGTGGGAGATCTCGTGTCCGATGACCGCGCCGATGCCGCCCAGGTTCTCGCTGACGCTCTGCTGCAGGGAGTAGAAGGGCTTCTGAAGGATGGCCGCCGGGAAGGTGATGTCGTTGCTGCTGGGGTTGTAGCAGGCGTTGACCATATGCCCGGGCATCACCCACTCCGTCCGGTCCACGCTCTTCAGCGCCCGATCCAGGGTATCCCGGATGCGCACGGCCTTGAGGGCCTA
>JAEEGI010025580.1_pt1 | contig 11430 bp, 8 predicted proteins | sample 8958751 | NCBI WGS metagenome assembly JAEEGI01 (sample SAMN16246545, study PRJNA631951) | gut metagenome | biome: gut microbiome; feature: rumen; material: KS-attached | host: Bos | place: Iran: Karaj | collected 2018-10 | reverse complement strand
GCGTCATCGGTATGCTGGCCTATATTCTGTTCTATGCCCTTATCGGTTGTCACAACGTGAACAAAGATATCAAGGTTGATTAATTCTTAAAACTTCAAACTCTTAAATATTAAAATTATGGATATTGAATTTGTGAGAAGCCGTTTCATCAAGCATTTTGACGGAAAGACTGGCAATGTATATGCATCTCCTGGCCGCATTAACCTCATCGGTGAGCACACAGACTACAATGGTGGCTTTGTGTTCCCTGGTGCTGTGGATAAGGGTGTGATGGCAGAGATGCGTGCTAACGGTACTGAAGATACCGTGATGGCTTATGCTATCGACCTTAAGGATCGTGTGGATTTCAAACTGAGCGATCCTGAGGGTCCACGTGCCAGCTGGGCTCGCTATATTTATGGTATCGCTCTGGAGATGAAGAAGTTGGGCGTACCCGTAAAAGGTTTTAATATCGCCTTTGCAGGTGATGTACCCCTTGGTGCTGGTATGTCTTCTTCTGCAGCAATGGAAAGTTGCTTTGCTTGCGGTCTGAACGATATTTTTGGCGACAACAAAGTTAGCCAGTGGGATATGGTGCTTGCTGGTCAGGCTACAGAGCATAACTATTGTGGTGTGAACTGCGGTATCATGGACCAGTTTGCTTCTGTCTTCGGAAAGGCTGGCTGTCTGATGCGTCTTGACTGCCGCAGCCGTGAGTTCGAGTATTTTCCATTCAAGCCTGATGGTTATCGCCTCGTGCTGCTCGACTCTGTAGTAAAGCACCAGTTAGCTGGTTCTCCTTATAATGACCGTCGTAACTCTTGTGAGAATGTAGTGAAACACATTCAGGCCAAGCATCCAGAAGGCAAGTTTGAGACCTTGCGCGACTGCACATGGGAGCAGCTGGAGGAAGTGAAAGAAGAAGTTGGCGCAGAAGACTACAAGCGTGCAAAGTTCGTACTCGGCGAGAAAGACCGTGTGCTTGCTGTCTGCGATGCTCTGAACGAAGGCGATTACGAGAAGGTTGGCGAGATGATGTACAAAACTCATGAAGGTTTGTCAAAAGACTATGAGGTTTCGTGCGAAGAACTCGACTTCCTCAATGATATTGCCAAGGAGAACGGTGTCACAGGCTCACGTATCATGGGCGGTGGCTTTGGCGGTTGTACCATTAATCTCGTGCGCAATGATCTTTATAAGAAGTTCATTGACGATGCCAAGAAAAAATTCAATGCAAAATATGGTCATGAACCTAAAGTCTATGATGTAGTCATTGGCGACGGTTCACGTAAGATTTGCTAACTCCCACCCTACATAAACACCCCTTTGAGTGTTTATAAAGGTTAAATATTAGCGGTAAGGTGTAAAAAATACACTTTACCGCATTTTTTTATCTATAAAATCCTTGTTATTTCAAAAAATAATTGTAAATTTACACCCAAAAAGCAACAATATCATCTTAATAAACTTAAAACAAGTAAGAAAATGAAAGTACTCAAAGGAACTTTAATGGGACTCAGCGCAGCAGCGCTCCTGTTCTCTGCTTGTGCTGGTGGCCAAAAGGCCCCACAGTTAACGGTATCGGGTCTCGACCCTGCCAAGTTTGACACAACAATTCAGAACAAGCCCGTGAAGCTTTACACACTGAAGAATGCCAATGGCATGGAGATCTGCATCACGAACTATGGCGGACGTATTGTTTCGCTTGTTGTTCCAGACAAGAACGGCAAGCCCACAGACGTTGTGCTGGGATTCGACAACATCGCCCAGTATGCCGATACCATCAACACTCCAAGTGACTACGGCTCAAGCGTTGGCCGTTATGCCAACCGTATCAAGAACGGTCAGTTCGCTCTTGGTGAAGACACAATTCAGCTGAAGAAGAACGATGGTCCTAACTGTCTCCATGGAGGTGGTAACACAGGATGGATGCATCAGGTATACGATGCAGAGCAGATCGGTGATTCTATCTTGAAACTGACGATTGTGGCTCCTGATGGTGAAAACGGATTCCCTGGCAAAGTGATGGCTGTTACGACCTATGTGCTTACTGCTAACAACACTCTTGAGATGCTGTGGGAAGCAGAAACCGACAAGCCAACAATTATCAATCAGACCAATCACAACTATTATAATCTGAGTGGTGACTTCACAAAGCCAGCATACGATATGGTGCTCTACGTGAATGCAGACAATTTCACCCCCAGCGACAAACTTTATATCCCTACGGGTGAAATCAAACCTGTTGAGGGCACACCTATGGACTTCCGTACTCCTCATGCCTTGGGCGACAGCATCCAGTCTGATTTCGACCAGATTCAGAATGCTACTGGTTATGACCACAACTTCTGCCTGAACACCTATAAAAATGGTAAAGGCGACGTAAATCAGGTATGTGCCAGCCTTTGGTCACCCAAAACAGGTATCTTCATGGAGATGTTTACCAATGAGCCAGGCGTACAAGTTTATAGTGGTAATTTCCAAGGCGTTGGTGCCGACAAGGACATCGCTCGTAAGCACGGTATCACTTATCCCAAGCACGTCAGCGTTTGTCTGGAGAGCCAGAAATATCCGGATTCTCCCAACCATCCTGAGTGGGTACAACCTACATTGAACCCTGGTGAGAAATACCAGAGTTATGCTGCATACAAATTCTCAATCAAATAAATTACTAACAACTAAATCATAAAAAAACGACAATGAACTGGAATTCACCTGAATTTATCTGGCTCGATTGGGCGGTTCTCGCCATCGGCATTTGTGGAGTGGTGGCTGCTGTATGGTATGCCATCTGGAAAGACAAGAAATCACAACAAGGCGAAGACTCTTCGGCTTATCTCTTCGGTAAGGGCGAGCCTTGGTATGTAATCGGTATGGCTATCTTTGCGGCCAATATCGGTTCTGAGCACCTGGTAGGTCTCGCTGGTACTGGAGCAAAGAGCGGTGTAGGTATGGCACACTGGGAGATGCAGGGATGGATGATCCTGATCCTTGGTTGGCTGTTCGTACCTTTCTATCAGTTGATGATCAATAAGATGGGCAAGATTATCACCATGCCCGACTTCTTGAAGTTCCGCTACACCAAGCGTACTGGTTACTGGCTGTCAGTCATCACATTGGTGGCTTACATTCTTACAAAGGTCAGCGTAACGGCTCTTACTGGCGGTATCTTCTTCAAGTATCTATGGGGCCTGAACTTCTGGTATGGCGCTATTGGTCTGATTCTTGTAACAGCAGTATTTACTGTGTTTGGCGGCATGAAGGGTGTGATGACACTCTCTACCATCCAGACACCTATTCTTATTATAGGCTCTTTCCTCGTTCTGTTCCTCGGACTGTCTGCTCTTGGCGGAGGAAACATTGCTGAAGGATGGACCAGCATGATGGACTATTGCGGACAGTTGAACAATGGCTATGGCACTACTCACATGTTCCACTGGGAAGAAGGAGACTCGATGTATCAGGAATATCCTGGATTTGTGGTGTTCCTTGGTGCATCTATCATCGGCTTCTGGTATTGGTGTACAGACCAGCACATCGTTCAGCGTGTGCTCGGACAGGTACCTGGTGAAGACAATGCCGAAGTGATTAAGCGTGCACGCAGAGGTACCATTGCTGCAGGTTTCTTCAAGGTGCTTCCTTGCTTCATGTTCCTGATTCCTGGTATGATCGCTGCTGCTCTGGCTCAGAAGGGTGCCTTCACGATGGAAGAGACCGATGCCGCCTTTGCCATCATGGTTCAGCAGGTATTGCCCGCTGGTATCAAGGGTATCGTCACCATTGGTTTCATCTGCGCACTCGTTGCTTCTCTGGCTGCATTCTTCAATAGCTGTGCAACACTCTTCACCGAGGACTTCTACAAGCCTCTGAAGAAGGGCATGAGCGAGGCTCACTATGTGCTTATCGGCCGTATTGCCACAGTGGTAGTTGTGATTCTGGGCTTTGCATGGCTGCCTATCATGATGGGTATGGACACTCTCTATAACTACCTGCAGGGTATCCAGTCGCTGCTGGCTCCCGCTATGGTGGTAGTATTTGCCTGCGGTATCCTTAGCAAGAAGATTACCCCGAAGGCTGGTGAGTACACCATGATTCTGGGCTTCCTCATTGGTATGGTCCGTCTGGTTACCAATGTCATCACCGACACTGGCCGTGCCACGATGGAAGGTGCTTTCTGGGAGAACACCGCTTGGTTCTGGCAGACTAACTGGCTCGTATTCGAATGCTGGCTCCTGGTATTCCTGCTCTTGTTCATCTATGGTGTTTCGATGGTTACACCTGCTCCTACAAAGGATCAGATCGACGCTATCACCTTCACCAGCGACTTCAAGAAGTCTATCAAGGAGAGCTGGGGCACCTTCGATATCATTGGTACATTGGTGGTTATCGGCCTCTGTGCTTCATTCTATGCTTACTTCTGGTAAAAACCACACATAGGAAATGACAAAATTCTATGGCGAATTTTCAAAGGTCTGGCTTTCAGTCGACTGTATTATCTTCGGATTCGATGAAGGTAAGCTGAAGATACTGATTGGCAGGCGTAAGATGGATCCCGGGCGCGGCGAATGGAGCCTCTACGGAGGCTTCGTCGCCAGCGACGAGAGCGTGGACGACGCTGCCACACGTACGCTTTACGAACTGACAGGCCTGCGAAATCTGTATATGCGCCAAGTAGGAGCCTTCGGTAATGTCGATCGTGACCCTGGTGAACGAGTCGTCTCTGTTGCCTATTATGCCCTCATCAATGTGAAGGACTATGACGATGAACTCCGTCGCGAACATGGTGTAGAATGGATTGATATCAACGAGATACCACAACTCTATTCCGACCATAATGAGATGGTGAACAAAGCCCGAAAGATGATGCAGCAGAAGTTGGCTAACGAGCCTGTTGGTTTCCGTCTGCTCCCAAGCCTATTTACCCTCACACAACTTCAGAAGCTCTATGAGGCTGTGAATGGCGAGGAACTCGACAAGCGTAATTTCCGCAAACGCATCAAGGAGATGGACTTTATTGAGAAGACGGAACTGATCGACAAGACAAGTTCAAAACGCGGCGCACACCTTTATCGATTCAACAAACGGGTTTATAATGAAGACCCAACCTTTAAACTGTAATAATTATGTTAGAAGAACTCAAAGAAAAAGTATTCAAGGCTAACCTTGACCTGGTTAAGCAGAACCTCGTTATTTTCACATGGGGTAATGTATCAGGTATTGACCGTGAACACGGATTGGTAGTCATCAAGCCCTCAGGCGTTGACTACGATGTGATGAAAGCATCCGATATGGTAGTAGTTGATCTCAATACAGGTGAGGTCGTCGATGGTGATCTCAATCCCTCATCCGACACCCCTACCCACTTGGTGCTCTATCGTGCATTCCCCAACATCCAGGGTGTCGTACACACCCACTCTACCTATGCTACAGCATTTGCACAGGCAGGTCGCGACATTCCTAACATCGGCACCACCCACGCCGACTATTTCTATCAGGACATCCCCTGCACACGTGACATGACTGAGGCTGAGGTAAAGGGAAACTACGAGCTCGAGACTGGTAATGTCATTGTGGATGAGATCCTGAATATCCGCAAGATTAATCCTGATCACACACCTGCAGTGCTCGTGAAGAATCACGGCCCGTTCTCATGGGGAACATCACCCGACAATGCTGTGTATAACGCCAAGGTGATGGAGCAGTGTGCCAAGATGGCATTCATCGCATTCTCTGTGAATCCTAACCTGACAATGAATCCGCTGCTGGTTGAGAAGCACTACATGCGTAAGCACGGTCCTAATGCTTACTACGGACAGAAAGGACAGAAACATTAACAATAAACTAAAAAACGAACAACAATTATGATTAAGGCATTTGACAATTTTGAGATTTGGTGGGTAACTGGTGCACAACTTTTGTATGGAGGCGATGCAGTAGTTGCTGTTGATGGACATTCTAAGGAGATGGTTGCAGGACTGAACGAGAGCGGCAACATCCCCGTGAAGATTGTATATAAGGGCACAGCAAACAGCTCTAAGGAAGTAGAGCAGATCATGCTGGCAGCCAACAATGATGAGAAGTGCGTAGGTATCATCACCTGGATGCACACTTTCTCTCCCGCAAAGATGTGGATCAAGGGTCTGCAGCAGCTGCAGAAGCCTATGCTCCACTTCCACACTCAGTATAACGCAGAGATCCCCTGGGCTACGATGGATATGGACTTCATGAACCTGAACCAGAGTGCTCATGGTGACATTGAGTTCGGACATATCTGCACCCGTATGCGCGTTCCACGCAAGGTGGTTTGCGGCTACTGGAAAGACGAGGCTGCTCAGAAGCAGATTGCCGTCTGGGCTCGCGTAGCAGCAGGTGTTGCTGATGCTCACAACGTGCGCTGTCTGATGTTCGGTATGAACATGAACAACGTTGCCGTTACTGATGGTGACCGCGTAGAGTTCGAGCAGCGTCTGGGCTATCATGTTGACTATTATCCCGTATCTTCTCTGATGGAATATTTCAAGAAGGTAACCGATAAGGAGGCCGATGAACTCGTAGAGGAGTACAAGAGACTCTACACCATCAAGATCGACGAGAGTGGTGAGCAGGTTTACTGGGAGAAAGTGAAGAATGCAGCTAAGGCTGAGATTGCTCTGCGCCGCGTACTGAAGGATGAGGGTGCAACAGCCTTCACCACCAACTTCGACGACCTGGGCGATGCTGATATCGACGCTCCTGATTTCTGTGGTTTCGACCAGATTCCTGGACTCGCTTCACAGCGCCTGATGGAAGAAGGTTATGGCTTCGGTGCAGAAGGCGACTGGAAGACAGCCTGCCTGTATCGCACACTGTGGGTTATCCAGCAGGGTATGCCTACTGGCTGCTCATTCCTCGAGGACTACACGCTGAATTTCGCTGGCGACCGTTCTTCTTGCCTGCAGAGCCACATGCTCGAGGTTTGTCCGCTGATTGCTACCGACAAGCCTAAGCTCGAGGTTCACTTCCTTGGCATCGGTATCCGTAAGCAGCAGACAGCCCGCCTGGTATTCACCTCTAAGACAGGTCGTGGTATCAAGGCTACTGTCGTGGACCTTGGCAACCGTTTCCGCCTGATTTCTCAAGAGGTAGAGTGCATCGAGCCAAAGCCCATGCCAAATCTGCCCGTTGCCTCTGCCCTGTGGATTCCTCAGCCCACCTTCGAGATCGGTGCTGCAGCATGGATCCTGGCTGGCGGTACTCACCACAGCGCTTTCTCATACGACATCAACGAGGAATACTGGGAAGATTTCGCAGAGATGCTGGGTATCGAGTATGTGAAAATTAACAAGCAGACCAACATCGCCGACTTCAAGCAGACACTTCGTAACAACGAGGTTTACTTCATGTTGAACAAAGCACTTAGATAATTTATGAACGCAAAACAGACAATCGAAGCAGGTAAGGCCATTCTCGGTATCGAGTTTGGCTCTACCCGCATCAAGGCTGTCCTCATCGACGAGGACAATAAGCCCATCGCACAGGGCTCTCACGAGTGGGAAAACCAGTTGGTAGATGGTCTCTGGACCTACTCTACCGAGGCTATCTGGTACGGACTTCAGGACTGCTATGCAGAACTGCGCAAGGATGTACAGAAGCAGTACGACTGCGAGATCGAAGCCCTCGCTGCCATCGGCTTCAGTGCTATGATGCACGGCTATATGGCCTTCAACGAGAAGCAGGAGATCCTCGTGCCTTTCCGCACATGGCGTAATACCAATACTGGTAAGGCTGCTGCAGAACTCTCTAAACTCTTCAACTACAACATCCCCTTGCGTTGGAGCATCAGCCATCTTTATGAGGCTATTCTCGACAATGAGGAGCACGTCAGCGACATCAAGTATCTCACCACTTTGGCAGGCTATGTTCACTGGCAGGTTACAGGTCAGTTTGTGCTGGGTGTAGGCGATGCTTCTGGTATGATTCCTGTGGATCCCAAGACCAAGACTTACGACGCTACGATGGTGAAGAAGTTCGACGAGCTCATCGCTCCCAAGGGCTTCTCATGGAAACTGCTCGACATTCTTCCGAAGTCACTCAATGCTGGTGACAATGCCGGATTTCTGACTCCTGAGGGTGCCAAGAAACTCGATGTCAGCGGACACCTGAAGGCTGGTATCCCCGTATGTCCTCCTGAGGGCGATGCTGGTACTGGTATGGTAGCCACTAATGCGGTTAAGCAGCGCACGGGTAACGTCTCTGCAGGTACTTCTTCATTCTCTATGATCGTGCTCGAGAAGGAACTCTCTAAGCCTTACGAGATGATTGATATGGTGACGACACCTGATGGTTCGCTCGTAGCCATGGTTCACTGTAACAACTGCACCAGCGATATCAATGCGTGGGTAGGTCTGTTCAAGGAGTATCAGCAGCTGCTGGGTGTTCCCGTGGATATGAACGAACTCTATGGTAAGTTGTTCAACAAGGCTCTTGAGGGCGATACCGACTGCGGTGGACTGATGGCTTACAACTATGTCTCAGGCGAGCCTGTGACTGGTTTGGCAGAAGGTCGTCCGATGTTCGTTCGCTCTGCTGGCGATAAGTTCAATCTCGCCAACTTCATGCGCGCTCACCTCTATGGTGCCATCGGCGTGCTGAAGATTGGTAACGACATCCTGCTGAAGGAGGAGAAGATCAAGGTGGATCGCATCACGGGTCATGGTGGTTACTTCAAGACACCTGGTGTAGGTCAGCGCATGCTCGCAGCAGCCCTTAACTCTCCAATCTCTGTGATGGAGACCGCTGGCGAAGGTGGTGCCTGGGGTATTGCCCTGCTGGCTGGCTATCTGATCAATAAGAACGGTAAGAATCTGGCCGATTACCTCGAGGATGTGGTCTTCGCAGGTAACACCGGTACCTCTATCGCTCCTACTGCTGAGGATGTAGCAGGCTTCGAGAAGTACATCGAGAACTACAAGCGCTGTCTCCCCATTGAGCAGTGTGCTGTAGATAACAAAAAGTAAACGATGGATAAGTGGGGGGATTTACCCCTGCTTATCCGTATTATAAATAAATAAGGTATAATAGCAATGAAGAAACTACTCATCACACTGTCTGTAGCAGCTTTCTCCATGCCCCTCATGGCTGAGAATGTGAAGGCAACGATTCATGCCGACCAAGCTGGAGCCAAGATTAACAAAGAGATCTACGGACAGTTCTCCGAGCATCTCGGATCTTGTATCTATGGTGGTCTCTGGGTCGGTGAGAACTCACAGATTCCCAACATCAACGGCTACCGCAAGGATGTCTTCGAAGCCCTCAAGGCACTGAAGATTCCCGTAATGCGCTGGCCTGGCGGTTGCTTCGCCGACGACTATCACTGGATGGACGGTATCGGCCCGAAGGATCAGCGCCCCTCACTGCGTAACAACAACTGGGGTGGAACCATCGAGGATAACTCCTTTGGTACTCACGAGTTCCTGAACCTCTGCGAGATGCTCGGCTGCGAGCCTTATATCAGTGGTAACGTAGGCTCTGGTACCGTCAAGGAGATGGCTCAGTGGGTGGAGTATATGACCTCCGATGGCGATACGCCGATGGCTCGTCTGCGTCGCGCCAACGGTCGTGAGAAAGCATGGAAGGTCAAGTACTTCGGCATCGGTAACGAGGCTTGGGGCTGTGGTGGCAACATGACACCCGAATACTACTCTAACGAGTACCGCAAGTTCAATACCTATCTGCGCGACCAGGGTGACAATCACCTTTATCGCATCGCCTCTGGTGCCAGCGACTACGACTACAACTGGACCAAGGTGCTTATGGAGAATATCGGACGTCAGATGCAGGGTATCTCACTCCATTACTACACCTGCACAGGTTGGAACGGACCAAAGGGCTCTGCCATCAATTTCGACAAAGACCAGTATTACTGGGCTCTGGGCAAGTGTCTCGAAATCGAGGAAGTCATCAAGAAGCACAAGGCCATCATGGACGAGAAGGATCCTAAAGGCAATATCGGTCTGCTCGTCGACGAGTGGGGCACTTGGTGGGACGAGGAGCCAGGCACCATTCCTGGTCACCTCTATCAGCAGAATGCCCTCCGCGATGCTTTCGTAGCAGCACTCTCGCTCAACGTCTTCCACAAATATACAGACCGCGTGAAGATGACGAATATCGCACAGGTTGTGAACGTGCTCCAGTCGATGATCCTCACCGATCAGGAGGGTACAGGCCACATGGTGCTGACTCCCACCTATCACGTCTTCGAGATGTACACCCCGTTCCAGGAGGCCACCTATCTCCCACTCGACCTCGAGAGTGAGACCGTGCAGTGCAGCAAGGAGTATTTCAAGGAGAAGGCCAAGACTGCCGACAACTCTACTCGCCCCTGCCCGCTGCTCTCTGCCTCTGCAGCAAAGACACAAGACGGCAGCATCGTGCTCGCAGTCACCAATGTCTCTCTCGACAAGGATCAGACCATCGATTTCAACATCGAGGGTTGCACGGCGAAGACCGTCTCTGGTCGCATCCTCACTTCAAAGAAGGCCGACGATTACAACGATTTCAAGAATCCGAATGTCGTCGCTCCTAAGGCTTACAACGACGCTAAGCTGAAGAAGGGCGTGCTGACTGTTAAAGTTCCCGCAAAATCTATTATCGTTTTAAACATCAAATAAACTTATTATGAACGACAACAAAGTAATGAACATGGCAGCGGACAATATCCGTATCCTCGCTGCCTCAATGGTTGAAAAGGCAAAATCGGGTCACCCCGGTGGCGCTATGGGTGGTGCTGATTTCATTAACACCCTCTACAGTGAATTCTTAGTCTATGATCCTGAAAATCCTGCCTGGGAAGGTCGCGACCGTTTCTTCCTCGATCCTGGTCACATGGCTCCAATGCTCTACAGCCAGCTCTGCCTGATTGGCAAGTACACCCTCGAGGATCTGAAGAACCTTCGTCAGTGGGGTTCAGTAACACCTGGTCACCCCGAGCGCGAGATTGCACGCGGTATCGAGAACACCTCTGGTCCTCTTGGCCAGGGTCACGCTTTCGCCGTTGGTGCAGCCATCGCCGCTAAGTTCCTGAAGGCTAAACTTGGTGCTGAAGTGATGGGACAGACCATCTATGCTTATATCTCTGATGGTGGCGTACAGGAGGAGATTTCTCAGGGTGCTGGACGTATCGCCGGTAACCTCGGACTCGACAATCTCATCATGTTCTACGATGCTAACGATATCCAGCTCTCTACCAAGACCGAGGTGGTTACCTGCGAGGATACCGCTAAGAAATACGAGGCTTGGGGATGGTTCGTACAGAAGATCGACGGTAACGATGTCGATCAGATCCGCGAGGCCATCAAGAAGGCTCAGGCCGAGAAGGATCGTCCTTCTCTGATCATCGGCCACTGCGTCATGGGTAAGGGTGCCCGTAAGGCCGACAACAGCTCTTACGAGAGCAACTGCGCTACTCACGGT
>JAEEGI010025577.1_pt1 | contig 11431 bp, 9 predicted proteins | sample 8958751 | NCBI WGS metagenome assembly JAEEGI01 (sample SAMN16246545, study PRJNA631951) | gut metagenome | biome: gut microbiome; feature: rumen; material: KS-attached | host: Bos | place: Iran: Karaj | collected 2018-10 | reverse complement strand
ATCGAGACCCTCCTCAACCACTCCGACTCACGCCTGCTCATTGTGGGCCCTTACGTATGGAAAAACATGAACGCCGAGCACATGCCCGGTCTTGAAGCCATCGTCTCCCTCACCGACTTCTCCCTGATCGCCACCAAACGCGAAGGGGTGGAGATTTCGAAAGAGCCGCTGCAGGTCCCGCAGAACAACCACATCTTCACAGTGCGCGACATCGACGACCTGCTGCTCATCAACTACACATCCGGTTCAACGGGATCGCCCAAGGGGGTGATGCTGACTTACCGCAACGTCTCCGCCAACATCGACACGGGATTGCACTTTCTTCCGCCCGGCGGCCGTCAGAACGTGGTCTCCATGCTTCCATTAGCCCACATGTACGGTCAGTTAGCCGAGTTCCTTTACCCTTTGGCTTCAGGCTGCCACATCCACTTCCTGACAAAATCCCCTACTCCCACCCTGTTGATGAAAGCCTTCGCCGACGTGCATCCTTATATTATTGTCACGGTGCCGCTGGTGATCGAGAAAATATGCAAACGTGCCGTCATGCCTGCCTTGGAGAAGCCCTCGGTGCAGAAACTGCTCAAATATCCGGTGATACGGAAACTAGTGGTCAACACCATCAACAAGAAGCTGATGAAGGCCTTCGGCGGTCAGCTCAAATACTTCATCGTGGGTGGTGCGGCCATCAATCCAGACGTGGAGAAGCTGCTGCTCGACATCAAGTTCCCGCTTGTGGTGGGCTACGGCATGACCGAGTGCGGACCGCTTATCGGAGGCTGCTTTGTCCACGAGTTTGTGCCGCGCTCAGGCGGTCACATCCTCCCCGGCAACGAAATCCGCATCGAATCCAACGACCCCTACAACGAGGTCGGAGAAATCCTGGTGCGTGGCGAACATGTGATGCAGGGTTACTACAAGAACGAGGAGGCCACCCGCGCCACCTTCACCGATGACGGCTGGATGCGCACCGGCGACCTCGGACTCATCGACAAGGACAACAACATCTTCATCAAAGGCCGTAACAAGACCATGATCCTCGGCGCCTCCGGCCAAAACATCTATCCCGAAGAAATCGAGGGCAAGCTCAACGACATGGAAGGCGTGGTCGAGTCGGTGGTGGTGGAACGCGAAGGCAAGCTCATCGCGCTCGTCTTCCCCGACTACGAAGGCGAACTCCGCTTCCGCCAGACCATCCCCGAACTGATGAAGGAGAACCTCCAGAAACTCAACGAGAAACTCCCAAAATACGCCCAGATCTTCAACATAGAGCTCAAAAAGGACGAGTTTGAGAAGACACCGAAACGGTCGATCAAGCGGTTCCTCTATAAGTAATGGTTATGGGTTATTGGTTATTGGTTATTGAAGCTGGGGTTAGCGTGTTGTGGTTAGACGTATGACGATGAACAAACGATGAATAAACGATGATGGAGACATTAACCATTTCCGGCAACAGCAAGCAAGAGAAATACGCCTCCCTTCTTCCGCAGATGGAGGCGGTGATGGACAGCAGCGTGGATATTATCGCGAACATGGCGAACATGGCGGCGATGCTACATGAGACATTCGGGTTCTGGTGGACAGGGTTCTACCGTGTCATCGGCAACGAGTTGGTTCTCGGACCGTTCCAGGGGCCTCTTGCTTGCACGCGCATCGCGTACGGGCGTGGTGTGTGCGGTACCGCCTGGAAGGAACGCCGCACGATTGTGGTGTCCGATGTGGAGCAATTTCCCGGCCATATCGCCTGCTCCTCGGCCTCCCGAAGCGAAATCGTGGTTCCCGTCTTCCAAAACGATGAGGTCATCGCTGTTCTCGACATTGACAGCGACCGCCTCGCCACCTTCGACGAAACGGACTCCTTGTATCTTGAAAAAGCCGTTACGTTTCTATAGCCGCGTATCGAAAAAAAGTGTATCTTTGCCGCCGATTTTAAAACACCTTAATTAATTAATAAACAGTATGAAATCAGTATCTATTAGCGGTTCTCTGAGAGAGAACGTAGGGAAAAAAGATGCAAAGGCCCAACGCAACAAGGGCATGATTCCGTGTGTGATTTACGGCGGAAAAGACCAAAAAATGTTCGTCGTTGACGAGCGTCAGTTCAAAAACCTGCTTTACACCCCTGAGGTGAGATATGCAGAAGTGAACATCAACGGCGATGTCCGCAAGGCTATCGTGCAAGAGACCCAGTTCCATGCCATCACCGACAAGCTGATGCATGTGGATTTCCTCGAAGTGGTTGACGGCAAGCCCATCACTATTGAGATCCCCTTCAAAGTGAAAGGTACCTCTCCCGGTGTCCTGAAGGGTGGTTTGTTGAAGAAACGCGTCCGCAAACTCAAAGTGCGTGGTCTGCTGGAAAACATCCCTGAAGAAATCGTTGCTGACATCTCCTCTTTGGAAATCAACGACATGACTAAGATTTGTGACATCCACATCGACAATCTTGAAATTGTTGACAACCCCAACAAGGTTGTTCTGCAAGTTGTCCCGACCCGTGGTTCTGCCGCTGCAACCACAGAAGAGGAAACAAGCGAAGAGGCTCAATAACGAATCGTATTTTCCAAACACCTATAAACCGGCCCGTTTCAGGCCGGTTTTTTGTTGAAGACAATATAACAATAATTAATTGAATCCTAAGTTTTGAACTTTGCATAATAGAAAGAGGCCTCCGTCAGGAAGCCTCTTTCGCACATAACACAACACATGAATGCGGGTCTCGTTTTTGGGAAAAACTCAAACGACCCGCTTCTTCTCTACTGATGATCAACAAACATAGAGTCGATCAGTTCAGCGTATCTCTTTGAGATTTTATTCCTCTTCACTTTCAAAGTCGGGGTCAAAAAACCATTGTCTTGAGTCCACTCGTCGGCAAGTAATTCAAACCTCATCACATTTTCTGCCTTGCTCAACTCCTGATTATATTTATTTATCTCGCTCTTAATCAGGTTCTTGACATTCAAGTTTTCGACCATCTCTTTCGGGTGCGAATATATAATTTTTTCTGATTCACACCAATCTTTTATTGCAGAAAAATCTGGAATAATTAACGCTGCCACAAATTTCTGGTTTTCTCCAACCGCTAGAATCTGGTCTATATACTTGGATTGCGACATTTTTTCCTCAATAATTTGCGGGTTTACATATTTGCCCATTGAGGTCTTGAAAATATTTTTTATTCTGCCGGTGATGACAAGCTGTCCACGTTCGGTGAAACGCCCCATGTCGCCGGTGTGCAACCAGCCGCTATCGTCGATAATCTCGCGGGTCTGTTCCTCATTTTTGTAATAGCCCATCATCACGTTATGACCACGACAGATAATCTCGCCCTCCTTGGTGATGGCCACATCCACGCCACCAAGCGGAAAACCGACCGTATTGGCCTGACGTCCGTACTTCTCACGGCATGAAACGGCAATCACAGGAGACGTCTCCGTCATGCCGTAACCTTCGAACACTGGCATACCGATGGCGGAGAAGAATGAGCAGAGTTCCGGCTTCAGCGAAGCGGCTCCGGAAACGAGAATGTCGAAGTTATCGGCGCCCAAACCTTTGCGGATCTTGCTATATACCAGTCTGTCAGCCAACTTGTGCTGCATATTATAAACAGCCGTTCTGTCCTCATCCTCGATATTGTACTTCAACGCAATCTTCACCGCCCATTCGAAAATGGAACGTGCCGCACCCGTCTTAGTCTTTCCTGAGGCCTCTATCTTCTCGTAGAATTTCTCCAAGACACGCGGAACCGCCGTCATCATTGTCGGCTTCACCTCGCGCATTGCCTCCGCAATCGTCGCCAGATTAGACACATAATATACGGTCATGCCAAGATATTGGTAAAGCAGCACGATCATATTCTCGTATGCATGGCACAACGGCAGGAAACTCAGGCCTTTCTTCGACCATTTTGAAGGGATATGCTTCAAATTCTCAATTTGGGAAAGGATGTTGTGATGGGAAAGCATCACGCCCTTGGGGGTTCCTGTGGTCCCTGACGTGTAAATGATCATCGCGCACTCTTTCTCATCGTTGGCGGCGCGCATTTCATTCAATTTCGTCTCGTCGTAATGTTCTCTGCCCAAAGCAATCAGCTGGTCCCAATAAGGATAGTCCTTGCGGTCAACAAACGTGTAAATGTCCTTCAGGTTAGTAAGGCTGTCGGCAACCGACTGGACCTTCCTCATCACGATCTCGCCTTCCAGAATGACCAGCTTAGCCTCGCAATGCTGAAGGATATACTGATAATCCTCCGCCGTGATGGTCGGATATATCGGCACTAAAACGGCACCGATCTGGGTCACGGCCATCTGGGTAATGGTCCATTCGGGACGGTTGGTGGAAATCAACGCCACTTTGTCGCCTTTCTGGATGCCTTTTGCTATCAGCGCACAACTCAATTCATTGGCTGTCTTTTTAAATAATTGCGGGGTATATTCATTCCATTTGTTCTTTCCAATCTTGCCTGACAAAGCAATCTTCTGATCCGGATGACGCTCCTCATACTGGAGCATAATGTCATAAATACGTTTGATTTTCTTCATTACAAAAAATTGGTTAGTGATTTTTCAGCCGGCAAAAAAACGCTTTTTATAGCAAAAAAAAGAACAATTGTGACGATTCCCGCAGCGAAATGGGCGAAAACGAACCTATGAGTGACAAAAACACGAATACGGGGACGAATCTCGGATTAGAACAGAGCGGAAAAAGAAAAAATAGTATCTTTGCGGATTCTTTTTTGGATATAATGATACGTAAAAATATACCCGAATACTATGTCACCAGGGACAATATCATCTTCTTTCTGATATTTGTGTTTGTGTATTCGCTTCTTTTTGTCAATATTTTCACCCCGTTTCAAGGGGCTTGGTATAACGTCCAGCATTACACCCGGGCACAGCTTTTCACCGACACGCTGATTATCACTACGGGAGGGACGATTGTCCTTCTCATAAGCCGCATCATCATGTATTATGTACATAAGAGCAAGCCACTCAGTCATTTACAATATTGGTTTTGGCAGGTTGTAGAAATCTTTTGTATAGCATTTCTCTACGCTTTGATTGTGCATTTTGTCACAAAAGACACCCGCGAATTTTCCGATATTTTCGCTCGGGCCGTTATTTTTGTTCCCACCATACTGATCATTCCTGTCATCATCACCCTACTCTATTTCAGCACGCGTGAAAAAGACGAAAAAATATCCGCTTTGGAATCTCAAAAAGTTGAAAGTAATACATCAAGTAACATTAAGGAACAATCAGGGGACGAAAAAGTTAACACATCTGCGAAAGACAATGAATTTTCCATTTCCGATGTTTTTGCAGGAGACGATATGATATTGGACAATCATTTAACGGGAACGGAGGGAAGCCCTCAAAGCCCATCCGCTTCTTCTGCGGTCAATGAAAAGCCAGACTCTGCGACAGAGAGTCCTGCCATGTCTAAGATCGTCAATTTCTTTGATGAAAAAAACGAATTGCAATTGTCATTACGTCTTGACCATATATATTATATAGAGTCGGCGGAAAACTATGTTCACATCTATTATCGAAACAAAGAGTCGGTGGAACGCTTCACCTTGCGAAGTCCCTTGAAAAAACAACAGGAAAAGCTTGAGAAATACGGATTTATACGTTGCCATCGCAGCTTTTTGGTCAACTTCGCCAACATCCTGCTGCTTCGCAAAGACAAAAACGGTCCCTACCTTGATTTCGGTCAGGACGGACTGCAACAGATACCCATATCAAAAACGTATTTGGATGCCGTGACCGCCTATTTTATCCAGAACAGTGACGAATAATCATCGATATGCGCAAGAAATCGGACAAATACACTTTCATTGTTGACTTTTTTTCCAAGACCCAACCGGATGTTTCCTCGGAGTTAAATTTCGGGAGCGCATACGAGCTGTTGGTTGCCACGATGCTGGCGGCGCAATGCACTGACAAACGTGTCAACATGGTCACCCCGGCGCTGTTCGCAGCCTATCCTACTGGGTCAGATTTGGCGAAAGCAACGGAAGAGGACATATTATCGTACATAAAATCAGTATCTTACCCAAACAGCAAAGCGCGTCATCTGCGACAGATGGCGCAAATGGTCGTAGAAGAGTTCGGGGGTGAGATACCCTGCGAGATAGATAGCCTGACAAAGTTGCCGGGTGTGGGTCGCAAGACCGCCAATGTGGTGTTGGCGTTTGCTTTCGACCAGGCTGCCATGCCGGTTGACACGCATGTGTTCCGTGTTTCGCACAGGTTAGGACTGGTCCCCGACGCCGCAAACACACCGGAAAAAGTTGAGAAAGAGTTAGTTAAGCATTTTCCGAAAGAGTGCATATCAAAGGCACACCACTGGTTGCTGCTCCACGGCAGGTACATCTGCACTGCCCGAAAACCGCATTGTGAGAAGTGCGCACTGGCAGCCATTTGCGATATGGAAAATCGCAAATCGACACTTCAATAAACAAAAACCCATAACCATTATAAATATGGAACTTGACGACGCTTATTACATGCGGATTGCCTTGCAGGAGGCGGAGGACGCGTACGCGGAGGATGAAATTCCCGTGGGGGCAGTGGTCGTACTTGAGAATCAGATCATTGCGAAAGGGCATAATTTGACGGAAACATTGAAGGATGTGACGGCTCACGCCGAAATGATGGCCATCACTTCCGCCGCTAATGCGTTAGGTGCCAAATATTTACAGGAATGCACTTTATATGTCACCTTGGAACCATGTCTGATGTGCGCCGGTGCCATCGCCCACGCGCAGGTCAAAACGTTGGTGTTCGGCGCGGATGATCCGAAACGGGGCTACAGTGTCTATCTCAAGGACAAATTTCCCTCCAAGGCTGAAATCCGGCGGGGAGTTTTGGCGGAAGAATGCAGCGACTTGTTGAAGAAATTCTTCGCGGAACGGCGGTGAAACAAAAAAAGCTGAAGAACACTTCAGCTTTTTGTTTAGTAGCGGGGGCAGGACTCGAACCTGCGACCTCCGGGTTATGAGCCCGACGAGCTACCACTGCTCTACCCCGCAATGTTTACGGCTGCAAAAATACACTTTTTTTGAATTTAACTATAAATGTCAAAAAAAAATTTTTTCGTATCGTATTTTTTGTATTTTTGCCGGCTCAATTGAAAGAGGCTCTTCAATTGATTATTAAACAATTAACCTCAATGTTTCATCCTTAAAAAGCCCCTGTCTTTGGCTAATAAAAGACAAAATTTTATGTCAGAAGAATTATTGAATGCTCCTGAACAGACTCAAGAAATCGAACAAAATGTGGAAAATGTTGCCGAAACTGCAGCTGAAGTGGTAAATGAAGTTGCCGCTCCCGCAGTAGAGGAAGAACTCCCCGCCACCGAAGAGAAAGCCGCCAAAGCGCCTCGCAAAATGCATAATTTCGAGAATGCATACGCCGATGCTATGGCCAACTTCGATTGGGACAAAGTTTCCGACCAAAACGACCGCTACTCCAAAGAGGAGCAGGCCCGTTTGGAAGACCTCTACACCAAGTCCTTCAAATCCATCGACCAAGACGATGTGATCAAAGGTAAAGTGGTTTCCATCAACGACCGCGAAGTGGTGCTCAACATCGGATTCAAATCCGACGGTGTCATCAACGCTTCCGAACTCCGCTACAACCACGACCTCAAGATCGGTGACGAAATCGAGGTTTACGTTGAAAGCCAGGAAGATGCCAACGGCCAAATGCAACTTTCCCACAAACGCGCCCTCATTCTCAAATCATGGCAGCGTGTCAACGAAGCATACGACAATCAAGAAGTTATCACCGGTTATGTGAAGGGTAAGACCAAGGGCGGTCTCATCGTGGACGTTTTCGGTATCGAAGCCTTCCTGCCTGGTTCTCAGATTGATGTGAAGCAAATCCGCGACTTTGACGTCTATGTCGGCAAGACCATGGAGTTCAAGGTTGTGAAGATCAACCACGACTACAAGAATGTCGTCGTTTCCCACAAGGCCCTCATCGAGGCTGAAATCGAAGCTCAGAAAGCTGAAATCATCAGCAAGCTCGAAGTCGGACAAATCCTCGAAGGTACGGTCAAGAACATCGTCTCTTACGGCGCATTCGTCGATCTCGGCGGTTTGGATGGCCTTATCCACATCACCGACCTCTCTTGGGGCCGTATCAACCATCCTTCCGAAGTGGTTGAGCTCGACCAAAAGGTCAACGTCGTTATCCTCAACTTCGAAGAGGGTAAGAAACGTATCGCCTTGGGTCTCAAACAGCTCACTCCTCAACCTTGGGAGAAACTCGATCCCAATTTGAAGGTTGGTGACAAAGTCAAAGGTAAAGTGGTTGTCATTACCGACTACGGCGCCTTCGTGGAAATCATGCCCGGCGTGGAAGGTCTTATCCACGTTTCCGAAATGTCATGGTCTCAGCACTTGCGCACCGCTCACGACTTCCTCAAAGTCGGTGACGAAGTGGAAGCTGTGGTGCTCACCCTCGACCGCGAAGGACAGAAGATGTCCCTGGGTATCAAGCAACTCATCCCCGATCCGTGGGCTAACATTCTGGAGAAATATCCTGTCGGTTCCCGCCACACCGCTACGGTCCGCAACTTCACGACCTTCGGTATTTTCGTGGAACTGGAAGAAGGCGTTGACGGCCTGATCCACATCTCCGACCTCTCTTGGAACAAGAAGATCAAACATCCCGCCGAGTTCACCAAAGTGGGTGAATCCATCGACGTGGTTGTTCTCGAAGTGGACACCGAGAATCGTCGCCTGAGCTTGGGTCACAAGCAATTGGAAGAGAATCCTTGGGACGTTTATGAGACCATCTTCACCGTTGGTTCCGTTCACGAAGGCACCATCACGGGCGTTAACGACAAGGGCGCTACCGTGCTCCTTCCTCACAACATCGAAGGATTTGCTTTCAACCGTCATCTGCTCAAAGAGGACAAATCCACAGCTAAGGAAGGCGAAACCCTCCCGTTCATGGTGGTTGACTTCTCCAAGGATGCCAAGAAAATACACCTCTCCCACACCAAGACCTGGCAACCCGACAGAGATTCTGAAGAGAGAGTCAAGAATGACGAAGAGAGACAGAAAGAGCGTGATATTCAAAAGGTTAACGAGAGCAATGTCGAAAAGGCTACCCTCGGCGACTTGAATGTCCTGCAATCTCTGAAGGAAGATCTTGAAAAGGAAGGGAAGTAAGACTTAAAACTTTAGACTTAGGACTTATAATTAGTAAAGACGTGAGGCTATTGAAAAGTCTCACGTCTTTTTTTATTCATCATTTTTCATTCTACATTCTTCATTAAAAAAAAATGTACCTTTGCGGTCGCAAAATTGAAGTATCATTCTAAATCAAAAAATATGAACGAAGAAATGCTGAATTTGAAACCCGCGAAGGTTTTCTATTATTTCAATGAAATCACGAAGATTCCGCGTCCGTCGAAACGCGAGGAAAAGATGTCACTTTGGCTGGAAGAAACCGGCAAGAAGCTGGGATTGCCCACCAAACGCGACAAAGTCGGCAACGTACTGATTTCCAAGCCCGCCACTCCCGGCAAGGAGAACGTCACTCCTGTGGTATTGCAAGCCCACATGGATATGGTGTGCGAGAAGAACAACGACAAGGTGTTCGACTTTGACAAGGATGCCATCGAGACTTACATTGACGGCGAATGGCTGAAGGCCAAGGGCACGACCCTCGGTGCTGACGACGGTATCGGCGTGGCCCTCGCGTTAGCCGTCCTTGATGACAATGAGCTGGAACACGGTCCCATCGAGTGCCTCTTCACCATTGACGAAGAGACGGGACTTACCGGCGCCGCTGCTGTGGAAGCCGGCTTTATGCAAGGCAAAATGCTCCTCAACCTTGATTCTGAGGATGAAGGCCAGTTCTTCATCGGTTGTGCCGGCGGACAGGACACTGTGGCCAAGGTCCCCGTTGATTATGAGCCTGTTGAGGGCGACTGCGAATTCTTTAAAGTCGAGGTTAAAGGTTTGCAGGGCGGTCATAGCGGTGACGACATCAACAAAGGTCGCGGAAACGCCGTGAAACTCCTCGCCCGCATCCTCTGGAACTCTTACAGCGACTACAACTTGCGCGTGGCAGACATCAATGCCGGCAACTTGCGCAACGCTATTGCCCGCGAAGGTTACGCCATCGTGGCCGTGCCGAAAGACGAAGTTGAAGGATGGAAAGCTTATCTTGCCGAAATGGACAAGACCTACAAGGCCGAGTTCCACACCACCGACCCCGGCGTGACGGTTACTGTGGAACCCACCGCTGCCGTGAAAGAGGTCCTGGAGGAAACCCTCCAAATCGATGTGTTGAACGCTCTCGTGGTTTGCCCGCACGGCGTAGCCGCCATGTCGCAGGACATTCCGGGCTTTGTGGAGACTTCCACCAACCTGGCATCCGTGAAGATTGTGGATGGCGAGGTAGTGTTCACCACCAGCCAACGCAGCTCCGTGGAATCGAAGAAACGTGCCATTGTCGATAAGGTTTCCACCACCTTCTGGATGATCGGTGCCGATGTGGTGAACTCGGACGGCTATCCCGGCTGGAACCCAAATCCCAACTCAGAGGCAGTGCGCGTACTGACGGAGGCTTACCGCAACGTCTTCCACAAAGATCCGCAGGTGTTGGCTATCCACGCCGGCCTCGAATGCGGCCTCTTCTCTGAGAAGTATCCCGATATGGACATGGTCTCTTTCGGCCCAACGTTGCGTGGCGTTCACTCTCCTGACGAGAAACTCGAAATCAAGACGGTGCAGATGTGCTGGGACTTGATGGTCGAGTTCTTCAAGCTGCTGAAATAATAACATGCACATAAATTGCCATGAATTATCCATGAATTTCTCACAAATTTGATTCTTGGATAATTCATGGTTCATTTATGGTAATTTTCGTTTTATGCTAAACACGAATTGTCATGAATTATCCATGAATTTCTCATAAATTTTATTCTTGGATAATTCATGGTTCATTTATGGTAATTCAAGTTTAATACCTACTACCGAATCACCATTCATCATAGTCATCATCCGTATCCTGTACAAGTATATTCATGTCTTTGTCTAGCAGAACACACTCGTTTTCGTTCTCAATGAAAGCATAACGCTCCCCTTCCAAACTCGTAGCACCAAAATTAATCAGGATTCCTATTGGTTTTTTGGTCAATCTGAGATAATTGAACAACTGCGCACGATGGACAGGCTGCAACTCTTTAACAGACTTCAACTCCAGCACAATATCTCCCACAACAATATCCATACGATACTGTTTATCCATTAATCTGTTTTTGTAGTAACAATTAATCTGCTTCTCCATCTCATTTTCAATGCCGCAATCAAGAAGTTCCAAATGCAAAGCTTCTTGATACACGCCCTCCATCAGGCCCCAGCTTAACTCACGGTGTACCGTCATTGCTGCGCCAATTATTTTATACA
>JAEEGI010025575.1_pt1 | contig 11432 bp, 6 predicted proteins | sample 8958751 | NCBI WGS metagenome assembly JAEEGI01 (sample SAMN16246545, study PRJNA631951) | gut metagenome | biome: gut microbiome; feature: rumen; material: KS-attached | host: Bos | place: Iran: Karaj | collected 2018-10 | reverse complement strand
TTTTTATCATTTTAAAAGAAATGAATTAGGAGAAGTGAGGTATCTATAACTCAACTTAAGTATAAAATCCATATTAAGCACAAATTCTACTCATTATAATTACCATCATTATTAGTTTCATAGTTGCTCGCTCAAAATCCTTTTCAATTTAAAATATCTGTTCGTTACACGAGCAAGTGATCAATTTTGAAATCTCATGGAGTTGAGCAATAGGAAAAATCCATCTTAATGCTTTACACTTAATTGTTTAGGATGAAACGGACAGACTACATCACACAAGACACAAAAATGATTAAGAGCTTAAATTCAACAGCATGGTGATGCAAGGAGCATTTTCTTGTTACAGTGGATAAAAACCATGGTTACTTAAATCTAAAATTAAATCAAAATATAGATGTCATGGATGCTTTATTTCCTGATGAATTTAATATATAATGTTGCAAACTAAACAATATTAACTAGATATTTGATTTTAAGATATTTATATTTAATAATATTAAGTAATAGATTAAAATTTTATCGCAGATTGCGCTTCATTTTGTACGATTCATAGCGAAAATCTCTAAATATTAGCTAAATTTATAGTTGTTAAATATTGATTTACAATAATTTACAAATATAAATTTAAACTATTTATTTAAATTTGATACAATTTCACTAATCCACGCGCAGGATGCTTAATTTTTGTTACTTATACAGGCTTAATGACAGAAATTTTATATATTTGTTGCTTGAAAATCATCAAAACGAACAATCATGTTAAAAACGTTGCTCAAACAAGTCAAGCAATACAAGACGGCCTCTTTGTTGACGCCACTCTTCATTATGCTGGAAGTAGTGCTTGACGTTCTCATTCCGTTTGTCACGGCCAAACTCATCGACAACGGCATCACAGCGGGTCACATGCCTAGCGTATATAAATATGGTGTCATTATGCTTGTGATGGCTATTTTCAGCATGATAGCAGCCATTTTGGCCGGGCGATACGCATCATTTGCTTCATCGGGTTTCGCTTGCAACCTGCGTGATGCCATGTACAAGAACATCCAGCGGTTTGCCTTCAGTGACATTGACAAATACAGCACATCAGGCCTGGTTACCCGCATGACAACCGATGTGACCAACCTTCAGAACGCTTATCAGCAGATCATCCGCACCTCGGTTCGTGCCCCATTCAACCTGTTGTCCAGCATTGTCATGTGTTTTGTCATCAGTCCGCAATTAAGTCTCATCTTTATCATCGCCAGTGTCGTGCTGGGTGTAATTCTAGCTCTGATTATCACCAAAGTGTCAAAGATGTTTGCGATGGTGTTCAAACAATATGATGTGCTCAACAGCGTTGTTCAGGAAAACGTGTCGGGCATACGAGTCGTTAAAGCCTTTGTGCGAGAGGATTACGAGAATAGCAAGTTCTGGAAAGCCGCCAATCGCCTGTATGACCTCAACGTGAAAGCCGAAAGCCTGATGGCTCTTAACGGCCCCGTGATGAATATGGTGGTTTATGGCTGCATTATCGCCATCTCATGGTTCGGTGCTCAGTTTGTTGTTGGCGGAAGCCTCACGACGGGCCAGCTCACATCGCTGTTCACCTATGTGATGACAATTCTGATGTCATTGATGATGCTCAGCATGATTTTCGTAACCATTACTCAAAGTCTTGCTAGTGGACAACGTGTAGCTCAGGTGATTAACGAAGTTCCAGATATCTTCAATCCCGATAATGCCTTGACTGAGATTCCTGATGGCAGCATTGACTTCAACCACGTCTATTTCGCCTATAAAGGCGGCAGTGGCGAGTATGCCCTCAATGATATCGACCTGCACATCTCCAGTGGAGAATCCATTGGCGTGATTGGCGGTACAGGTAGTGGAAAATCCTCGCTCATCAACCTCGTTAGCCGCCTGTATGACGTTTCGAAAGGCGAAGTGCTCATCGGCGGTAATAACGTGAAAGACTATGATTTAGAGACACTGCGCAACAACGTAGCCGTTGTGTTGCAGAAAAATGTTCTGTTTTCGGGGACTATTCTCGACAACTTACGCTGGGGCGATGAGAATGCCACCCTAGAACAATGCCGCCAAGCGTGTCGAGTGGCATGTGCCGATGAATTCATCATGGAAATGCCGGACGGCTATGATACCCGTATCGAACAAGGGGGCACAAATGTCTCGGGCGGCCAAAAGCAGCGCTTGTGCATCGCCCGTGCCCTGCTCAAGCATCCCAAGATTATGGTGCTTGATGACAGCACCAGCGCCTGTGACAACACCACCGATGCCCGTATCAGGGCCGCCCTGCGCGACAATCTGCCGGAGATGACAAAACTGATTATTTCCCAGCGCATAAGTAGCATTAAGGATTGTGATCGAATACTTGTGCTGGACGACGGCAAAATCGCAGGATTTGACCATCATGAGCAACTGCTCAAGTCCTGCCGAATCTATCAGGAAATTTGTGCAATTCAAGAAGAAGATGGCGGAGATTTCGATCAACCGCAAAATGAAAGAAAGGAGGAACTGTCATGAGGATGCCAGGAGGACCAGGTGGGCCAGGAAACCGCCAAGTTGTTGTGGACACTACCGGCGTGAACAAGAAGAGCACCCTGTGGCGGCTTTTCAAATTTGTGATGAAGAACTACAAGTTCTCGTTCCTTGCTGTTGCGGTGTGTATCGCCATCACGGCGTGCACTACCCTAGCCTCTACCCTATTCACGCGCACACTTATTGACGATTATATCACCCCGTTGATTGGACAGGCCAATCCCGATTATGGGCCTCTGGCTTCGACCCTTGTCAAACTGGGAGCCGTCCTCGTATTTGGTGCGCTGTGCTCCTACCTTCACAGCCGGTTGATGATCAACGTGAGTCAAGGTACTATGCTCAAGTTGCGCAAGGGCATGTTTGAACACATGGAGCAGTTGCCCATCAAGTATTTTGACACTCATTCACATGGCAATGTGATGTCCTCATACACCAACGATGTTGACACCCTGCGCCAGATGATCTCTGGCAGCCTGCCACAAGCCTTCAACTCACTGATAACCTTAGCCATCACATTTGCCAGCATGATTGTCATGAGCGTGCCCATGACCATTTTGTCTATCGTCATGGCACTGATAATGGCCTGGTCGACCACATGGTTAGGAAAGCGCTCGCGCAAGCACTTCCGCGTACAGCAGCAAAAATTGGCCGAGGTCAACGGCTTTATAGAAGAGATGATGACAGGCCAAAAGGTCGTAAAGGTGTTCTGCCACGAGGAAAAAGCCATCCAGCAGTTTGAGGTCATTAACGAGGAACTGCGCAGGAATACCTATGACGCCAATCGCATCGGCAACATCGTAATGCCTGTGAACGGAAACCTAGGGCATTTGAGCTACGTGCTCATGGGCGTGCTGGGCGCGGCACTTATCATCAACGGGCACAGCGGTATGACATTGGGTACACTCGTGGCGTTTCTCACGCTCAACAAGAGTTTTGCTAGGCCTATTGCCAGCATCAGCCAGCAAATCAACAGTGTGCTGAATGCATCGGTAGGCGCCGACCGCATCTTCAAGATCTTAGACGAGCAGGTGGAACCTGATGCAGGAAACGTGAAACTAGTAAACGCCAAACGAGGCGAAGACGGCCTGTTGCACCCGACCCTTCAGCATACAGGCATCTGGGCATGGAAAATTCCGACTGATGCAGGCAAACCGTATTATATCAAGGTGTCGGGCGGAGTTAAGTTCAACAATGTGGACTTTGGGTACAACGATGAGAAGCAGGTGTTGTTTGACATCGACATCGATGCCATGCCAGACCAAAAGATTGCCTTTGTGGGAGGTACGGGTGCTGGCAAGACGACGATCACTAATCTGATTAATCGTTTCTATGATATACAAGACGGAAAAATCACCATCGACGGCATCAGTGTGAACGATATCAAGAAACGCGACCTGCGTCATGGCTTGGGAATGGTGCTGCAGGAAACACATCTGTTTACAGGCACCGTGATGGACAACATACGCTATGGTCGTCTTGAAGCGAGCGACCAAGAATGTATTGAGGCTGCAAAACTCGTCAATGCCGACAGCTTCATCCGCCGTTTGAGTGACGGCTACCACACCATCCTCAACGCCGACGGCGGTAACTTGAGCCAAGGTGAACGACAGTTGTTGGCCATTGCCCGTGCTGCCGTTGCCGATCCTCCTGTGCTCATTCTTGACGAAGCCACAAGCAGTATTGACACGCGCACCGAGAAACTTGTGCAACAAGGTATGGACTCGCTGATGAAAGGTCGCACGACCTTTGTTATCGCGCATCGTCTGTCCACAGTGCGCAACAGCGACTGCATCATCGTGCTTGAGAAAGGCCGCATCATTGAACGCGGAACGCACGAGGAGTTGCTTGCGCAGCGCGGCAAATACTATCAGCTGTACACCGGCGGCGAAATATCGTGACACCACTTTAAAAAACCATTCACCCCACTCCATCGGCATAAGGATGAAGTGGGGTGATTTATTCTTCTAATAGTCTTGTCCCTAAGTCAAGAAGAAGGGGCAGAGGCTTTCCAGATAGATGATGCCAACACCAGCTAGGTAGCCGATGAGGGCGAGAAGTGAAATGCGCTTGAAATACCAGAAGAAAGGTATCTTCTCGATGCCCATTGCTACCACACCAGCAGCCGAACCGATGATCAGCAGTGAGCCACCCACACCAGCGCAGAAGGTGAGCAAGTGCCAGAACAGGCCATCCTCGACAAACGTGAGCAGATAAGGATCGGTAGCACCTGCAGGTGCCATGGTTTCGAACATCTTAATGCAAGCCGAAACCAAGGGAACGTTATCGACGATGGAAGACAAAGCACCAATGATGGTAGTCATCAAGACGGGCTCATGAATGTTAGTGTTCATGCCTTGGGCCAAATCTGACAGAATTCCTACTTGAGACAGAGCCGACACAGCCATTAGGATACCCAGGAAAAACAGGATTGTGGGCATATCGATTGTGTGAAGAGCCGACGAAACACGGCCGCCCATCTTGGAGTCAATCTTAAAGTGCTTCACCCAAAACTCAGTAACGCCCCAGATGACACCCAAAGAGAGCATGATGCCCATGAAAGGAGGCAGGCCTGTAACCGTTTTGAAAATAGGGACGAACAGCAAACCAGATACACCGATAATCAGCATAGCCTTGCTCAAATGGGGATGGCGTTCATGCAGGTCGGGGTGCTTATCGGCCAATCGGGTCACGGTCTGTACCCTACCCTCTTTAAGGAAGTATTGGGCAATGAACACGGGTATGACCATGGCGACGATACTGGGCAGCAACAAATTGATTATCAAACCCGTTGAGCTTACTTTTTCGTCCATCCACAGCATGATGGTCGTTACGTCGCCGATGGGAGAGAAAGCTCCGCCAGCATTGGCGGCGATAACGATAAGGCCAGCGAACAACCAGCGTTCTTTTTGGTCGCTGAGCAGTCGGCGCAACATCATTACCATAATGATAGTCGTTGTCATGTTATCGAGTACTGCCGACATGACGAACGACAGCGAGCAGATGATCCACAACAGTTGCTTCTTACTCTTGGCGTGAATGTGCTCGGTGATGAACGAGAAACCGCCATAGCGGTCGATGATCTCCACGATTGTCATGGCGCCAATCAGGAATACCACAATCTCACATGCATCACCCAGTTGAGTGACAATAGCCTCGTGCATCTCGGGATCATTCCCGAAGATGGCATAGATGCACCACAAGATACCACAGGTAATCAAGGCAAACGATGCCTTGTTCATGTGTAGTGGATGTTCCAATGCAATTAGCACATAGCCAATCACAAAGATGACTATCATCGCCGTAATCATGCTGTAGGTATTTAAAAGTAAAGGTGAGTGTTTAGGTAGTATAACTGGTGCGCGTTCTTTATCTCAGCCTATCAGAGTCGCGCAATTTCTTTTTATCATTAGACATGGCTTTGTGGGCCATCATGAGGAAAATGATGGAAAGAATGGGCAATACGAGATACCACTGCCAGATGAGATTGACGCCTTCTCGGCTGCCAATGACAAATGCCTGGATACAGATGGCCACGAGCATTGCAAGACCAATGATGATGTCAACAAAGCATACCGTCATCTGACGCTGAAGGTTCTTGTACAGGAAGATGTCGATCAAAGCCAGCAGAGAAATCAAAATCACAAGCATGAGCATCAAGGGGTCGATATGGGTCACACCGACTTTGCCTGCCTCGAGAGCACCATAGACAAACTCCCTACCTCCCAGTTCGAACGACAATACAGGGAAAAATGCAGTTAATGCCATCAGAATGACTGCAATAAGCAGGTAAACAGATTGGATGCGTTGAATAACCATAATTCTATCGTTTTGTAATGTACAAATAAATTTTCGGCAAAATTACGGAAATATTTCTATAATCAACATTATTCCACCAAGAAAATTCGCATTTAAGCGCAATTATTGTTACTTTTGCATGGAATTTGCTGTAATATTGGCAAAATCATCTTTCTAGAGATATCTCATGACATTACAAGAAATAGAAAAAGTACACCAGTCGGCGACGCAATGCATCGATGACGCTGTCATCAATGAGGCGTTTTACCATATATCGGCGTTGGTTAATGAATCAGGTCGTGCTGACTTGAACGATGAGCTCGTGCGCCTGCAGATGTCCTACACTCTTATGCTCAAATATTTAGAGCAAGGAGTAATGGACCCTCAACGCGACGAGATTTTGTCCAGTATATGCCACGCGATGTACACCCTTAACGATCAGTGCTACATGGGTTTGATGGAGCGCACGAGTCCCGAGGTGCTGTATGTGCGCCGTCGTGAGTTGGGAAGCATCTCGCTGGTGAGCATAGTCGAGCAGTATCGCGATACCCTCAGGGAACTATCGTTGGCTCAGTCAGCAACGACTGCGCCTAAAGACAGTCATGTCATTTTGTCACGATTGCAGCAAGCCGAGTCCCAAGAGACCCAATTATTCAACAAAATATGGTCCACATTCCCGTTGTCGGCCGACGACGCCGGCACCTTGAAACTGTGCATCAACGGAGATATCCTGCCAGTGCACACGCGTTGCCTCATGATTGCAGCGTTGTTCTTGGGCCTGATGAAATTCTATGACGAGAACAAACTGCTTATTTTGCTGGAGGTTTACTCGATGAGTGACGAGCCTGAGATACAACTTCGTGCCCTCATCTGCGCCATGTTGACAATGTTAGCCCACAAACGTCGCACTTCGTTGTCCAAGGCGATGCGCTCTCGCATCGAGGCCATGCTCGATATACCCGAATTCAAGCACGACGTGTGGAGCATTCAGGTGCAGTTGGCCCGTTCCCGGAATACCGAGAACGTGAAGAACCGTGTAAAGGAGGATCTCATTCCTAACATCATGAAGATGCGTCCCGACATCATCGACAAACTCAAGGACAAGGATACACAGATTATCGACTTGAGTGATATCGAAGCCAACCCCGAATGGCAGGAATGGCTGGATCAGTCGGGTATTACCCGCAAAATCGAGGAATTCAACGCCATGCAGCTCGAAGGAAGTGATGTGTTTATCGCCACATTCTCGCACTTGAAGGCATTCCCCTTCTTCAAAACCCTGAGTAACTGGTTCTTGCCCTTCTACCCCTCCCACTCCACAGTGCTCGAGAACCTGGGTGCAGGCAGGTTGGGACTCGCCGAGGTCGTTCAACACGCTCCCTACTTGTGCAACAGCGACAAATATTCCTTCTGTCTGTCGCTTGGCGCTCTGCCAGATTCTCAGCGCAGCATGATGTCTGCTCAGCTCGAGGAGCAGAATGCGGCATTGAACGAGGCCCGTCAGAGCGAATTGCCAGACAACCGCAAGCAACGTGTTTCCATCATCAATGCCTTTGTGCAGGATTTATACCGTTTCTTCAAGCTTTTCTCACGCCGTCGCGAATTCATTGCTGTGATGGACAATGCTGGCCTGGATATGACTGATTGCCTACCATTGGCGAGTGTCACCCGCGATGCCCATGTGCTGGAACTGCTAGGTGCATTGTATTTCAAGAACGCATTCTATGATGATGCTATCCGCTGCTTTAACCGTCTTGAGGGCATGGACGACATGAGCGATGACCATATCTATCAGAAAATCGGTTTTGCCTATCAAAATGCAGGAAAGCCTGAACAAGCTCTTACCTATTATAAGAGGTATGAACTGCTTCATGAGGAGGATTCATGGAACATTCGTCACATGGCAGCCTGTTATCGTGCTGTTGGCGAACTGGATAAGGCTCTGGACTACTACCGTCGGGCCGAAGCCCTCAATCCCGATAACGTATCTCTTGTACTCACTATCGGGCATATCCTGCTTGAGCGAAACCAGACGGGAGAAGCGCTGCAGCAATACTTCAAGGCCGACTTGATGCCTAATGCCAAGCATCGAGCATGGCGTCCTATTGCCTGGTGCTCATTCCTGATGAATGATTATGACAGGTCGGTGCAGTATTATGACCGTATCATTCACGAGGACAAGCCATCGCCACAAGATATGCTCAATTATGGCCATGTACTGTTGTGCCAAGGGAATCCCCAACAGGCTATAGAGACCTATAGACAGTCGTTGCGACTCATGAATGGCGATACTAGCAAGTTCAGAGTTGCTTTCAAGGAGGACGCTATGGAATTAAGGCTTCACGGAGTATCGGCGGTAGATCAGGCTCTGATTCCTGATGCCGTTTGTGTCACACAATCCTCTGACCAATAATATCCACATATCAACATGATTGACCACAATACAGTACAACAGATTCTTGACACCGCCGATATCGTGGATGTGGTGAGTGATTTTGTGAGCCTTAAAAAGCGTGGGGCAAACTGGATTGGCTTGTGTCCTTTCCATAACGACCGACGCCCCTCATTCTATGTGTCGCGGGCTAAAGGAATCTGCAAGTGCTTTGCATGTGGCGAAGGTGGCAGTGCTGTCAACTTCATTATGAAGCATGAACAGCTTAGCTATCCTGAGGCATTACGTTATCTGGCCCGCAAGTACCACATTGAAATACAGGAGAAAGAGCTCACTGACGAAGAAAAACAGGCACAGAGCGAACGAGAAGCCATGCTCATGCTCAATGAGTGGGCTTGTGATTATTTTGAGAAGCAACTTCATGACACACAGGCCGGGCAAGACATCGGCCTCTCCTACTTCAGACAGCGCGGTTTTAATGATGCGACGCTCAAAGAGTTCAGGCTGGGCTATTCCAGCGAAGGCTATGATGACTTTTTCAAGGCTGCTGTTGCCCAAGGATTTAACCCCCAACTACTGTACGATGTCGGTTTGTGCATTCCTGGTGACCATGGCGGCCATGATCGTTTTCGCGGGCGAGTGATGTTCCCCATCATGAACATTGCAGGCAAAGTAATCGCCTTTGGTGGCCGCACGCTCAAGAAGGACAAGAATGTAGCAAAATATGTCAACTCTCCTGAATCCCTGATCTATTCCAAGCGCGATGTCATTTATGGTCTCTACCAGGCCAAGCGAGAGATCAGCAAGCAAGACAAATGCTACATTGTAGAGGGATATGCTGATGTAATCTCAATGCATCAAGCCGGGTTCAAGAATGTCATTGCCTCGTCGGGCACTGCGCTGACTGAAGGTCATATACACGCTATCCGTCGTTTCACCAGCAACGTGACCGAGATGTTTGATGGTGACGAAGCGGGTGTGAAGGCCGCTATCCGTGGTGTGGACATGCTGCTTAAAGAAGGTTTGAATATCAAGGTCTTGCCTTTACCACCCGAGGATGATCCAGATACGTTTGTGAGGGCTCACAGTTTTGCCGAGGTTGAAGAATACATTAAGCAAAATGAGGTTGATTTCATCAATTTCAAGACCAGCGTGGTTCTAAAAGATGCCCAGAACGATCCCATCAAGCGAACTGCAGCCATCACCGATGTGGTCAAGTCCATTGCCATTATACCCGATGAAATAGCTCGAATGGTCTATGCTAAGGAGTGCAGTAACCTGTTTGGCATGGACGAGAAGACCATCCTAAGACAAATCAAGCAGTATCGTAACAAGTTCTTGGAGCAGTGGCGCAAAGAACGGCAGCAGCAACAGGCCCGCGAACAACGCATGGCTGATACTGCTCAAGGAGATGATATTATTCCCCCACCCCCTCCCATTTTTGACGAGCCTCCTGTTATTAACACTCCTACTGATGCACAGACCGCAGCCACGTCAAATCTTGTCGATGTACAGGAGCGTGAAGTCATAAGGCTGATTGTTAACTATGGTATGTGCTACCTGACGGATACCGAGTATGAGGACGGCATTGTGCGTCAAACTACCGTGCTGGAACACATCAACAATGAGTTGCAGCTTGACCAAATGAGTTTCAGCGACCCGTTATATCGCCGCATATTTGATATTTCAAAGCAGTATATTGACACATACTATCGTGATCTTGAGGTGTTTAAAAAACAACTTGAGGAAAGGACCCGCCAGTATATTGCCGAGGAATTGGAGAGCCCCGACAATCAAGAGTTAGACGCGTATGACAGCACAGCACTTATCAATGCCCAGGAACGTCTGGAAAAAGAAGCTACCGCCCGAGCCAATGTTAAGGCCAAGAATGAGCTCATGGAGTTCAGCAGCGGCTACCTGATGAAAGTGTTATGCTCTCTAGATGACGATGATGTGCGTCAGTTGGCTTGTGACCTTGCTGCAGATAACCTGCCACAACTGAGTAAAATCCACACCCAGTATGCTGTTATCCTCGAAGAACGCGACAAATTGATCAGCTTAGTGCCAGAGCGTTTGTATAACTGGAAAAATGCCCTGCTGGTGATGCGTATCGATGATGTCAAGGCTCAGATTGCCCATGCTACTACTGAGCAACTCCCGCAACTGATGGAACAGCTGCAGAATCTGTACCGTGTTCGCCATCAGCTGGCAGCCATCATCGGTGACCGTGTCGTTAACCCCCACTAGTATATTTGGTGTTTTTTTTAAGTAGTTTTAACTCGTATTCGGTTAAAATTACTACATTTGCAGAACATTATCTCGACAGCATGTCGAACTCTTTAGACCATTACATTAAGTACAGAAATATAATCTGTTGATTATGAATATTAAGCATCTTTTATTATTGGCTATTCTGCCATTGGTTGCATTTGCTGCCCAGGCTCAGATGAACCTGCCAAAGACTCAAATTGGCGGAATTGACTTCTACCGCTACGACACATCAGCCGGCGAGAGTATCTATGATATCGCCGCAAAACTCGGTGTCACCAAGGACTATATCCTTAAAAACAATCCGGATGCAGCAGACGGTATTACCAGTGGCATGACTTTATACTTCCCTGTCGACAATCAGGGTACTGTCACCCCGCCCAAAGCTGTTACACAGAATGCCGCTAACGTTCATGTAGTTGAGGAGGGTGAAACGCTT
>JAEEGI010025574.1_pt1 | contig 11432 bp, 8 predicted proteins | sample 8958751 | NCBI WGS metagenome assembly JAEEGI01 (sample SAMN16246545, study PRJNA631951) | gut metagenome | biome: gut microbiome; feature: rumen; material: KS-attached | host: Bos | place: Iran: Karaj | collected 2018-10 | reverse complement strand
CGGCCAGGCCATCATCAACTTCCCGGCCGTCTACGAAATGCTTTCCAACATCAAGGCTCGCCTTGATGCCGGCCGCGCCCTCCTTTACCAGACATCCCGCTACGTGGATATCTACAAGGGCCTCGAAGACATCGAACGTGAACGCAAGCTCACCGACGAAGAAAAGGCTGAACTCAAGCTTTACACGAAGCTCGCCTCTGCATGCACTCCGCTTGCCTGTGAGCCCCAAAGCCCCATGCGTTAAGCTGGGGCGGGGGCGAGAGTGAGGCGTGAGCCGAACGGTCGTGTAACTGCATGAACTCCGAATACGCCAACCTGAACAGCTACGACAGCATCCAGGTGCACGGCGGTTCCGGCTACATGCTCGAATACGCTTGCCAGCGCCTGTACCGCGACGCCCGTATCACTTCGATTTACGAAGGTACGACCCAGTTGCAGACCGTGGCCGCCCTCCCGCACATCACCACCGGCAGCTACGGCCTCATGCTCGAAGAACTCGAAGCGGGCGAAGTGGCCGCCGAATACGAAAGCCTCAAGGCTCGCGCCAAGGCCATGGACGCGAAGTTCAACGAAGCCATCGAAGTCGTGAAGGCCGCGAACAACAACGAGTTCACCGACCTCTGCAGCCGTCACTTGTACGAGCTCGCCGCCAACTGCGTGATGAGCCAGCTGCTCCTCCGCGATGCAACCAAGTCGCCCGAACTGTTCGAAAAGAGCATGAAGGTCTATCTGAACCTCGCCGAAGCTGAAGTTGCAAAGCACTACAACCTGATCAAGAGCCTGGATGTAGCCCAGCTCGAGAATTACAAGAAATAATTGAAGGTTGTCTTCCCCGGCTTGACCGGGGATCTCCCCTTGCAAAAGAAAACCTCGGTGACGAACCGAGGTTTTTTTGAATTGCTAAAAAAGTACGGCTAAAGTTTTTCCTTGTTCTGTTTTATTTACGTAAAAAATTGTTGTAAAAACAACCTTGCAACAACAATTGTACGCCATGGATATTCAAAACGAGACTATACTAAGTCTGAATACTAAGTCTGAAAAGAAAGCTACGCTTTGGCGCTATTTAAGTTTATCAAACTTTATCGTTTTATTAAAGAATAAATCTCTTTATTTCTCTAGAGCAAGTTTCAAATTCCATTCATTTTAGAATTTTAATTCAATGTTATGTTTCTTGTTGTAAATAGTAATCTTTCCATCCGAAGAAACCTTTATTGAAGAGCCTTTTTCTCCTAAAATTCTACATGCCATTTGTCCAGTTCCCAGTAGTTTTCCATGCGAAGTCAATTCACGTTGTTTAACAACAGCACCATGCTTCAACAACAAGCCTTTTTTTGAAATAATAGAAACCCCATCACTCGTAAATATATTGAACAACGTATTTGTATATGTTTTATCAGAAACATTTACTTCGCCAAGAATGTTCAACCCTTCGTAGGATAAATCACTCTTATAGTCAGAATCTTCTTCCGGAATAAAAATAATTGAACTTTTACATTTTTGCGACAATTGAATTACAAAAAAGAAAACTGTTTTTAGAACATCTTCTTCCATAGTAAGCAAATTCATCAGTTTTTTAATTAAAGCATTGTAATCTCGTACATGCCAAGCACCCTCCAAATTAACAAACTCAACATCATTAGCTATCACAGATAAATAATTGGGATTCACAATCCTAATAAGAATATCCATTTGCGACAAAGTATCGGTCATTAAATACTGAGATATGTATTCTTTTAAAGGCAAATCCCGATGTTGCAAAACATATAGACAACTTGACTCTAATTTTTTTGAAAAAAGAAAAAAACTTGTTTTACCATCCGCAATGTACCATAAACGTTTATTGATTTCATCATTTCTTATTAAATCAAACAGATTGTCATTTTTTGAAATGAAACCTCCACGATTTTTATCCCCAACAATATTTTTCCCATTAAACGAATGGAATGCTTTTGTTAGAATCATACCTGTTTGAATATTGGCACCTTCAAAAGTCAGACTTTTTATTTTCATTGCATAAGCTATAAGAAATTTTATGTAATCAACATTATATTTGCCCTTCGCGGCATACGTCGTTATAATCTCTTTAATTAACGTTTCTCCAGCTTCATAAATCAAAGGATTATTCCTTTTAGCATAGACTCTTGACAACAACACAGTTAGTCTCTTTCCAATACAGTCAAATATTTTTGAAGGTATATAGCAAACGGCAAATCCCACAACACGAACACCCATTAATGAAACTAATTCTTTTCCATTCAAAATACGAGCAACTATAGAAACAGTCTGTTCATCCTCTATATATGTAGTACGTTCAGGACATTCAAATAGATCAAACTTTGAATGGTATGTGCTTAATTTACATTGTAAACTTACATCACAATTCAGCAATTCAGCCAGACAATTTTGAAGAACAGAAAGAAACCCACTTTCTTTTAAAGACTTAAACCTTGGCAACGTTTCAAAATCAGTGACTTTTCCCATTGTTATCACCCCCTTCTTTTTAGAATAATTATTGTCAAAATTTCATCAATCCAAATCCAACACATCACAACGACTCATTGAAAGGCGAACAACACACCCTTCAGAAGTTAAAAAACCATTTTATAAAAAATAATCATCCTTTACACAAATTCTCATTTAATTCATTTATTGCTTTCGATAGTTCCCTTTTTCGTCGTTCTTCATTTTCTTCAATGCCCGAGAATCTTCGGATCGCCCGACTCATCAAAATAATAGAACATTTTCTGCACCAAAGGCTCTTTCATAATAGGCTCCGTATTCGAATTTTGCAGAGGAAACATTTTTGCTTTTTTGGGTAATATAAATTATTTTAAGCAGCCACGCAAGCCTTTGTGAATACATAAAGAATGTTTGAGCTTTTCTAGCAGCATAGGGCTGGTGGGCGGGGCAAGCCGGGCGTTGCGGGTGCGGCGCCTGAGCACCCGCAGTGGGGGTAGCGGAAGACCCGGCCGAGGCGGGTTTAAAGGAGATGCCCGACCAAGTCGGGCATAACACTAAGGGCGGGGCTGGAGCGAGGGGGACTCCTCCCCCTTTATAATAAGGAAGCGCGTGATGCTCAAGGCCACCTACAGCGAAGAAGACATATACGAAACTTGGCAACTTGTTGCCTTAGTTGAGTTATCCCCTTTGGGGAAGTGCTGGTCTGTGAGCCTAAAGCGGCTCATCTTAATGAGCCGTGTAGGCGAGAGTGAGGCATAATCCGAACGGTCGTGTGACTGCTGAACTCTGTGGCCGCCGCAAGTTCGGCCTCATCAAGTACGTGATGGCACTCATGAACGGTGCACGTCTCGGCATTGCCGCACAGTCCGTGGGCATCAGCCAGATGGCTTACAACGAAGCCCTCGCCTACGCCAAGGACCGTAAGCAGTTCAACACCGAAATCGTGAACTTCCCGGCCGTGTACGAGATGATTTCCAACATCAAGGCTCGCCTTGACGCTGGCCGCGCACTCCTGTACCAGACAGCCCGCTACGTGGACGTGTACAAGGGCCTCGAAGACATCGAACGCGAACGCAAGTTGACCGACGAAGAAAAGGCCGAGATGAAGCTTTACAACAAGCTCGCCAGCGCCTGCACTCCGCTCGCCAAGGGTATGAACTCCGAATACGCCAACCTGAACGCCTACGACAGCATCCAGGTTCACGGCGGCTCCGGCTACATGCTCGAATACGCTTGCCAGCGCCTGTACCGCGACGCACGCATCACTTCGATTTACGAAGGCACGACGCAGTTGCAGACGGTTGCCGCCCTCCCGCACATCAACACCGGCACCTACAGCCAGATGCTCGAGGAACTGGAAGCGGGCGAAGTGGCCGCCGAATACGAGAGCCTCAAGGCCCGCGCGAAGGCCATGGACGCGAAGTTCAACGAAGCCATTGAAGTCGTGAAGGCAGCGAACAACAACGAGTTCACCGACCTCTGCAGCCGTCACTTGTACGAACTCGCCGCCAACTGCGTGATGAGCCAGCTGCTCCTCCGCGACGCCACCAAGGCACCGGAACTGTTCGACAAGAGCATGAAGGTGTACTTGAACCTCGCCGAAGCCGAAGTCGCAAAGCACTACAACTTTGTGAAGAGCCTCCGCGTGGAATCGCTCGAAAGCTACAAGCAGGCATAAGCCTCGCTAACGCGAAAGAAATTGCCCCGGCTCAACTGAGTCGGGGTTTTCTTGTTTAATGCACATCCATCTTTGAGAATAAATTAAGTACAGCAACGCCAGTAACGATTAAAAGCAATCCTACAATAGCGCCGAGGTCGGGGGTCTGCTTGAAAAAGAAGATGCCGCTGATGGTGATGAGAGCGATGCCGAGCGCCGACCAGGTGGCATATGCGATGCCGATGGGAATGGTACGCAGACAGAGGCTCAACAGATAGAGCGAAGCCACATAGCAGACGAGCGAGAAGATGGAAGGGACAACCTTCGTAAACTGTTCCGACATTTTGAGGAGCGTCGTGCCGGCCGCTTCCATGACAATTGCGAGAAAAAGGAATAAATAGTTGAGCATGGAATTAATATACAAATTAATTCGCACATAGTATCACACTACATTATTATATTTCACGGCACAGGAGTTTTATGAAAAATTTACACAAATGCCGGTGACATTTTTGAAAATATCAGGTGTTACAGAGATATGAATTTACTTTATAAAATCAAGGAAAGTTTGAGGATAGAATGACTTTGGTACTAAACACACTGGAATCTGGCGACTATACAGAACAGATAAACAAGTTGCTCGAAAATAACGATTTTGATATAGAAATCATCAATACAGCAAATATGAAAATTGCCCACTGCATGGGCTGCAACCAGTGCTGGCTCAAGACTCCGGGTGTTTGCGCCATCAAAGACGATTACGAATTCATCATCAAAAAATTGGTAAAGGCGGACAATTTATGGATTGTCTCGGATACGCATTTCGGGTTCCTCGATTATCGCGGCAAGCGGGTTTTAGACCGCATCATGCCTATGCTGAACATGTACATCATTTTCCGCGATGGATGGATGCGGCATCAATTGCGTTACCATTCGCTGAATGTTGGTGTCATTTACAAGGGCGACGGCAACCAGCAACTGCTTGAAGACTGGTGCAACCGCACGGCGGCAAATCTCGGAGGGCGTTCGCTAGGAGTCCTCGCACTTGAAGAATCTTCAAGCCAAGCCGCAACTGCCGAAGTCGCGGCAACGGGCATTTCCGCCAATACAGCTTCCACGCCAGAAAAAATCAAAAACGTCATCATCATCAACGGAAGCCCCCGCGCCAAAACATTCAGCAATACAAATAAAATCATTCAAGCATTTGCTTTGGGACTTGAAGAGGCCGGAGTAACGCATAACCTTTATTCACTTTCGAGCCGTTCGGAATGGGACGAAATTCGCGAAGCGTTCATGACCAACGACCACATCATCATCGCTTTGCCACTTTATGTGGAATGCGCCCCCAGCTTCTTACTTGAATTTTTGGCAACGCTCCCCACGGAACGCGTGCGACCTGCAAACATTTCGTTTATTCTTCATGGTGGATTCGACGAAGGGCACCAACTGCGTCTTGGCGAAAAGTTCTTGCAGTCGTTACCGGCACAGCTTGGCTGCACCTACGGCGGAACGCTTGTCAAAGGCGGTAGTTTCATGCTCCGCATGCGCGAAAACGAGTACATCAAGAGGATGACCGACAAAGTATTGGACGCCTACATACCGATGGGCAAGCTATTCGCCAAAAACGGAAACTTCATGTTCCCCGAAGCAAAATCGTTCACTGGTCCAGAACAAATTCCGTGGGCGGCACGGCAAATTATCGCCCTAGCACTCAAACGCATCCTCAGACGGAAATTCGACAACTTCGCCAAGGAATGGGGCTGCACCCGCCCGCTGGACGACAAAGTTTACAGCGAATAAAAAAGAAATAGCCACGATTTCTCGTGGCTATCCCTCCTCCTTACATAAACACTCTCAGACTCTTTTTACTTACCGCACTGGTCGTAGGAACCAAACTTATCTACGACAAACTCGCCATCGTGCGGGAATCGGAGCTGAACCTGGGAAACTTTTCCAACGACATCTTCAATTTTTTCTTTGGATTTTTCATCGCTATTCTTGAAGGCGCTCCAAGAAACCTTGCCCCAGACCATATCATCAGAATAATCAACTTCGGCATACCAATATTTATTTGCAGCAGCATCCGTGACAAGCGCTATTCTGACTTCACTATCCGTCTTGTAATGGATGCAGAAGCCATTCCAAGCGCTAATATCGGCCGGTTCCTGTTTCTTGCTTACGGTGTTGAAGCCGATTGTTGCAATATCGTCATCGACGTCATCCGTTTTTACATAGCCCTGGAAGTTGTGATACTTGCTCACCATAGACTTAATGACATATCCGTTATCGTCGGCCTCGAGATCGTCGGGGAAATTGAAACGATACACATCCGTTTCTTCGGGAGAATTTGTCCAAACGCCACCAGACTTAGCACCGGAAATGCCGAGATCCACATGATCGCCATCTTTAGAACCATCCCACAAGAAGCTCTTTCCAGACTTATAGCTAGAAGATTCCGTGGGCTTCACTTCCTTGAATTCGCCAGATTCCTTGACAGAAAGATTTTCCGGCACCAAGGCGCTAATACGTCTGATTCCGACCATCGTTCCGGCCTTGTTTTCCTTCGCGAACTTGAAGCGAATCTTTGCCAGATGCTTAAGAATATCGCTATCGGAACCCTGCAGGGCATCGGCGAATACCACACAGTTCTTTTCCATATCGTTGTTCTTGGCAAAAGTCATTGTCTTGCTCTTCTTTTCAAGGGTGCCCGCCGAGGAATCCCCAGGAACAAGTTCCATTACAATATCCATTTGCGATTCATACTCCAGGCACATGCCCTTCCACAAACCAGACACGTCTGCCGTATAAATGAAATCCTTGTTCTTTTTAGTGGTTTTCCCTGCAACAAGGAATTCAAAACCAACGTCCGGATTGGAGCTGGAACCATTGAAGACAACATTGCCATAAATGCCTTCATTGTAATCGACTCTTTCAGCCAAATCCAAATCGTCGCGGTTACCGTCCCACTCAAAGTAGGCTTTGGAGGAATCTCCAAAGAAAGTCATTGCGCCAGAAGTTCCTTCATCGCCCTTGGCAAAACCGGTCTCTACTTGATTACCATCTGTTTTGCCAATCCACAAATCCGAGCGAACGTAAGGCGTCAATCGCTGAATGCTGAATTCACCCGACGAACCCGATTCGCCTACAAAGACCAACTGCACAGAACGCACCTTCTTGACGACGTCAGAGCCATCCATATCATCCGATTTTTTCATCTTGAAATCTTCCCAAGATGCGCAATGGCTTTCGGATCCGGAATCCTTCATATTCAAGCTGACATAAGGCACATCCTTATCTACAGAAGAACTTGCGTAGTCCGCCGTATCGAGGCGAACTTCCACCTCAAAGTCAGACTTGTACGCAATACATATGCCGTCACCGTCCTGAGAAAGATCGGCGGGAGAACCGTCCGGGTTGGAAACATCGTAGGCGATACCGGCACGGGCTGCGCCTTTTGAGCCCGATTTTTTCAATGCAACACGACCGAGCAACGCACCATTAGTGTTCTCCAACTTAATTTCGGAGCCCTTCATGACATTCCAATCCTTAAGATTGGCTGTTTCATTCCAGAGTGCATTTTTTTCTTCGGTTGTACCAAAATGTTGGGAAACTGTAGAATCATCCGAACACGCCGTAAATACAAGGGTCCCAAACAATCCCAAGCACAAAGCGTTTATTTTCACGTATTTATTCATATAACTCCTCATTATTTTTTGTGTGTATTTTTTGACAATGGAAACATCTGCAAGTTCAAGCGATAAACCTGACATGGTTCCTTACTCATGTTGGCAATAGCCACAATCTTTCTGCGACAGGATTCCAGTTCCCGCACAATTTGTTCGTAAGTTTCTCGGTCAATCCCCATGGTCACGCCGGAAACATCACGTTCATGAATATCATACTCGTCAATGGCCTTCTGCGCAAAGCCGGCCATTTCACGATGCATGGAGCGAACGACCACAGGCATCACTTCGGAATTACCGACCAAAGCCTTGTCCGTCTGCACATAGACATTTTTGGATTTGCGCTGCAAAATTCCGACACTCACCATAAAGTCCAGGGATTTACGAACTTCATCTGCAGTGATAGGCTGCCAGCACATTTCGGCAACGGCCTCGGGCGTAGCCCCCGGCATCATAGCCACCAGTTCGCGCAAAACTGGATTTTTCCAGGATTCAAAATAAGTGAAGGCATCGCTGTCCACCACTCGGATTTTGTTGGCTTTCGCAATATCCATCATGCTGGCAAAGGAGTTCTTTTTCGTTTCGTCGTCCTTCGCCTGGTTATACCGTACCAAATGACGGAAATAAGCATATTCGAAGCCGCCCAAGTTCATGGCCGACGCGACTCTTTCAATCCCGAGTTCGCTAAGGCTGCTTTTTCCTTCGCACACCAACTTCAAGTAAATTGGCGACGTGAAACCAGCCAGCCGAGCAAATTCACGCCACGTAAAGGAATTCGTCCTCTTACGTTCGTCGTAAAAATCTTGCATACAGCGGCGATAATCACGATATTCTGTTATTGGTTTCATAATCCTCCTTACTCAAAGGAATTTTCCTTTGCAATCTTAATATAGCACTTTTTGTATCATCAGACAAGTTTTAAATGATACAAAAAGAAAAATTTACATTCTTTACAAATAACCGGTAAATTTTATCTTGTTTATGAGCCCATATTTTTACTAATTGGCTTGACAGAACAAGCAAAATTGTTCATTTGCACGCAGGAACATTGAGGCATCGAAAAAAATTATATATTCCTAAATGGTGTGAAGGAGAATCCGCAAATGAACAGGAAACCAGCCCTTTATTCCTTGGTTGCCGTAGCAATGGCGTTTGTCGCCTGTGGTGGCGATGATTCTAACAGCGTCGCTGCCAAGGACGACCGCACATCATCCTCATCAGCAAAGTCTTCTTCGTCCCGTTCGAACGCCTCCAGTTCCTCGTTCTATAGCGAAGACCTGGGCGAAGGCATCATGCCCTCGGGGACTTACGACTGTCGCTTTATTAAATGCATGTCGACCGAATTCCTGAACCAGGAAATGTACGAAGCCGGCAAGTACGGGGAAATCCTAGATGAAAGGGACAACCAGGTTTACAACACCATCAAGATTGGCGAGCAGGTGTGGCTGGCGCAGAACCTGAACTATTATGACGAGCATTCCTCCCATTTTGGATATTGCCTAGATAATCAGCAGTCTAACTGTAAAAAATTTGGACACCTCTATTCCTATAGATCCAACGTGGGTTGCCCTGACGGTTGGCATATAGCGGATGAATTTGAATGGCTACGGCTGATTGCTTTCGTAGGGGATTCTTCCACGGCGTGCCAAAAGCTTTCTTCGCAGAAAGGCTGGTCTAGGGACGGAGTTGATGTCAGCGGCACGGACGACTACGGTTTTTCAATGGTTGCCGCCGGAGCCCGTTTGAATACTGACGAATACAGCGAATATAGATATTACGCAGAATTTCTTCTTCGTTATGGATATCGAAATCGCGATGAAGAATACACTGTAAAATTCTTCAAATTCTATGACAAGGATGAGGGAGTCGTTCAAAGCTACATAAGCAACAAAAGTTATATAGACAAGTTTACCGCGGTTTCCATCCGCTGCATAAAAGACGAATAAAAAAACTGGCCGCCCCGCGAGGGACGACCAATTCCATTTCGCTTGATTCCCTTATTCTGCTACTTCTTGGTCGCGACGTAATCGCCGTCCAAGATGCACCAGACGGAGCGGTCGTCAATCTTGGTGGGGCGGCAGAGTCTAGGATAAACGCCTTCGGGCAGATTCATGTTTCGTGCGGTGCAGTCCACAAAACCGTTGCGGTAATTTTCCCAATCCTTGCACTGTTCCTCCGGAGTCCTCGTAGTGTCATATACAAAGTCTTTGGTCGTACAGGTTTCATTTTCAAAAATCCATGTACTACTCCAATCTGTAATTTTCACACCATACTTATCAATGAAAATTGTATCAACATAATTCGGATTAACTTTATTCTCAACAAATGTCACCATGGAATCGCCCTCGAAATCACTTTTTTTCCATGTATTTGGAGAAGAAGACTTTTTGGGTTCATAAGACGGGTTTGCAGTAAGCCAAATCGTAATCGTCGAATCCGTCAATTGCGTTAGTTGTAATTGCGTTTTAGATTCACCAAAGTAGAACACATCGTTCCCGACCATAATTTTTCGCGAATACGCTTCACTATTGTAGCACGATCCCCAAATTGGGACTTTCCTACAATTTTCAACATTCGAGAACATAAGTGAATCATCTCGAACAACAAGTACGCAATTTGAAACGTCATGATAGCCAAATAAACCTGTAGCAATCTTGCCATTTTCATAAATGTGCATGACTGTGCAAGTTGCTTCAACATCTTCCTCAACGGTAATGTAATGTCCAAGGTATGGGCCAGCTTTTTCTCTTGTTTCAATCGAAAAAGTATCCGGATCAATTGTATAACTTATATACTGGGGCTTGACTCCCGTTGTGTCAAAGGGGAGCGTGTCAGATACGGAACTTTGCGATACAGTTTCTTCGGAAGAAGAACTCTCAACGGAGCCTTGCAACGAGGAACTTATTACAGTTTTTTCAGAAGAAGAACTTACCATGCCGACTTGCGGCAGGTCTTGCGGCAGCGCTTGAATCGAATTTGTATCATCATCACAGGCAAAAAGAGCAAGAGTGGAAAAGCCCGTTAATGCGAAAGACAAGAACTTTTTCAGCATAAAATTCTCCTGATTTATAAAATATAATTTATTTATAACTTCACTGGATCCTGCTCCTTCGAACCTAACTCCACTAAGGGGCTGAAGCCCCAAGTCTCGTATATCGCTTTGCTCAGGATGACGAAGACGAACTAATAAAAAACTGGCCGCCCCGCGAGGGACGACCAATTTAATTTCCGGTCTGGATCCTTCGCGCTGTCGCGCTCAGGATGACGGTAGAAGAAATTAGTTACCGCGTTCGAAGCGGATGAAGTTCACGACCTTCAAGCTGGTAAGGCCGAGCTGCTTTGCAACGACTTCCTGGAGGTAGTCCTTGACAGAGAGCTTCTTCGGGTTCTTTTCGGACCTTAAGAATTCCTGGTCTTCGAGAACGATTTCCTTGAGCACCTTGGCCACGCGGCCGTCGATCTGGCGCTGCAGGAATTCGGGCTTCGGAGCCTTGCCGGAAGCTTCAATCTGGGCCTTGGCGATTTCCTTTTCCTTTTCGATGGTTTCGGCCGGGACGGCAGCATCGTTCAGGGCGACCGGAGCAAATGCGGCGGCCTGCATAGCGATGTCCTTAGCAGCCTGCTTGAGAGCA
>JAEEGI010025572.1_pt1 | contig 11433 bp, 6 predicted proteins | sample 8958751 | NCBI WGS metagenome assembly JAEEGI01 (sample SAMN16246545, study PRJNA631951) | gut metagenome | biome: gut microbiome; feature: rumen; material: KS-attached | host: Bos | place: Iran: Karaj | collected 2018-10 | reverse complement strand
TAAATACTTAAGTCCTTTCCGGAACACAAAGGGCCCAAAAAGGACTGCAAAGATAGGAATAATTATCTGAAAAAACAAGGGCTATGCTCAATCAGGCCTTTCTAAAAGAGATCCACCCAAACTATTGGGAGGCAGGCTCTTCCCTTGCCGGCGGGGAGCCGCTGAAACGGATTCACCCTCTTTAACAGCAGTGATAGCGGGATAAGCATAACCGATATAGCCCAGATCCCCAACCATGCCAACGAACCCCAAAGTCTCATCGAAGACGAGTCCGATAACCTTCCCGGAATCATCCTTTCGGATGGTTACCGTATTCGAGCCCGTCACGTCATAATTACTCTCGGTATCGAGCCAGAAGAGGGTTATGGGCGTTTCTCCCTGGTACAGGTACTCTGATTGTTGGCCATAAGGGATGGTGACGGTACCATTGGTTTCATCAACGGTACCGTAGAATACAGTATCATCGGAAGACCAGGCTGACCAGGCAAACAAATTATAGAACCAAACCTTATGGCTATCATCTTTGTCCTTTACGACCTCTATCGTCCAGGGTTGTTCACTGGCTTCTTTTGACGAACTGCAGGTATAGGAACCTACCAAATCCTCCACCAGGATATCCACCGGATCGACGATGGAAAGATTGCAGATGGCCATCTTGCCGCCATCCTGGCTGATGACCCTGATGGTGGCGGTACCGGCAGCCAAGCCCGTCACGACAACTCCATCCCCTTCTCTCTTTAAAGAAACCGTACTTCCGGTCCCGCCTCCGCCGTACCATCCATACGAGTACGTCCAGCTCAAATCCGGGAATGTCGCGTTGGAAGGATAGACCGTCGCCACTAACGTGACGGATTCGCCAATGAGAATCGAATCCTCGTAGATATTCAAGGAGACGTCCTCGACAGGGATGGGAACGGTTCCCTGGACAGGACGGATGGAGAAACCATAATAGCGCGCAAAACCGCCAACCGATACCTTATCGGCATCGAAGCTCATGCCGACCGCAGAACGATCCGTCGGCCAACGGGAGGCCGTCCAATAATAGCCGTAGATTCCAGGATCATCGAGACTTGTTCCGTAGCGGGCATCAGCAGCAGGAAGGAAAATGCTGTTGCCATTGGCAGGACTCGTCACTTGATATCCGTTTACACCCTCTTGCGTCGTCCATTCCCATGTACAATAGTTCTTCAATTCATTCATCTCCGCCCAAGAAGGCATTCTCCAGTCTCCCCCCAGCAACGCATGGGCCGCGTCATCTTCCGGATCCAGATACGTTTTACAGTCTCCTTCCGACCACCTGCCACCATCATCCGAGTATTTGGACAAATCGAAAGAATAGCCGGAAGAATACTCCTGATAATCCTCCACAAACCGGTAGGATCTCCAGCTGTAATCCCTGATGAATTCTCCGTTTGCGTCATACCCCGTTTCCCATTCCGGAGAATCCGACTGGGCACCGCCGGCCTTATAGTGCGGGCTCGTCTCCCCCCATGCATAATAATCACCATAGGGATAGGAGGATCCCAGATTGAAGGAACCCCATTTGATACCGGATGGAAGTCCCAGATCCACCACTTCCGGCATACCGACCCGGACCGTACATTGAGCCATGATACATCCGTCCATGACCAGGGCATACACGGTGGCCTCTCCGACTCGGATTCCGGTCACCTCGCCTTTGGCGGATACGGTGACGACATTATCGTCATCCGTAATCCAGAGCAACTCCTTATGCGTTGTGTTTTCAGGAAGGATGGAAGCGTTCAGGATTACGGTTTCGCCATATTGTATATCGATCTCGGTCTTGTCCAACGAAACGCTTTCAGCCAGAACCGGTTCCGGACCGGACACCGGACGGATGGTTAAACCATATGGACGGGGGCCATTGGGTGAGGTCAACAGACACCGGTCCGGATAAGGAAAGCCTTCATCTTCCTTGTCCATATCCTCATAAAAACCGAATATCCAGGCACCGACTTCATCCGCTTCAATATGGACGCCGGCAGAGGACCAGAATAATCCACTCTCACCGATTTCCTGAAAATCAGCGTCAGTTGCACCACCGCCAGGAGGGAGGATGATACTGTTCCCGTTGGGGCCGGTGAGTTTCACACAGGACACGCCGTCCAGGGAGACCCAGTCAAAGGAACACAGACGAGCCAGTTCGTCCCAGTCCCCAGCCGTAGGCATCCGCCAGTCCTCGCCGAGGTTAACACGGGCGGCGTCATCTTCCGGGTCCAGCATCATCTTTTCATCCCGGAATCCTTCAAATCCTGCTTCAGAATACATGCAGTATTTGGTCAATCCCACCGATTCACCCTCGCTTTCATACCACTTGTAATTCGACTCGTTAAAAACCGTCTTCGGTTCCGTTTCACCCCATGCAAAATAATAACCGTACTCCTCCGGCTTAGAAGCGCCAAGGTTCCAGGAAGCCCATTTCACACCGGAAGGAAGGCCCAGGTCGACAGCCTCCGGTACCGGATAATCGAACTCAACCGCCTGGATGCGGGGGGCATATTCGTCCCACAGCGAGACGTACTGTTCCACGGCCTCCTCGGGAACACAGATGGGGCAGTCACCCGTATTGGCAAAGGCGTCGGTTCCGATTTCAGGAGGCGTAGGGGACATCACCGTGATGGACTCCAGACCGGTACAACCGTTGAAGGCAATGTCACCAATGGAAGTGATGCTCTCCGGAAGGGTAACGGAGGTCAGTTCCGTGCAGCCGGCAAACGCACCGTCCTCAATCCGGGTCAGTCCGGTGAAATGGACCATCTCGTCGAAAGAGGTGATGCCGGTACCGGCAAAGAGGCTCACTCTCCCGTCATCGGCTCGGGTCGGAGCTTTATTCGACAGGAAAGAACGGACGACAGCCGCTTCACTCAGGGAGATCCTTCCGTTGTTATCCAAGTCGAAGCTGTTGACCAGGATGGTTTTCACCTGATCGTCCTTGAATCCGACCGATCCGTCGGAGAAATCGGCATAGCTTACACCATCGTCCGCATGGGTCAGGGTACCGTAAATGCTCCGCTTGACAGTAACGGATTTTTCAAACGCGCGAGAACCATGGCCGTTCTCCTTGAAGAAATGCATCTCAAAGCCCTTTTCCAAGGCACCGGGAATCGCAACAAAGTAATACCATGTATCTTTCTGGAAGGTTCCCGGATACGGGGCCCTGAGGACAATGGAACGCTTCCCATTCTTGACATCCAGCACCGCCGGACGGCCGTCTTCGAAACCGATCCGGATCTCTCCGGCGAGGACTTCGCCGTCCAGGCCCTGGAAAACCACTTTCCGGATGCCTTCTTCCTGGACCGAGAAACGGACGCCGCCTCCCACGTTGTAAAACTGGAGGGCTCCTGTCGTGGAATGGGCGATGGCTATATTCGTCGCTCTTCCGAAGGAACCCTCGCGGGCCTCCTGGTTACACGGGAGAAGCGTCGTAATGACTTCATTCTCGTAACTCGCTTCCCAGGAAGCAGGAAACAAGGCCCAAAGGTCCGTACCCACCCCATCGGCCAGATAGCCGCGGAAAGGCGCCGTATCAGAGGGCTCGGAAATATCCGCCCGGAAATTACCTCTCTGTGCCCCAGAAAAGACCGTAATATTATCCCCCGGCTCCCAATAGACATGGGTTTCCCCTTCTACGACGGTCCTGGAGGCAGCCGAACTCTCCGTCCTGGCGATGAGCGTCATGTTGGTTTCGGGAATATCCGTTTCCAGACGGCTGGTGCAGCCTGCCAGCGCAAGAAGCGCTGCGGCAAGGAACAAATACTTTCTCATCATCCTGTCCTCCGTCATTTTAATCCCAGTCTTCATAGCCGATGTCCTCGTTTCCGCCCGGAATCGGGCTTTCACAGATGGCGTGTTCACAGATGAGGGGAATGATCCGCAAGCCAGGAGAAACGTATTCTTGACTGGCGGAAGCAAGTGTTACGGGATGGCTGTTCATAGGGGTAAAGTTCTAATTCAGACAAAGATACAGAAAAAGAACTTGAAATCAAAGAGCAGGCGGGACCCCTTACCGGTCCTTCCGGACGCCCCTTACCGGATCCGCCTCCAGCGGATTGTCCGGCCAGGCGTGCTTGGGATAGCGGCGCTTCAATTCCTTCCGGACCTCGAAGTAAGTCCCTTCCCAGAAACTGCGGAGATCCGAGGTGAGCTGGACCGGCTTGTAACCCGGAGAAAGCAACTCCATCAGGACGGGACGGTGTCCGTCATCTACCCGGGGTGTATCCCCCAAGCCAAAGCATTCTTGCAGGCGTACGCGGACAACGGGTGCTTCCGCTCCCTGCCGGTACTCGACGCGAATACGGCTTCCGGTGGGAACGGTGATATGCGAAGGGGCCAGACGGTCCACCGCCTGTTGCTGGGACCAGGACAATTGGGCCCATAGCGCTGCCGCCAAATCGATTCTTTTGAGCTCCGCGACGGTCGATGCCCGTCCAATGAAAGGCGGAAGCCACTCCGGAGTCCGCTGCAGTAAGGCATCCGTCGACAGATCAGGCAGTTCCAGTTCCGGATGCCAGGTTGCGACTGCAGCGACGCGACGCTGGAGATTGCCCACGTCCTCGGAGAAATCCAGCATGGACTGACCCTCTTTCCGCGCCGCTTCACAAATGACGCGGACGATTTCCTCCCGAGGCACGTCAGAAAGCGGTTGGGAGTTCACCGGAAGCTGACCGATCCGGAACTCCCGCCGGGCGATGACACTCCCCTGCCGGCTGTCCCAGGCGACGATATCCCTTTGGCGGATAAATGGTTTCAAATCCGATGCGCCCAACGGGGCAGCCAGGAAGATACGTCCGACACCGCCCGGGACGGCATGCAGGCTGCCCACGGCCAGCCATTCGCTGGCAGCGATGGGGTCGGACGGGTCCACGGCCGCCAGGTCGCCGCTCGAAAGGCAGAAACGTCCCACCCCTTCCTTCCACGCCTTGGCAATCCGTTCAGGATAGGCCGCAGCCAGCAAGGCTCCGGCCTCGAAAGGATCCGGATCCGCATTGTCCTCTGGAACCCGCACCATTTTCCGGTATTGCTCAGCGATACGGGCGATCCGGCTCCAGCGGCCCTCCCGCCGGGAACGGCGGGCATCGCGGAGCGCCCGGAGGCGAAGATAAATACCCGCTTCGACCGTATCCAGCGGATCCTTTTCCTCCAGCAGGGCCGCCACGTCGGCTGCCAGAGCCTTCCGCGCCGGCGTGTCCGCTTTCAAAAGCATTTGCGCCACACGCGGATGGCATGGCAAGGCGGCCAGTTCACGTCCGTGTGGCGTAATCCGGCCCGATTCATCCACGGCGTCCAAGCCCTGCAGAAGTTCCCGTGCATGCGCAAGTGAAAGCGCAGGCGGCGGAGAAAGCCAGGGAAGCCGCTCAGGGTGGGATTCACCCCAGGCGGCAATGGCAAGGACAGTGGGAGCCAGGTCAGCTTCCAGAATCTCCGGAACCCGGATCGGAAGCATCCGCTGCTCAGTAACCGCACTCCAGAGCCGGTAACAAATGCCCGGAGCGACACGTCCTGCACGGCCGGTGCGCTGGTCCGCCATGTCCCGGCTGATCCGCACGGTTTCCAAGCGGCTCAGACCGCGCTGCGAATCGAAAACCATCTTCCGGCACAAGCCACTGTCCACGACTACGCGGACGCCTTCGATCGTCAGGGAAGTCTCGGCGATGGGCGTAGCCAGGACCACTTTCCGCTCCCCCGGTGCGCTGGGAGCAATGGCCCGGCGCTGCTCTGCACCCGACAGCATTCCATACAAGGGACAGACTTGCGTAGTTCCCAAAGAACTCCCGAGGTGTTCCGCACAGCGCCTGATATCGGCCTCGCCCGGCAGGAAAGCGAGGATGTCACCCTCGTGCTCCCGATGCGCAATACGCACCGTCTGAGACACGAGTTCCGCGGCATTCTCAGGCTTTGCTTCTTCCTTGCCGCGCGCAATCTCCACCGGAAACATCTTTCCGCGGCTTTCCACAAGTGGAGCGTCCAGCGCCTTGCAAAGGGATGCCGCGTCGATTGTTGCCGACATCAACACCAGTTTCAAGTCCGGGCGGAGTACCTGCCGTGCCTCCCGCGTGAGCGCAAGGGCCACATCCGTCGTGAGACTCCGCTCATGGAACTCGTCGAAAATCACGACGGAGACGCCTTCCAGCCCGGGATCGTCCACCAGGCGGCGGACCAGCACGCCTTCCGTCAGGACCTCGATACGGGTCCCGGAAGACACGCAGTGATCGAAACGCATCCGGTAGCCCACGGTCTGCCCGACCGGCTCCCCCAGCATCCAGGCCATCCGCTCGGCGATCTGCCGGGCGGCGACCCGCCGGGGTTCCAGCATCAGCACCTTCCCCGGAACAGCCTCCAGGATGGTCAGGGGCAACAATGTCGACTTGCCGGCCCCCGGCGGAGCGGTCACAACCGCTGAACCGCACTCCTCAAGAGCGCGGTTCACGTCAGATGCGACCTCCCCCACGGGGAGCGATATGTTACTTCTCAGGAACGTTCTTCAGGACCTCCTTCAAGTACTCCCAGGTACGGCCGACGGAAGCGATGTTCACACGCTCGTCCGGGGAGTGCGGATATTTGATGGTGGGACCGACGGAGACCATTTCCCAGTGCGGATACTTGGCACCCAGAAGGGCGCATTCCAGACCGCCGTGGGTGGCCATGATCTTCATCGGCGTGCCATAGACCTTCTCGTACTGTTCCATCATCACCCGGTTCATCGGGGTGTCCAGGCGCGGCGTCCAGCCGCTGTAGCCGCCCTTGAACTCGATTTCGTCAGCGCCGGCGATCTCGAAGATGCAGCGGACGCGCTGGGCGAGCCAGGCCTTGGCGGAATCCACGGCGCTGCGCATCAGGGAGTGGACCGTGATGCGGCCCCGCTCCGTGCGGACGATGGCCATGTTGATGGAAGTCTCGGTAAGGCCGGGCATCGTCTGGCTCATGCGGATGACGCCGGACGGGCACGCAATCAGACCTTTCACGGCATTCAGCATCACACTGCCCTGGATGTACTTCGGAGCCGCGGGAACATCCTCCACGAACAGGACGGCCCCCGGATCGCTGTCGATGAACTCGGACTTGATCTCGTCGAAGATGTTGCCGATGAGTTTCTTCACGGACTCCAGGTTTTCGGAAGGAACGACCGCTTCAACCTCGGCCTCGAACGGAATGGCGTTGCGGAGGGAACCGCCCGTGAAGCTGACCACCTGCACGCCGAACACCTCCATCAGCGGGAGGAGGATGCGGGCCATCACCTTGTTCGCATTGGCGCGGTACAGGGAGATGTCCATGCCGGAGTGTCCACCCTGCAAGCCCTTCACGGTGAGTTTCAGGCCCTTGTAACCGGGTTTCGTGTTGTACTTGCGGTATTTGAATTCGGCGGAGACGTCCAGGCCGCCGGCGCAGCCGACGCAAAGTTCGCCTTCCTCCTCGGAATCGAGGTTGATGAGGATGTCGCCCTGAAGGACACCCGGCTTCAAGGCCGTGGCACCGGTCATGCCGGTTTCCTCGTCATAGGTCACGAGGACTTCCACCGGACCGTGCTGGACGGAAGGGGCCTCGAGCACGGCAAGGCCCATCGCCACGCCGATTCCGTTGTCGGCCCCCAGGGTGGTGCGGTCCGCCGTCACCCATTCGCCGTCGACATAGGCGTTGATCGGGTCCTTCAGGAAGTCGTGGGAGGAGTCGGACGTCTTCTGCGGGACCATGTCCATATGGCCCTGGAGGATGACGCCGCGCCGGTTCTCGAAACCCGGGGTGGCCGGAGCGCGGAAGATGACGTTGCCGGTCTCGTCCTTGAAGACCTCCACGTTGTGTTCCTTGCCCCAGTTCAACAGATATTCGATGACCTTCCCTTCATGCTTGGAAGGGCGCGGGATCTGGGTCAGACCATAGAAATTACCCCAAACTACTTTGGGTTCCAAATCTTTGATGCTCATATAATAAACGTTTTAGTGTGTTATCTCAGGGGATACAGGCTTTCGCGCCCGAGCTGATAGACCGGGATGCGGCTGCTGAAAAGTGTCCTGCCGCCCGAAGTGAGCCGGACGTTGCAGATGGCGGGGATCCGGTAATGGACCATGTTCTTCGAATCCTTGGCGGCCGACTGGCCGTCAGCAACTTCCACGGGTTCGAATTCCAGGTTATAGACCGTTCCGGGACCATCGGGGATGAGCCCATCCCGGCCGGACAGGCGGAATGCCGGATACTGCTGCTTGCGGGCCGTGGCAGAAGGGACGACGTCGAAAGATCCGCTCTGCTCGCGGGTGACGGTATAACCGGTGAAAAGGGTCAGATACTCCTTCTCCACGCGGTCCAGTTCGGCGATGGCGGCCCCGAGCGCCTCACCGCTGAAAGTGGCGTCGGTATTGCCGGTGGAGATGTTGAAGCGTTCCTGCCGGGCCTTCAGGATCAGGTCGGCCGCTTCCTTCGCCTTCATCTCGGAAGTTTTCTCGACCTGGTAGGTCTCTTCCACGGGAATCCGGGTGAAGGCGGTATCCGTCTGGACCTCCTTCCAAGTGGTCCGGACTTCGGTGCGGGTGGTCGAGGTCATCCCCTTGGACCCGAAGTCGGCCTCCGGCTGCGGATTGAAGCGCCAGATCAGGTCACCGGCCTCCAGTTTGTCCTGGAACGAGACCAGTCCCTGGGAAGTCAGGGCGAGGAAACGGTCCTCGGCCCCCTTGATATCCGTGGAAAAACGGGCGGCGGGATCGCCTTCCGTACGGGTAATCAGGCGTACCTCCTTCACATAGGAACGGGTGGCATCCGTCTGACGGACCTCTATACCCAGGAACTTCTTGGCGAACGGGGCATACGGGCCGGCGAAAAAGGACTCCTGCACGGCGTCCACTTCCACGGTGACGACGGTCTGCGGAAGGCTGTAGGTAACGGTCTGGGCCTGCATCACGGCCGTGGCCGCGACAAGAAGGGTGCAGGCAAGGAGCTTGGGATTCATCGCTATTTCCTCCATCTCTTATGGGTCCAGAGGTAGTTCCAGGGCTGGGCCTGGATATCCTCCTCCAGATGCTTGTAAAACATTTCCAGGATTTGTCCGGGGGTGGATTCCGCGGCGTTTTCCACCAGAGGGACGAAGGTCATCTTATAGTGGCCCTGCTCCTCCTGCCGCCAGCGGATATAGGCGACCGACATCCCCAGCTTGCAGGCAAGGACGGCCGCTCCTCCCATCGCCTCCGTATGCTGGTTCAGAAAGGTGCCCACCTCATAGTGCTGTGTCTGCCAATAGGGATATTGGTCGGTATTGAAGATATACAGTTTCTTGTCGTGCCGATGGGTGGCTGCGAATCGGAGGATGGAACTTCCCTCCACATAACCCTCGTAGTCCAGGTCCGATACCGGAGCGAGCCGGTTGTCCGCGATGACCCGGTCCCATAGCTTGCTGTACAGGGCCCGATATACGACCACGACCTCCTTTTCGGTCCAGTTCCGGCGGCCGGGCGCACTGCGGTCGTACTGCCCCACGCCTCCCATCAGTTCCCAGTTCCCGGCGTGGGAATTCAGGAGCATGACGGATGTGGACCGGTCGTAGAAATCGTTGAATTCGTCGCTGTTGTCAATCTCCACGATGCCGCTTTCGTAGAGCTTCTTCCGCCCCTTTTCCCCCCGGCATCCGCCGAACCAGACAGTCTCGGCCAGGATCTCGCCGAAATGCCGGTAGAAATCCTTCCGCATCCCGTCCAGGACGTCATAGTCCACATCGGGGAAACTCCTCGCCAGGTTGGTAGTCAGGACGTCCCGGCGGTACCGGAGCACATCGCCGACCAGCCACGTCACGAAACGCGCTGCTCTGTAATGCTTTCTAAGCGGCCGCCGGGCGAGAAGGCGCATCAGGCCTTCCACGATCCGGACACCGAACGTCCTTTTCTTGTCCATATACCTTTACAAATATACTATTTTTATCGAAAAACTTTGTTATATTTGTGAAATCGGACACGATAATTTTTATTAATCTTCACTGATATGTTCAAAGGACAACACAAAGGTCTGTACGCCCTCGCGCTCGCCAATACCGGCGAACGTTTCGGCTACTACACGATGCTGGCCATCTTCATGCTCTTCCTCCAGGCGAAGTTCGGCTGGGGCGGAGCCACCGCCAGCCAAGTCTACTCCATTTTCCTGGCCGCCGTTTACTTCATGCCCGTGGTCGGCGGCTGGCTGGCTGACAAGATCGGCTACGGCAAGTGCGTCGTAACCGGTATCGTCATCATGTTCGCCGGCTACCTGTGCCTTTCTATCCCTACAGCGGCCAACGGACTCGGCGTCGCCCTCATGCTCGGTGCCCTGACCCTGATCGCCATCGGAACAGGCCTGTTCAAGGGTAATCTGCAAGTGCTCGTCGGCAACCTGTACGACGATCCGAAATATTCCGCCAAGCGCGACTCCGCCTTCTCCCTGTTCTACATGGCCATCAACGTCGGCGCCATGTTCGCTCCTGCTGCCGCCACCGCCATCACGAACAAGTTCCTGGGCAAGGCCGGCCTCATCTACAAGGCGGACATTCCTGCCCTCGCCCACCAGTTCCTCGGCGGTACCATCACTCCTGAGAATACGGAAAAACTGACCTCCCTGGCCGCCCAGATGCCGGAGGCTTCTGTCACCTCGATGGACCTCGGAGCCTTCAGCCAGTACTACATCGACCACCTGTCCAGCGCCTACAACATGGGCTTCGCCGTCGCCTGCCTCTCCCTGATCGTGTCCATCGCCATCTACTTCGGCTGCAAGAACTGGTTCAAGCATGCCGACGTCAACGCCAAGCAGGCCGCCGCCAGCGCCACGCCCGTCAAGGAACTCACCAAGGGGCAGGAGAAGAGCCGTGTCGTCGCCCTCATCCTGGTTTTCGCCGTGGTCATCTTCTTCTGGATGGCGTTCCACCAGAACGGCCAGTCCCTGACCTGGTTCGCCCGCGACTACACCCAGAGCTTCGCGGAAGGCTGGACCCGCATCGGCTTCAACATCTGGGCACTCGCCCTCATCGCCGCTTCCGTCTACACGCTGTTCGCCACCTTCCAGAGCGAGAAGACCTCTTCCAAGATCATCTGCGGCTTTATCACCGCCGGCCTGTGGGTCGGGGCCTACGGCATCTACAAGGGCCTGGACAATCCGCTCGAGATCTTCCCGCAGCTGTTCCAGCAGTTCAATCCGTTCTTCGTCGTCGCCCTGACACCGGTATCGATGGCCATCTTCAGTGCCCTGGCGAACAAGAAAGACGCAAAGCATCCCGACGGGCGGGAGCCTTCCGCTCCGGTGAAGATCGGTCTCGGCATGTTCGTCGCCGCCCTGGGTTACCTGATCATGATCGTCGCCTCCCGAGGCCAGGCTTCCCCGGCCGCCCTCGCCGGTACTGTCTCTCCTGACCCGGTGGTCCCGACCTACCTGATGGGCACCTACCTCGTCCTCACCTTCGCCGAACTCCTC
>JAEEGI010025571.1_pt1 | contig 11434 bp, 8 predicted proteins | sample 8958751 | NCBI WGS metagenome assembly JAEEGI01 (sample SAMN16246545, study PRJNA631951) | gut metagenome | biome: gut microbiome; feature: rumen; material: KS-attached | host: Bos | place: Iran: Karaj | collected 2018-10 | reverse complement strand
GGATACAGAGATTAAACGTTGTCTGGAATTGACAAACATGGAACAATACGCGAATAAGCGTATCGGAAAGCTGTCCGGAGGCATGCTACGCCGTTTGGGAATAGCACAGTCGCTTTTAGGAACTCCAGGATTACTACTGCTGGATGAACCGACAACAGGTTTGGATCCGGAAGAGCGTATGAGATTTAAATCATTGATCCATACCATAAAAAAGAACTGTACGGTCCTGCTTTCCACCCATATCGTGGAAGATGTTACAGACGTATGCGACGGTGTCATGATTATGAATGACGGAAAGGTCCTGATAGGAGCAAGCGGACCAGTGATAGCTGTTGAAAGCATAAAACCGGATTTAGAGGCTTATTATCTGTCCTGTATACATCATGAAGGGGTATAAAGAGAAAAATATATGGAAAATGAATCTCCTAATTATCTTTAGATCTCTGCCGATTCTTTTCGGAATGGCAGGGCTTATTCTTGCTATCTTTCCGCTTTCCTTTCTTCCTGATTTCTTCCAGGGGGAATTGGAAGAGGCGCGTGCCAAGTGTATAAGCATGACTCACGGTTTGCTCCTTTTGGGAAGTCTATTGCCCTGTCTGGCTTTGCTGCCATCCTGGGTGGAAGAAAATAGCCGGGAATTGCTGTGTGCCGTTGTAAGCGGAAAGACTCCATGTTTTACACTGATTCTTTGGATCTTTCGATTTTATTCTTTGATTGTTCTGCTACCGGTTGTAGCCGCCTGCTTGTTGCTGCAGATCTCACTGCTGGAAGTGTTAAGGCTGTTAGCAGAATTGATGTTTATTCTTGGCGCTTACTATTTGTTGTTATGTTTGCTGCAGTCCGCATTACTAAGCGCTATGGGAATAGCATTGTATGTTTTGTTTTCCGTCATCGAATGCCGAAATACAGCTGTGCAATCCTTTTGCCTGATTCGTTCGGATCTGTTTTATCATAACGGCTTTTTCCTTCAAGAGGGAATTGCTTTGCTGCCTTTAGCGGTCATTTGTGAAATCGTTGCTTTTTTTCTGGAGAAGAGAAAAATAGGCATCAACGTATGATAAACGCAAAAAAAGAAAAATCCCTTGACATTCCTTGTTTTCCTGCTACAATAGCCCTATCCCGAAAGGGATCATAAAGCGTTGAAGAGAAGAGTAAGCAGGAAGCGGCTTCACCAGAGAAGGGTGCCTTGGCTGGAAGCATCCGGAAGACGGCCTGCCGAAGACCACCTCCGAGCGGCCCCAATCCGGCCCGTGTGACTTGCGTGAAAGGTTAAAGAAGAGCTTCGGACAGGAAGACCTATCCGGGGAAACAGGGTGGAACCGCGGATTAATTTCGTCCCTGACAGCGGCTTTTAAGCCGGCAGTCAGGGACGTTTTTTGTTGGAAAAGGAGAAGAGTATGAAAATCACGTTAAAAGACGGTTCGGTACGCGAATACGATCACGCCATGCGGGCGATCGATATCGCGAAGGATATTTCCGAAGGCCTGGCCCGAATGGCCTGCCTGGCGGAGATCAACGGGGAAGAAAAGGATCTGCGCACCCTGATCGATCAGGATGCCTCTTTAAATATCTTCACGGCGCGCGACCCTCAGGGCCTGGCGGCGCTTCGGCACACCGCCAGCCACGTCATGGCGCAGGCCATCAAGCATCTGTACCCGTCGGCGAAGCTGGCCATCGGCCCGTCCATCGCGGAAGGCTTTTACTACGATATCGACTTCGCGGAGCCCATCTCGGTAGAGGATCTGCCGAAGATCGAGGACGAGATGAAGAAGATCGTCAAGCAGGACCTGCCGCTGGAGCGCTACGAGCTGCCCCGCGAGGAAGCCATCGCCTGGGCGAAGTCCGTGGAGGAGCCCTACAAGGTGGAGCTGATCACGGATCTGCCGGAGGACGCCGCCATCAGCTTCTATAAGCAGGGCGATTTCACGGATCTGTGCGCCGGCCCGCACCTGATGAGCACCGGCAAGGTCGGCAAGGCCTACAAGCTCCTGAACCTCGCAGGCGCGTACTGGCGCGGCAGCGAGAAGAACAAGATGCTGACGCGTATCTACGCGACGGCCTTCGCGAAGAAGGAAGAGCTGGAGGAGTACCTGCAGAAGCTGGAGGAGGCGAAGAAGCGCGACCACCGCAAGCTCGGCAAGGAGCTCGGCATCTTCATGACGGACGAGCTGGTCGGCAAGGGCATGCCCATGTTCCTGCCGAAGGGCTACACCATCTGGCGCATCCTCGAAAACTATATCCGCGACAAGGAGATCGCGCAGGGCTATCTGCACGTCTTAACGCCCTGCATCGGCACGGTGAACCTGTACAAGACCTCAGGCCACTGGGATCACTATCAGAAAAATATGTTCCCGGCCATGGAAGTGGAGGACGAAGTCTACGTCCTGCGTCCTATGAACTGCCCGCATCACATGCGTATCTACGCGAACCAGCCGCACTCCTACCGGAACCTGCCGGTCCGCATCGGCGAGATCGCGCACGACTTCCGCTACGAAGCCTCCGGTACTTTAAAGGGCATTGAGCGCGGCCGGCATTTCTGCCAGAACGACGCCCACCTTTTCGTGACGCCCGAGCAGATCAAGGAAGAGTTCTCCAAGGTCGTGGACCTGATCTTCGATACGTACAAGGATTTCGGCATCACGGATTACCGCTGCGTGCTTTCCCTGCGCGACCCGGCCGACAAGGAGAAATATCACGATGACGACGAGATGTGGAACACGGCGGAAAACGCCCTGCGCGAGGTCTTAAACGACCTGCACCTGGACTACACGGAGGAGATCGGCGAGGCGGCCTTCTACGGCCCTAAGCTGGACGTGAACGTGAAGCCCGCCGTCGGCGCGGAGTACACGCTCTCCACCTGCCAGCTGGATTTCTGCCTGCCCGCCCGCTTCAACCTGACCTATATCGACAAGGACAACGTGGAGCGCACGCCGGTCGTCATCCACCGCGCGATCCTGGGCTCTCTGGACCGCTTCATGGCGTATCTGATCGAAGAAACGATGGGCAACTTCCCGGTCTGGCTGGCGCCGGTCCAGGTCAAGGTCCTGCCGATCTCGGACAAATACATGGACTATGCCGAAAAGGTAAATGCCGCGCTCGAAGAAGCCGGCCTCCGTGTGGAGCTTGACCGCCGCGGGGAGAAGATCGGCTACAAGATCCGCGAGGCGCAGAGCATGAAGATCCCGTACATGCTGATCGTGGGCCAGAAAGAAGAGGAGGACGGCACGGTCGCGGTCCGCTCCCGTTCCGAAGGCGATCTGGGCGCGCAGCCGCTGGGCGAGTTCCTGGCCAAGGTGCAGGAAGAGATCCGCACGAAAGCGCACTAAGAATAGACCCTCTTGCCTCCCCCCCGGGAAAGCGGGGGGAGGTGGCCCGAAGGGCCGGTGGGGGGCGACTTGAGGACACCTGCAAGAAAGGAGACCGCCATGCCAAAAGTATTATTAATCAACGGCAGCCCGCACAAAGACGGCTGCACGGCCCTGGCTTTAGAGGAAATGATCAAAGTCTTTGCCGAAGAAGGCGTTGAAACCGAACTGATTCAGGTCGGAAACAAAGCCATCCGCGGCTGCATTGCCTGCGGCGGCTGCTGGAAGGCGGATCACTGCGTCTTTTCGGACGATCCCGTGAACGAAATCGCCGCGAAGTTCAAAGAAGCCGACGGCCTGGTGATCGGTTCTCCGGTCTACTACGCCTCCCCGAACGGCACGCTGCTGGCCTTCCTGGACCGGCTCTTCCAAAGCTCACACTTTTCGAAGCGCATGAAGGTCGGCGCGGCCGTGGTCAGCTGCCGGCGCGGCGGCAACACGGCGTCCTTCGACGTCCTGAACAAGTATTTCACCATCAGCGGTATGCCCGTGGTTTCTTCCACCTACTGGAACCAGATTCACGGCTGCACGAGGGAAGAGGCGGAGAAAGACCTCGAAGGTCTGCAGACCATGCGCAATCTGGCCCGGAACATGAGCTTCCTGATCCGCGCCATCGCAGCCGAAAAGGAAAAGAACGGCCTGCCGAAGGTCGAAAGAGAGCACTACACCTGCTTTGCCGACGGAAAATAAAATATCGCTTTCCGAATACGCCCTGTTTGCTTGTCAAACGGGGCGTTTTTTCGTAAAATAAAATCAGAACGAAACAGCCCGGTTTCCATACAGTTCCTTCAGGAGGCGGCTATGAACGAAACAGAAAGAAAAGAAAAAATAAGGCTCCGGGAGCAAAACGAGCTTCTGCGCCTGAAAGCGGAGCGCTCGAAGGCGCGCTGCGCCGGTTATTTTATCGTGCTGCTGGTGATGATCGTCCTCACGGACGTCCTCGACAACCTGGCCACGAATATCGGCGGCAATATCACCTCCAGCTTCATCACGGAATTCTTCGTGAACGGGAAGGTCTTCGGCAAGAGCTACGAGTATGAGGCAGGGCTGGCGCTGCACAACACCATCAGCCTGATCGGCTACGTGATCAGCTTCCTGGTCTCGTTTTACAAATCGCTGGCGGACCGCATCGGCCGCAAGCCGCTTTTCGTGCTGTCGGCGCTCGGCATGGCGGCGGGGCTTCTCATCATTTTCTGCTGCAGAAGTTATCTGGTCTTCCTGATCGGCAGCTTCATGCTGTCCTTCTTTATCGGCAGCGACATCCAGATCCTGTACGTCTTGGAGGAGGCGCCGAAGGAAAAGCGAGCCACGGTCTACAGCCTCTTAAAAGGCATCGGCGGGCTGTCCTCGGTAGCGATCCCGACCATGCGGGCAACGCTCATGCAGAACGATCCGACGAAGTGGCGCAACGTGTACCTTCTGCCCGGCCTTTTCGGGCTGGCGGTCGCGGCGCTGATAATCCTTCTGGTCAAGGAAACGCGGATATTCCAGGACCGGCGGATTGAACAGCTGGAGGCGGCGCAGGCGCCGGCTGATGTGGGAGGGGCACTGAGCAGCGCGCCGGAAAGCCCGGCGGAAACAGGGGAAGCAGCCGTGAAAAAGGCGGCTCCCGAAGTCAAGGCCGGTGTCATCTCCGCCATCAAATATATCTTCAAGCGGAAAGATCTAAGGACTCTGATTCTGATCAAAATGCTTTTCGATGCGGCCATCGTCGCGATGACGAACTACGAATCCATCATGTACCGGGCCAATATGAGCACGGAAGCTATCACGACGGCCGAGTTTTTCTACCCCTTCCTTTACTGCGCGGCGGTCATCGTATCCGGCGTCCTGGCGGATAGGATCGGCCGGAAGAAGACGGTGCTGATCTTCGGCCTCATCTGTGCGGCATCCTTCGCGATGTTTATTCTTTCGGCCAACAGCCTGTGGAGCCCGGCGCTGGTCGGCGTCGGCTACGGCCTGTATCTGGGCGGCTACTGGATCGGCCGCGACTACATGGAGATCATCTCCACGGAGATGGTCCCGACCGGCATCCGCGCGTCCATCATGGGCGCGGAGGGCCTTCTGGTTTACATCGGCATGGGCGCGGGCTTTGCCTTCGTGAACGTCGGGATGCTCTTTCTGCCGCTCTGGCTGGTCTGCAGCATCTTTGCCCTGCCCTGCATCCTGATCTCGGTCTTCCTCTTAAGCCGCAAGGTAAAGGAGACCATGGGCGTGGATTATGAGTCGATTTCGGGAGAAGGCGTATGAAGGTCGTGATCATCGGTGCGGGGCTGGGGGGCCTGAGCTTCGGCGCCTGCGCGGCAAGGGACGGCCACGAAGTCGTCCTGATCGATAAAAACAAGGAACCGGGCGGCGTGCTGACTTTGGCCCGGCAGGACGGCTTTTTCTTTGAGCAGGGGCCGCTGGAACTGACGGACCTTAAGCCGGAGGAATCGGTCGGCGGCTTTCTGGAAAGTCTGGGGATCCGTCTTAAGACGGTGCGGGATGACCGGGGCCTGGCAACACCGGATTTTGCCCTGCTGCCGCCGGCAGAATATGAGGGCCCGGACTGGCGGAAGAAGCGCCTGAAAGAGCTTTTCCCGCAGGATGCGGCGGGGATCGACGAGTATTACCGTTTTTACGACGCCCTGATGCGGCTGCGTTTCCTGGGCGGGCAGAAACAGACGCTCCTCACGAAACTGCAAATGCTGCTGACATTCCACAAGATCAAAAAGTACGAGAACATGACCTGCCGCGAATTCACGGAGCGGCTTTTTTCCGACGAAAAGCTCCGCCTGGTCTTCAACGGGATCCTGGCGGATTTCTGCGCGGACCCGGAGGAGGTCCAGTGCTTTACTTTGCCCTTCGTGAACACGGAGACCGCCTTCGACAAGCGCATTCCGGTCGAAAAGAACGGGAAGCTCTACTATCCCAGCTTCCGCTACGTGGCCGGCGGTGTTCAGAAGATCGCGGAAGGACTCTGTGAATACATCCTCTCGCACGGCGGGACTTTCCTGCCGGAAACGGTGGCAGAAAAGGTCCTGATCGAAGAGGGAAAGGCCGTCGGCGTGCGGCTTTCGGACGGCCGGGAGATCGCGGCGGACGCCGTGGTGGGCTGCGGCAGCGCGCGGGATTTCTTCACGGAAACGGTGGGCCTGGAGCATCTGGACGATAGGTACCGGAAGATCCTGCAGGACTTCCGTCCCATGGAGGCGGTTTTCATGCTGCACCTGGGCGTGGACTATGATCCGTCGCCGTACCAGAAGCAGAGCCTCTGCTATTACTACGGCAGCTACGATCTGCACGCGGCGGTGGAGCGCCTTAGGAGCGGCGAGTATCACGAGGGAAAGGACGGTTATCTCATCTATTTCCCGGACCGCCACGCGCCGGACTTCGCGCCGGAGGGCTGCCATTGCGTGACAATTTATACCGTCTGCCCGGACCGCCTGAAACAAGGCAGCTGGGCGGAGAAAAAGGAAGCATACGCGGATCAGCTGATCCGCCTGGCAGAGGAGCATCTGCCGGGTCTTTCGCAGCATATCGTGACGAAGAAGATCGTGACGGCGGAGGATTACCGCGTGCTGACGCATATGAAAAAGTCTTCCTTCGGCGGGGTGGTCCCCGTCTGGAAGCAGTTAAATCCGCCGCATATCACGCCGGTGAAAAACCTGTTCTTCGTGGGGCAGCAGAGCGAAAACGGCGGCGGCGTGCCGATCGTAATTGGCGGCGCCCGCGAGGCGTACCGGAAAGCAGGATTATAAAAAGGAGGAACCTATGAACGAAGTCATTCAGGCATTAAAGGAACGCCGGAGCATCCGGAGTTTTAAGGCGGAGCTGCCGCCGAAGGAGATCATCGAACAGATCGTGGAAGCGGGGCTGTACGCGCCCAGCGGAATGGGCCGCCAGTCTTCCCTGATCCTGGCCGTCACGGACAAAAAGCTGCGGGATCAGCTCTCGGACATGAACCGCCGGATCATGGGGCGGGAAGAGGGGGCCGACCCCTTCTACGGCGCGCCGGCGGTGCTGGTGGTGCTGGGGAATAAGAGCGTTCCCACCTATCTGTATGACGGAAGTCTTACGATGGGCAACATGCTGAATGCCGCGCATGCGCTGGGCCTCGGCGGCATCTGGATCCACCGCGCAAAGCAGGAGTTCGAAACGGAAGAGATGAAGGCGCTTCTGAAAGAGCTGGGCGTGGAAGGCGAGTGGGAAGGCATCGGCAACTGCGCGATTGGCTATATCGACGGGGAGCGCCCCGCGCCTGCGCCGCGAAAAGAAGGACGGGCATATTATATCTGACCTGTCGAAAACGAGATATAAATTTTACGGTCCTGCTCCGCCGCAAGTTCCGCTTGCCAGGCGGAGCTTTTTTGTTTACAATAGCAGCAGAGGAAGGATCGGCTTCCTTTGTTCGGCACAGCCTGGAACAGGCGGAGGAGAAAGATGAAAATTACGTTTCTGGGAGCGACGCACGAGGTGACGGGCTCCATGACTTATATCGAGGTCGGGCGGCACCGGCTGCTGGTGGACTGCGGCATGGAACAGGGCAAGGATATCTACGTGAACCAGACCCTGCCGGTCTCCGCGAAAGCCGTGGATGCGGTCTTCCTGACGCACGCGCACATCGACCATTCCGGCAATCTGCCGCTGCTGTACAAGGAGGGCTACCGCGGCCCCATCTACGCGACGGAGGCCACGACGAATCTTTGCCGCATCATGCTGATGGACTGCGCGGCCATTCAGGAATCCGAGGCCGAATGGCAGAACCGAAAGAACGACCGCGCGAACAAACCAGAGGTGGAGCCGCTCTACACGAGCGAGGACGCGGAGAACGTCCTGAAGCAGTTCATCCCGATATCCTTCGGCGAAAAAAAGCAGGTCGAGGAGGACGTGATCGTCCGCTTCGGCAGCGCGGGGCACCTTCTGGGCGCGGCGCATATCGAACTGTGGCTCACGGAGGATGGCGTCACGAAGAAGATCGTGTTCAGCGGCGACGTGGGCAATACGGACCGGCCGCTGGTCGGCGATCCGGAGCCGGTGGAGGAGGCGGACTACGTGGTGCTGGAATCCACCTACGGGGACCGGCTGCACGAGCCGCACGACGGGGAGCACGCCTACGTGCTGCAGCTGGCGCAGGTGATGGACCGCACGTTCTCGCGCGGCGGCAACCTGGTGATCCCGGCCTTCGCGGTCGGCCGCACGCAGGAGATCCTGTATTTTATCCGGCAGATCAAGGAGGAGGGCCTGGTAAAGAGCCGGCCGGACTTCAAGGTGGTGCTGGACAGCCCGCTGGCCGTGGAGGCGACGGCCGTCTTCCAGCAGACGCCGCGGGAATACTTTGACGACAACACGCGGGCCGTGCTGGACGCGGGGAACAATCCGATCTTTTTCGACGGCCTGACGCTGTCGGTCTCGACCGAGGAGTCCAAGGCCATCAACTTTGACGAGGAGCCGAAGGTGATCATTTCCGCCAGCGGCATGTGCGAGGCGGGCCGCATCCGCCATCATTTGAAGCACAACCTGTGGCGGCCGGAGTGCACGGTCCTGTTCGTGGGCTATCAGACGGCCGGGACGCTGGGGCGGGTGCTCCTGGACGGCGCCGAGACCGTGAAGCTCTTCGGCGAGGAGATCTCGGTGCAGGCGGAGCTCGCGACCATCGACGGCATCAGCGGCCATGCGGATCAGAGCGGCCTGGTGAACTGGCTGAACGGCTTTCAGAAGAAGCCGGAGATGGTCTTCATCAATCACGGCGAGGATGCGGTCGTGGACAGCTTTGCGGACTATCTGCACGAGGGCTACGGCTACCGGACGGCGGCGCCTTTCAGCGGCGCGCAGTACGATCTGATCAGCGGCGAATGCCTGGTGGAAGCCGAGGGCGTGCCGATCGAGAAGAAGACGGTGCTGTCCGCCGAGACGGCAAAGGTCTATGAGGCCTTAAAGGCGGCGCTGGCGGCGTTGACGAGGCTGGTGGCGCAGATGAAGGGCCGCACGAACAAGGAGATCAAGAAGCTGACCGGCGAGATCGAAAAGCTGGTGAAGAAGCATTCGGCGGAAGGATCCGGAGAAGACGAAAAGAAAAAATGACCGGACTGAAGGCGGGAGAAAAGGCTTGAGGCAGAACTACGACAAACTCATGCAGGAGATGATAGCGGAGATAGAGCGGCAGCAGGGGCCGGACGCCCTGCCGCCGCGCCTTCTGCTGCACAGCTGCTGCGCGCCCTGTTCCAGTTCAGTGCTGGAACAGCTTTCGGAGCACTTCCGCATCACGGTCTTATACTACAATCCCAACATCTATCCGCGGGAAGAATATCTTTTCCGCAAAGCGGAACAGCAGGACTTCATCCGCCGCTTTCCCTTCAAAAATCCAGTGGGTTTTTTGGACTGCGAGTACGAGCCGGCTCAGTTTTACGAGGCGGTGAAGGGCCTGGAGCAGGAGCCCGAGCGAGGCGGCCGCTGCACGGTCTGCTACCGCCTGCGCCTGCACCGGACGGCGCTGGAGGCGGCCAAGGGCGGCTACGATTTCTTTGCCACGACCCTGACCTTAAGCCCCTTAAAGGATCCGGAGCGCCTGAACCGGATCGGGCAGGAGGAAGCGGAAGCGCTGAAGGAGGCGTCTGCGCCTCTGCCGGAAGGCGCCGCTCCGCCGCGTTACCTGCCTTCGGACTTCAAAAAACGGAACGGCTATCTGCGTTCCACGGAGATCTGCCGCCTTTACGATATGTACCGACAGGATTACTGCGGCTGCGAGTTTTCGGTGCGCGCCGGGATCCCGGAGCATTAAAACAGAAGCGGACAAGGAGCTGTTATGGCGTATTTCGGACATTTTTACCTGGACAGAGAGAAGGATATCATCGTGGAGCTTTCCCGCGAGGGCGAGCGCCTTTTCTATACGCTGCGCACGCCGAACCACCACAGCGGCAACCTGATCACCAACTTCGCGAAGCTCTGCGGCGTGCCGCTCTCAGAGGACGAGAACGGTTTAAAGATCATCACCGGCGAGGTCCCGTCCTACATCGACGGGGACAACCGCGAGCTTTTCGCCCTGCGTTTCGGCGGCACGAAGGTCGCCAACATCTACCCGGACGGCCGCATCGAAAAGAAAGCCGCCGTGCCGGCCATCGCCAAGACCCTGATGAGCCAGACCAAGGATTACAAGCTGGACCTGTTCCGCACGCTGGTCAAGACCTACATTTTCACCGACTGCAAGTTCCGCACGGACCTGCATACCCACATGAACGCGATCCTGGAGCCGGATATCCTGATCGCGCTCGGTATCGCGCATCAGATCCGCTATCCCTTATATTACGTCAAAAAGCTGGACTTAAAGCTGGCGCCGTCCCAGTGGGACGCCCTGATGCGGCAGCGGGAGGAAGTCGCGAAGCGCTTTGCCCATACCGCGCCGGAAGGCAAGTACCTGGACCGCAGGATCGACGACAACTGCTTCATCAATTTCGCGGATCTGATCGTGGGCGACCTGCCGCATGCGGCGGAAAATATCCCGAAGATCCGCGCCTCGCTGGCGGTCCTGAAGGACGGGCAGGCGGTCTTTTCCAACCTGGAGAAGGTCTATCTGTACCGCTACGTGTTCACGAAGGGCACGGCGTCCGATGAAAAGCTGCCGCCGCTGCTCGTGAAAACGGCCGGCGAGCGCATCCCGGACGAGGAGATCGCCCGTTACTTAAAACAGATGCTCGCGGACGACGAGAGCCCGCTGTACCGCGACAATTCACTCTTCCAGGACAAGCTCCTCTGGATCGCGCGCGGCTACCGCCGCCACGGCATCGACTATGCCGAGATCTCCGACACCAGCCTTGTGAAGGCGGATCAGGCGCCGGAAGTCCTGCGGCAGATCCACGCCGTCATGCCCGCCGTCACGCGCGAAACGGGCGTGCTGCTGCGCTTTCTTGCGGCCATCCGGCGTACGCCTCTGACCATCGTGCGCGACAGCGTGACGCCGAGCGGCTACCTGGCCGAGAACCTGCAGGTGCTGCGCGCCGTGGCCGCCGATCCCTACGTGGCCGGCAGCGACATCGTCGGCGAGGAGATCAACGATATCATGGAAATGCGCAGCGTGATCCGGGAGCTGG
>JAEEGI010025569.1_pt1 | contig 11434 bp, 9 predicted proteins | sample 8958751 | NCBI WGS metagenome assembly JAEEGI01 (sample SAMN16246545, study PRJNA631951) | gut metagenome | biome: gut microbiome; feature: rumen; material: KS-attached | host: Bos | place: Iran: Karaj | collected 2018-10 | reverse complement strand
CCGTCATCAACATCGAGGAGGTCGGCGAGTTCGGCATCATTGACATCGCATCGCCCGACAAGGCCTCCATTGACGCCGCTCTTGCACGCATCAAGGCCATTACGGCTGTGCCGGAGGTTGGCGAGGTATACGAAGGCCCGGTGAAGAGCATCCTTGAATTCGGAGCCTTCATCGAAATCCTCCCCGGAAAGGACGGTCTGATGCACATTTCCGAATATGACTGGAAGCGGATCGACAAGCTGGAGAACTACATCAAGGTCGGTGACATCATGCAGGTCAAACTGATCGGCGTGGAGGAGAAGACCGGCAAGCTGAAGCTCTCCCGCCGTGCGCTGCTGCCGAAGCCGGAAGGCTACAAGGAGGAGCGTCGTGAGCGCGGCCCGCGTCGTGAACGTGAAGGTAGGGGCGACAAGGAACGCCGGCACCATCACGGCAGAGGCGGCCATGGCCATGAGGATGGCGGCGCCCCCGTGTCTGAAAACTAAAAACTGATAAGGCTGCCTTTGGGCAGCCTTTTTTTTGTCCCTTTTATCGGATGTATTGATTTTTTTCCGATATTTGCAAATTATTCCAAATTTTGAAAATATGAGATTGGGCAGATTATTGACAGTTGTGTTTGTGCTGTTTGCGGCGGTACGTCCGTCGGCACAGGTTGTGACTCCCGTAAAGTGGGGCTGCAAGGTGACGGCATCGGGCGATGTCGCTACCATACAGTTCACGGCCAAGGTGGAACCCGGATGGCACCTTTATTCGCAATACAACACGCTTGGTATCACGCAGCAGACTGTTTTTGAGTTTGAAAAATCCGCCAATTATTCGCTGATTGGCAAAACAACCGAACCAAAATATGTGGAGCTGACCGACGAGTTCGGCACCGACCGCTATTTTGACAAGTCACCGGTGATTTTCACCCAGAAGATAAAGGTGAAGAGCGAGAAGGATTTCATCCTCAACGCTTCCGTTGATGCGCAGGCCTGCATGGAGGGCAAGTGTGTGATGGTGGGTGAGGAGTTTGAGATTCCGGTGAAGGGTGTGCCGCAGGCCGCCTCGGAGGATGTTTCCGAAACGGATGAGAATGTTACCGATAGCACCGCCGAAATTCCGGCAGTGACAGAAGATGGTGAGGGGGAACCGGAGGCTGTCATAACAGCTGATGAGGAGACGGATGCGAAAAAAAGCATGTCCCTGTGGGCGGTGTTCTTCATTGCCATTGCAGCAGGTTTTGCGGCATTGCTCACACCATGTGTTTTCCCGCTGATTCCGATGACCATCAACTTTTTCATGCACGGAGCCGGTGAGGAGAACAAACAGAGCGGCATTCGCCAGGCTTGGATGTTTGGAGGATCCATCATTTTCATTTTTGCCATATTGGGGGCAATTCTGACACTTCTGTTCGGCCCGGATGCCATGTACAATATCTCCACGCACTGGATTCCCAACCTGATTTTCTTTGTGATATTCCTGATTTTCGCCCTCTCATTTTTCGGGCTGTTTGAAATCACACTGCCAAGCTGGATGATCAACAAATCGGATGCCAAGGCGGACCAGGGAGGATTTATGGCACCCTTCTTCATTGCTTTGACCACGGTGCTGGTCTCGTTTTCCTGCACAGGTCCTATTTTAGGCGGTGCACTGGTCGGATTGAGCACCAGCGGTGGTGCAAACCGGATGATTCCCCTTCTTTCCATGTTAGGCTTCGGCATCGGTTTTGCAACACCGTTCACACTTCTGGCCATGTTCCCGAAATTCCTGTCCAAACTGAAATCGGGCAGCTGGCTGAACACAGTTAAGGTGGTGTTCGCCTTTTTGGAACTTGCTTTTGGCCTTAAGTTCTTGAGTATGGCCGATCTTTACTGCGGTTGGCACATTCTGGACAGGGAGGTATATTTGGCATTGTGGATTGTAATTTTCGCATTAATGGGTTTCTATCTGCTTGGAAAATTACGTTTCAACGGTGACAGTGAAGTGAAGCAAGTGTCTGTGTTGCGGCTCTTCCTGGCTATTCTGACATTCTCATTCACAATATATATGGTACCTGGCATGTTCGGTGCGCCGTTGAACGCCATCAGCGGATTCATCCCGCCCATGAGCACTCAGGATTTCGACATCAAAGGCATGATGATGGAACAGCATAAACAGACTGTGGCACAGCTTCAGGCACAAAATGTTGATGTGCAGGCCTCCACCTCATTACCTGCCGATAGGAAATATGTGGACGAACTGGAGACAGTTCCAGGATTCGAGGCCTTCTTTGACCTTGATGAGGCCAAAGCATACGCCCGCAAGGTTAACAAACCGATTTTCATTGACTTTACCGGAAAAACCTGTGCCAATTGCCGTAAAATGGAACAATATGTCTGGTCTGATCCGCAAGTGACACCCCTGCTACAGCAGGAGTTTGTGATGTGCGCACTCTATTCGGATGCAAATATCAGACTTCCGGAATCGGAATGGGTGAAAGACGATAGAGGCCGTCCTTTGAAGACTTTGGGACGAAAAAATGTCCATTTCCAACAATCAAACTTCAATGTCAACGCCCAGCCATATTATGTGCTGATGGATGCTGACGGGAAGGTGCTGACAAGGAAAAACCATCAGTACGACCGGAATGTGCAGCATTTTATTGAGTTCCTGAACGAGGGTCTGGCAAATTTCAAAAAAGGGGCGTCGGAGAGATAATGGCACAGAAGAAGCAGCAGCCACAGGTGCAGTTCAAGAACCGCAAGGCGGAGTTCGAATATTTCCTCTCCACCAAGTTCACCGCCGGCATAGTGTTGGTCGGCACCGAAATTAAGGCCATCCGTACGGGCAAGGTCAACTTGACCGACTCATACTGCCTGTTTATTGGGGAGGAGTTCTGGGTGCGCGGCCTGCACATCTCCGAATACAAGGCCGGCAGCTACAACAACCATGAGCCCAAGCGTGACCGCAAGTTGTTGCTCACCAAGCGCGAACTGCGTAAAATCCGGTCAAAACTGAATGAAAAGGGCACGACAGTCATCCCTACATTATTGTATATAGCTGAAAGCGGCTACGCCAAGCTGGAGATAGCCATTGCCCGTGGCAAGAAGATGTACGACAAGCGCGAGACCCTGAAGGAGAAGGAGGCGCGTCGCAGCATGGCCTATCGTGAGGAAAAAGCATAGATTATGTTGCGGAAAGTGTATTTGTCATTATTGCTTCTGGCTTTGCTGCCGCCGTTGTCCGCACAGCGGGATGAGGCTCGCGACCTGGCTTCATTGTCGCTCAGCGGGCCGGTGCTCAAAATCCGCGAGTCCGTATATCTTTCCCATAGTTTCCATGTTGATGGGATGCAATTTAAGGATGCTGAAAAGAGTGTCATGACCGGTTTCAGCGAATATCGTTTTAATGATGCGGGCTATATGACATATTACAGGATTTATCGTCAATCGCCGTACAGGGAGCAGACAGATTCCTTCACCTTTGACAACCAGAACAGGCTGACCGGCCACATCTGGGGTGTGGGCAGCCGGCGGATGGGACGGAGCGAACACAGGTACAACCTGATCGGGCAATTGGTCTCACTCCGGCAGTATGACGATACGGATGCGCTGTTCTGCGAGACCGCCTACCGTTACCGTAGCGGCCTGCTTTCTGAAGAGAGGACTTTCAGCCGCGCCAATGTGCCGATTTCCGAGATACATTATACTTATGACTCCCTCAAGAGGCTCGTGAAGGAGGAATGCCCGTGGAACCCTTACCGCTATGTGGTTCCCTATGTGAAGGAATACAGTTATGACGCCAACGGATGGCTTTGCAGAATCAGTTATTCGGAAAAGGATACTTCAAAGTGCTGGACCTACCGTAAGACATCCGACCGGAATGGAAAAATACTTTCCGAGGAAACTTACGATTACAGGGATTCATGTATGAAAATCCGTCATTACAAATATGGCTCCCGTGGCAGGCTGGTTTGGGAGGGGTCGCAGGCAGACCATTTGTGGCAGGTAATAAGCTACAGTTACCGTTCAAACCGGTTGAACACAATCCGTAACCGCTATGGTGATGTGGATTTCCGTACCTTCTTCCTCCGGTATGACGAATGGGGCAACTGGGTCGAGAAGGCTGAATACGACGGCATCAACCTGCAGGTGACGACACGTGAAATCACCTATGGGGATCAGCCCTTGAATATGAAGAAGACCGCGCCCAGCAGGCAGAGCCCCGCCCAAAGGTAGTTCAACTTGAATGGCTGGTTCATCAGCAGCATCGAAAAGGGTATGAATACCGACAGCGACACCACCTCCTGTATTATTTTAAGCTGCGGCAGGGTGTATACCGTATAGCCGATGCGGTTGGCCGGCACCTGTATCATATACTCGAAAAAGGCTATGCCCCAGCTTACGATGGCGGCGATCCACCATGCCTTGCCTGACATGTTCTTCAAATGCCCGTACCAGGCGTATGTCATGAAGCAGTTTGAGCATACAAGCATGAATATGCTGATGACTTGGGGGCTGAATATTATTTTCCACATGATTCACGGATGAGTTTTATGAGTTCGCTGAACACCTGGTTGCAGGTGCGTTCGATTACCTGTGCGCGCTGGTCGCTGAAATGAAGCAGCTTCGTGACAGTCCGTTTTTCGGAGGCGACACCTATCCAGACGGTTCCGACCGGCTTGTCCGGCGTTCCGCCGTCCGGGCCTGCGATGCCTGTGGTGGCGACGGCAAAATCTGTCCGGCAGACGTTCCGCACGCCCTCCACCATTTCACGCACAGTCTCCTCACTGACGGCGCCGTGTTTTTCCAAGGTCTCCGCCTTCACATTCAGCAGCTGCCGTTTCAGTTCGTTGCTGTAGGCCACCACACCGCCCATGAAGTATTGCGACGCTCCGGGCATGGCGGTCAGCCGTGTGGCGATGGCGCCGCCCGTGCAGCTTTCTGCGCTGCTTAGTGTCATGCCATGGCGGCGGAGTGCTTCGGCTGCAATCTCCTGCAGCGATTCCCTGTCTTCGCCAAGAATGTATTCTCCGGCCAGTCCATAGAGTTTGCGGCTCTCCTCCTCCAGATGCCGCTGCAGTGCGGCCCTGTCGGTGCCGGTGCCGGTCAGCCTCAGCCGCAACATGCCGTGCTGCGGCAGGTAGGCCACGCCGATGTGGGAGGGGAGGGCGGTTTCCCAGTCTTCGATACGGTCCGAAAGGAATGATTCTCCGATGCCTTGGAAAATCAAGTTTTTCTGCAGGATGCAGAGCCCGTCGTTCATCTTTTGGAGGCGCGGCAGGATCTCCCCGCTCATGAGGTGCTTCATCTCCGAAGGGACACCCGGCATCGAAACCACAGTTTTGCCATCCGTCTCAAACCACATGCAGGGGGCGGTCCCGACTGTGTTCACAATCACCTTGCAGCAGGCCGGCACCAGCGCCTGCATCCGGTTTGTCTCCGTCATGGGGTATCCGCGTCCCGCAAATATCCGTTCAATGTTGCGCAGGCTTGCTTCGTCCTCCACCAGTGTGGAATGGAAAAAGTCGCATAGTGTCTTTTTGGTGATGTCGTCCTTCGTGGGGCCTAGACCTCCGGTTATCAGCACGACATCAGCCTGCTGCAGGCTGCGGACCAGTGCGTTTTCGATGGCTTCGCGCCGGTCGGCGACACAGACAATGTCCGTCACCATACAGCCGTTTGCGGTCAGCTGCTGCGCCATCCATGAGGCGTTTGTGTTGGTCACCTGGCCGATCAGCAGCTCGTCTCCAATGTTGATTATGTTAACTCGCATGTTGTTATTTTTTTTAAAAATGCAAAGGTAGAAAAAAAATATGGCGGATTTGCATTTTTGTATTGATTTTTTTACGACTTTTGCACGCTTAAATTTTACAAGTTTCAAATTTTAAAAGTAATTTAATGTCAACAAAAATCAGATTACAGAGACATGGTAAAAAGGGTCAGCCTTTCTATCACATTGTCATTGCAGACGGTCGTGCACCTCGGGATGGACGTTACATTGAACGTATCGGCACGTACAACCCTTTGACCGAACCTGCCGCCGTTGTATTGAACTTCGACAGGGCCCTCTATTGGGTTAACTGCGGAGCCGAACCTACTGACACCGCCCGCTCCCTCCTTCGCAGGGAAGGCGTGTACATGAAAAAGCACCTGTTGGGAGGTGTGGCTAAGGGCGCCTTCTCGGAAGCCGAGGCAGAAGCCCGTTTCTCCGCCTGGAAGGAGGAGAAGGACCGCCGGATGAGCGATTGCCGTATCAAGGCGATTGAAGCCGGTAAAGAGGTGGCCAAGAAGAGGCTCGAGGCCGAAACAAAGGTGAAGGAGGCCAAAGCTGCTGTGGTTGAGGAAAAACGCCGTGCCATCGCAGAGAAGGAGCGTGAGGAACGCGAGGCCGCTGAGGCCGCCGCTGCCGCTGAAGCCGCCGCCAATGCGCAGACGGAAGCGGAGGCTCCTGCCGAAGCTGACGCCACCGCCGAGGCCGAAACCCCTGCCGAAGCATAACAGGTGTATGCGGTCCGACGATTTTTTCTACCTTGGTAAGGTTACAAAGGTTGTCGGTCTGAAAGGGGAACTTTCGGTTTATCTGGATACGGACGAACCGGAGAAATATTATTCAATGGAATCAGTTTTTCTTGAACAACAGGAAGAACTGGTTCCTTTTTTTGTGACCTCCCTTAAAGTGAAAAACCGGCAGCAGGTGGTGGTGCAGTTTCAGGATGTCGATGCCGGTTATGCCCCGTCTTTGGTCGGCGCGGAGCTGTTCCTGCCGCTTTCCATGCTGCCTCCGCTGACCGGAAACAGGTTCTATTATCATGAAATAAAGGGCTTTGAAATCGTGGATGAGGAGCAGCGTCGGGTCGGTGTCTGCAAGGATGTGCTGGAATATCCGCACCAGGCCCTGTTCCAGATTGACCATGATGGCACCGAAGTGCTGATTCCAATCGTGGATGATCTTATCCGACATGTGGACCGCGCGTCTCGGCGGATTGTCGTTTCCATGCCGGAAGGGCTGTTGGACATATACCTGAATCCCTCCCTGGAGTAGTTTTTTCCCATCTGTGGGACCCCCCTTAATTTTTTTGTGATTTTTTTTGATTTTTCCATGCGAAATGTGGAATTTTTTTTATACTTTTGCAAATTAACAAGGAAATAAAGGAAACTATATACTTTATATGCGTAATTCTTTTGTAATAATAATGTTGTCAGTGATTTGCCTTGTCTCCAACAAGGTGGTCGGACAAGCGGTTTCTGAAGAGAAGACGGCTGTTTCTTCTTCCGATTCTGCCTTAAGGGCACTATATGCGGAGGGGAAAAGTCTCTTTTTGCAGGAGGATTACGAAAAAGCGGCGGCCTGTTTCTCCGAATTGCTGGCCTTGCGCCCCAATCTGGCGGCAGCCTATAACGACCGTGGCAGCTGCAACCGGATGCTCGGACGTTATGAGCAGGCTTTAGCCGATTACACGGAGGCCATCAAGTTCCGTCCGTGTGCCGCCTACTACTGCAACCGTGGCAGTGTGCGGGTGAAGATGGAGGATTACGATGCGGCGATTTCTGACTATACGTTGGCCCATGCTTTGGACACCAACTATTATCAGGCGTTGAACAACAGGGGGATAGTATATCTGAACACAGGTTCGTACCGGCGTGCGGTGGAGGATTTCACCGCCTGCATCCGGTTGAAGCCAGACTATTATCTCCTGTACAACAATCGCGGCATCGCCTATTATAAATTAAAGGAGTTTGAACTCTCCTTCGCTGATTTTAACAAGACCATCTCGTTGAACGGGGAATATGGCAACGCCTACCTTCATCGTGGCAACATAAGGGAGATGCTTGATGATGACGCGGGGGCTTGTGAGGATTGGAGCCGGGCATTGGCATTGGGTGTCAAGCAGGCGGAGAAGTGTTTGGAGAACTGCAAGAATTAATGTATAGTAAATAAAGTATTAAAAGGATATAAAGAAAAACATATTTATTAATTTATAAATTTTCAAACAGATGAGAAAGTTTTTTATTTTATTGTTTTTTCAGGCGTTTGTAGGATGTCTGTTTGCCCAGAGCGTGGAGTTCAAGCAGGCAAATTTTCCTAACAACACGAAAAAAGAGTTCAAGAGAGCTCTGAAAAACAAGAAAATGGGAGAAAAGACCATGAAGGCTGAGGATTATCGCACCGCGGTGAATTTCCTATTGAAAGCCAATGAGTTCAATCCCAAAAATGCTGAATTGAATTATGAAATCGCCAATTGTTACGAGCATTTGAGCCAGATTCCTGAGGCGGTGCGGTATGCTGAAGCGGCCTATGCCCTGGATTCCCTTGTCGCCCCGGAATTGGTGTATTATAAGGGTTATGCCCATCAGATGCGGTATGAGTTTGACGATGCCGTAAAGTATTACCAGCGTTATCTCAAGACGCCGGGAGTCACCCGTGAGGGCAACAACAAGGCTCAGCAGCGGATCAAGGAGTGCAAAAACGGCAAAATGCTGGTCCGTCGCGGTGAGATCCCTTGCAAAATCTACATTCTGGACACCAATGTGAACGGCAAGTATGACGAGTACGGCCCTGCGGTGACTGCAGACGACAGCACCCTCTTCTTCACCACCCGTCGTACCATGAAGAAAAATCCGAACAAGGGTTATGCCTCGGACGGCAAATACTATGAGAAGATTTTCCGTTCCTCCAAGGATTCCTCCTGGGACAAATCCCATTGGGCACTGGGTTCCAATTTCCGCGGACACTTTGCCGTACAGGGTGTCTCCAACGACGGGAGCCGTGTCCTGCTGTATAAGGAAAAGAGGGGCGGTGACCTGTATGAGGCCAAACTGCATGGCAAGAAGTTCGGTGCCGCCAAGAGGCTGCCGCGTGCCGTGAACACCAAGGCCCATGAGACCTCGGCTTCATATTCCTATGACGGAAACACCATTTTCTACTGCTCCGACCGTACCGACATGGGTTATGGCGGGCATGACATTTACAAAGTCACCAAAAATGACAAAGGTAAATGGAAAGTTGTTGAGAATTTGGGTAATGTTCTGAACACTCCGGAAGATGAGGTGACCGTTTTCGCCCATCCTGATGGAAAGACCATGTATTTCAGTTCGCGCGGCCACGACGGCATGGGCGGATTCGACATTTTTGTCACCACATTTGAGGATGGCAAATGGTCCAAACCGAGGAACCTCGGTCTTCCCATCAACACTCCGGGTGACGACATCTCCTTCGTGATTACTGCAAACGGAAAGAGCGCCTACTATGCCTCCGCCCAGCCGACAGGATTCGGTGAGGAGGATATCTACTGCATCTCCTTCAAATCCGACAAGGTCTTTGTCTCCACAACTGAGGACAATCTGTTGGATGACGAGGATCCCTTTGCAGAGGAGAGTGAGGTGAAGGAAAAGGCTATGCCGACCCACCAGATGACCCTGCTGACAGGTCTGGTACGTGACAAGAACACCAAGGAGCCGCTTTCTGCCTCCATCGAGCTGTTCGATCTGGATTCCAACCGCAAAATTGGAGACTTTGAGACCAATTCCGAAACCGGCAAGTTCCTTCTGTCCCTCCCTGCAGGCCACCACTACAAGATTCTTGTGAAATCACCGGGATACCGTAGCCACGAGGAGACTTTCGACATTCCTGATTCCTCCGGATTCCAGAAGAAGGAGCTTATTATCGAGCTTGAATCTGATGGTAGCGAGATGCCTGAACATCTGAAGAATATCGAATTTGACTTCGACAAGTCCAATGTACAGGGTTCCGAGGCCGCACGCAGGCTTGACATGGTTGCCGACTACATGAAACGTCATCCGGATGTCAAGGTTCTGATTTCCGGCCACACCGACAGCATGGGTACGGACGAATACAACCAGGCTCTTTCCGAGCGTCGTGCAAAAACAGCCGCCGACTATCTTGTCGATAAGGGTATCTCCCGCAGCCGGATGACCACCAAGGGTTATGGCGAATCCCGTCCGATTGACACCAACGAAACGGATGAAGGCCGCCAGCACAACCGTCGTGTTGAGTTCGAAATCGTGAAATAAAGAGTATACAACTCATCTGAAAAAAGCGGATTCCATATGGAATCCGCTTTTTTTTTGTTTGTCGAAATAAAAAAGAGCTAATGGTTCTGGGCTTGTGACTCCAGCCGGCGTGCCTGCCGTTTGCGGTCAAGGTCGTTAAGCAGGATCTTGCGCAGACGGAGCGATTTGGGTGTCACCTCCAGATACTCGTCCTCACCGATGTATTCCATATATTCCTCCAGTGAGAACTTGATGGCGGGAGGTAGCATCACCTTTTCGTCAGAACCTGCCGCACGCATGTTGCTCAGTTTTTTCGATTTTGTGATGTTGATGACCAAATCGTCCTGCCGGATGTGCTGTCCGATAACTTCACCTTCATAAACCTCGTCCATTGGTTCCACAAAATAGCTGCCGCGATCCTGAAGCTTGTCCATTGCGTAGGCTACAGCCGTTCCGGTCTCCATGGCCACTAACGAGCCGTTGTGCCGCAGAGGGATGTCACCTTTCCATGGTTCAAAGTCCACCAGCCGGTGCGACATGATGGCTTCGCCTTCGGTGGCGGTAAGCATCTGGCTGCGCAATCCGATAAGTCCGCGCGACGGGATGCGGAAACACTGGTATATGCGGTCGCCTTTCGTCTCGACAGAAAGGATTTCCCCTTTACGTTTGGTCACCAGGTCGATGGTCCGGCTGGAAAAGGTTTCCGGAACCAGCACGATGAGTTCCTCAACCGGTTCGCATTTTTTGCCGTCAATCTCCTTGATTATGACCTTTGGCTGGCCGACCTGCAGTTCGTACCCTTCGCGACGCATGGTCTCAATCAGGATGGAAAGGTGAAGTATGCCCCGTCCGTACACGATGTGCGCATCGGGTGAGGCTGTCGGCTCAACCCGCAGGGCGAGGTTCTTTTCCAACTCCTTCTGCAGCCTGTCGTGCAGATGCCGTGATGTCACATATTTTCCCTCCTTGCCAAAGAAAGGGGAGTTGTTGATGGTGAACAGCATGCTCATGGTAGGCTCGTCCACTTTGATAGGAGGCAGCGCTTCCGGATTTTCAAAGTCTGCGATGGTGTCCCCAATCTCAAACCCTTCAATGCCGAAGATGGCACAAATCTCACCAGCCTGTATCTCAGTTTTAATCTTTTCCTTTCCTAATCCCTCAAAAATGTAAAGTTCCTTGATTTTGGATTTTACAATACTGCCGTCATGTTTGACCAACGAAATGTTCTGTCCGGCAATCAGGGTGCCTCGGGTAAGTTTTCCCACGGCAATCCTGCCCACGTATGAGGAATAGTCCAGGGAGGAGATGATCATCTGGGTGTTGCCCTCTTTTGCCTTGTATTCCGGAATGTGTGTGATTATCTGGTCCAGCAGGTAGGAGACATTGTCGGTCGGCTTTCTCCAGTCATCGCTCATCCAGCCCTGCTTTGAGGAGCCGTATACTACCGGGAAGTCCAGCTG
>JAEEGI010025568.1_pt1 | contig 11434 bp, 9 predicted proteins | sample 8958751 | NCBI WGS metagenome assembly JAEEGI01 (sample SAMN16246545, study PRJNA631951) | gut metagenome | biome: gut microbiome; feature: rumen; material: KS-attached | host: Bos | place: Iran: Karaj | collected 2018-10 | reverse complement strand
GGAGTTGGTTCTGCAGAGAACTTCAAGCTTCTTGATGACCTTGCTGAGGTACTTGGCGGTACAGTATCTTGCTCACGTGCAGTTGTAGATGCTGGTTGGAAGCCAAAGGATCTTCAGGTAGGTCAGACAGGTAAGACTGTTCGTCCTAACGTATATTTCGCAATCGGTATCTCTGGTGCTATCCAGCATACAGCAGGTATGGAAGAGTCTGATATCATCATTGCTATTAACAAGGATGAGACAGCTCCTATCTTTGACGTAGCTGACTACGGTATTGTTGGAGATCTTAACAAGATCCTTCCAGCTCTTACAGAAGCTCTTAAGGCTGAGTTAGCTGCAAAATAATTCAAAGGACTACATTTAATCTTTTAAGATTAGATTTTTCCTATAATTTCTTTCTTTAATTTTATTAAAGGCGAGTCTTCGGACTCGCCTTTAGCTATATAAAGTGTTACAATCAATCTATGAATTCAAGTAAGAAAATCGATATGACCCATGGCCCACTTTTGGGCAAATTAATAATCTTTACCATTCCAATTATTTTATCAGGTGTCTTGCAGCTTTTGTTTAATGCAGCTGATGTAATTGTTGTGGGACGTTTCGCAGGTGAGGCATCTCTTGCTGCGGTTGGTTCCACTAATTCACTTATAAATCTCATGACCAATTTATTCATAGGTATGTCGGTGGGCGCTAACGTGTGTGCAGCTCAGTTTTATGGTGCCGGCCAGGAAAAGGATGTGAAGAAAACTGTTCATACAAGCGTTGCTTTTTCCATTATCTGTGGATTTATTCTTATATTTATAGGTCTGTTTTTGGCTAAACCTATTTTGGAAATAATGGGTTCGCCAGAGGATGTTATAGGTCTTGCTACATTGTATGTACGTTTATATTTTCTGGCTATGCCTGCAATTATGCTTTACAACTTTTTAGCAGCCATTCTCAGGGCTGCCGGTGATACAACACATCCACTTATATTTTTGACAGTTGCAGGTGTTGTTAATGTTATCCTTAACTTAATCCTTGTTATTGTATTCAATTTGGGTGTTGCAGGTGTTGCTATTGCTACAGTTACATCTAACTATATTTCCTGCGGCATGCTGATAGTATTCTTTACAAGGCAGGAGGATGCTCTAAAGCTTAATTTTAGCAAGGTTAAAATAGATAGAAAGATATTAAATCGTATTATAAGAATTGGTCTTCCTGCGGGAATCCAAGGAACGGTGTTTTCACTGTCAAATGTAGTTATTCAATCAGCAATTAATTCCTTCGGAACAGCTGTTATTGCAGGCTCATCTGCAGCATCCAGCATCGAAGGATTTGTATATGTATCCATGAATTCCGTATCTCAGACCTGCGTCACATTTGTAGGCCAGAACTATGGAGCAGGAGATGAAAAGAGAGTACGAAGAGTAATATTTGAGTGTCTTGGAATTGTAACAGTTGTAGGATTAGTACTTGGAAATCTTGCATACACATTCTCAGCACCATTACTTGGAATATACACAGATAGTGCCGATGCTATCGCAGCAGGAACACTTCGTCTGTTTTGGGTATGCTGCCCATATTTCCTATGTGGAATAATGGATTCATTAACAGGTGGTTTACGTGGATTAGGTAAATCTACAGTTCCAATGATTGTGTCATTGATAGGAGCCTGTGCCACAAGACTAATCTGGATTGCCACATACTTCCAGATTAATCGCACTCAAAACGTATTATTCTTCTCTTACCCAGGAAGCTGGCTTTTAACCCTAACTGTCCACACCATCTGCCTAACAATCGTATACCGTAGTTGGGTAAGACGTAAATCGTCTGAAGTACGAATATAAGAAATATATGAATTATTAGATGAGGCTGTTTCAAGTAATCAAAGTTAATATACCAATCACAAATCTTACATGAGGCTGTAGTTAACAATAATTATATTTCTAAAGCGAGGCATTCCTAGCCGAGTGTAGAAATATAATTAATGTTAACGTAACAGCCGGACTGGAGTTATGAAAAATACTGAGGAGGGGACCAAAATGTATTGGAAGGAAATGCTAGGAGCAATTGCTAAGCCTGATAAGAATGCCACACGCTACGAGCTTAGCACAGACTATAAATACGAGGGACTGCAGGAATATCCACGCCCTCAATTACAGCGCAAATCTTATATTAATCTAAATGGTAAGTGGAACTACCGCATCATCAGCGGCAAAGGCGCGGTGGTATCCCACGGTTTAATCGAAGTCCCATTTTCTCCGGAAACCGCTTTGTCTGGAACAGACAGACACACACTTCTTCCAGAAGAAACCCTAGAATACACAAAACTTTTTGTTATCGATAAGGTGAAAAAGACAAAGCATCTGATTTTGCATTTCGGTGCAGTTGATCAAGTGGCTTATGTGGCTTTAAATGGAATCAATATTGGAATTCATGAAGGAGGTTTTACATCCTTTTCTTTTGATATATCTGATTATGTAGTAGAAGGAGAAAACGAGCTAAAGGTCAGAGTAAGAGATTACACCGACAGAATAGGCTATGCCAGAGGAAAACAGTCTTTGGATCCTAGTGGAATGTGGTATAGTGCTCAAAGCGGTATTTGGCAGACAGTATGGATGGAGTGGGTGCCTCAGGTTTATGTTTCAAACCTTACCATGATTCCTAACATAGATGAGAACAATGTAAAAATAGAGCTAAAGGTGTCTGAGTTAAAAGGACATGTGAATATATCATCCTCTAATCAGGATTTAATAAAAGACTTTACCATTGATAAAATCAAGGATGACAGGATATATGTTACATTGAATCTTAAGGACTACAGGCTTTGGAGTCCAGAGGAGCCTAATCTGTATTTTATTAATATTGAATATGGTAAGGATGTCTTTTCTACTTATTTTGCTATGAGAAAATTTAGTGTGGGCAAGGATGAAGAAGGAATCCCAAGACTTACATTAAATAATAAGCCTTATTTCATGAATGGCGTGCTAGACCAGGGATATTATCCAGAAAGCTTAATGACACCACCTTCAGATGCTGCAATGATAAATGATATTGAAAGTATCAAGGGGCTTGGCTTTAACATGATTAGAAAGCACTGCAAAATAGAGCCTATGAGATGGTACTTCCATTGCGATAGAATCGGCATGATTGTTTGGCAGGACATTGTAAATGGCGGAACCAAGTACGACATGAACATGATTTGCAATATCCCAACTGTGGTCAGACCTTTCGGAAATACCAGGGATAAGAACCGTTTATTCCTTAGATTTACAGGCAGAAACACTGCCAAAGCAAAGGAAGTTTGGTTTACAGAATGCGAAGAAACAATTAAACAGCTTAGAAATGTTCCATGCATAGGGCAGTGGTGTCTGTTTAACGAAGGCTGGGGGCAGTTTGATGCAAACTCATGCCTTGAATTTGCCAAGAAATTTGATGAATCACGTCCTTTTGATGCTGCAAGTGGCTGGTTCCATGAGGGCTGCGGGGATGTATTCTCTGAGCATGTTTATTTTGAAGATTTAAAGGTTAAGATAACAGATAAGCCTTATGTTGTTTCAGAATTTGGTGGCTTTTCTCTTAAAGTAGGTAATCATGTAAAACGAGATGCGGTGTATGGCTACAAGAAATATGAACACGCCAAGGATATGCAGGATGCCTACGAGAAAATTATGGAAAAAATAAAGTCCCTCCAAAAAGAGGGACTAAGCGGGGCTGTTTATACACAGGCCACCGATATAGAAGACGAATTAAACGGTCTTATGACTTACGATAGGAAGGTGCAAAAACTGTATTAAACCAGCTTTGTGGGAAGGCCATACCAAGGATGATTCCCATTACAATTGCACCGGCTGTCTTAAGTGTTGATAAGCCATAGGTAGCAAAGGTCTCAATGTTATTAGTAATTAAATAATAGGAAGTATAATAAATTCCGGCACCGGGTACTAAAGGGAAGATTCCTGAAATCAAGTAAACGGTGACGGGATTTTTGCGTTTAGCGGCAAGTATTCTTGAAAAAGTAGTAAGTAAAAATGAACCTACTACATTGCCAAGTGTTGGAGCTGATAAAGCTGCTGAGATAATTATATAAAATATCCAGCCGATTGCTCCTGACAAACCACAGTGAATAAGCTCGGATTTTGGAGCGCTAAAAACAATGGCAAAACAAAGTGTTGCAATCATGGCAACAATAAATTGAACAATGTATTCTAAAATCATCATATAATTATACCTCCGATTTGAACTATAGATATAACAATACCTATTCCCACCGCTATACAAAATGCTGTAAGTAAAGCATCGATAACTCGGATGGAGCCAGACAGGTAATCGCCATTAATGAAATCTCTAATACTATTTGTAATAGGGATTCCTGGTACGAGAGGCATAATGCTTCCTATTATAATTTTATCAAAATGTACTGGTAGTCCACTGATGTAGAATAGTACTGCCACAATGGCAATCACCATACTGCCCAGCACATTTGTTATTGTCTTTGAGTGAGTAGTTCTGGATTCGAAATCTAAGAATAATTTAAGAACTGCTCCAACTACTATGGCACATAGTGCATCTAATATAGATCCTCCAAACATATATGAGAATCCACCGCATCCAATTCCTGTTGCAATTATTAATACAGGTAAGCTATATGATGGAAGCTTCTTGCATTCCTCTAACTCCTTCCATGCATCTTCCAATTCTATCTCCTTGGCACAAACTCGTCTGCACAAAGAATTAAGTGCAGCGATTCTGGCTAGATGCATTGGATACATTGGCACGTGTCGTATCATTGAACTGCCGTGTTCAGTAACTTCATCTGCGCTGGCAAATATACCATTGCTCAAAACATAAACATCACAGTCTGTAATATCGTATGCATTTAAAATTGCAAGTACGCTGTCCTCTACTCTATATACTTCAGCTCCGTTTCGAAGTAAGATGTCTCCTAATTCAACTGCGAAGGATAATACTTTTTTTGTATCGTTCATAGCATTCCTCGATTATAAAATTTCTACCATTAGATTATCTATTATTCTAGAAATATTTTCAATGAGATTGTTAAGTTATTTACAATTGTGGATAACTTCTGTGGAAACTATGTTCGTTGAAATATGCCTCACTTAACATCAAATTCCGAAAAATCAACATTTATCTATAGAAATTAACAATATAATTGTGGATAAATATGTGAGTAACTGAATTGAGTGAAGTTATCCTCAACCCAAAAAAATCCAATGTGGATATTGTGGATAACTACCATTTTAAGTTGAACCAGATATCAACATGAGAATATGGCTACATTTTATCAGTAATGTATTGTAAATAAACCCATACAATTTCGGCAGATATGGTATAATATGACGGTTAGTATGATTGTAAACAGGAGGTCTAAAATGGCAGAGAAAGATTCATGCGCTTCAGCAAGCACATGTAGCAGAGGCTCTTGCGAAGGCTGTCCTTCAAAGGCGGCAGCTGAAAAGGGTGTTAGAAATACAGCATTTTTAGAGGAGCCAAATAAAAACTCACATATCAAGCACGTTATTGGTGTAGTATCTGGTAAGGGTGGCGTTGGTAAGTCACTTGTAACTTCATCTTTAGCAGGCGTTATGGCACGTGCAGGATATAAGGTAGGAATTTTGGATGCAGATATCACTGGCCCATCCATCCCAAAGATGTTTGGTGTTCATGGTCCTGCAACAGGAAATGATGACGGAACATTCCCAGAGGTAGCAGAGGATGGAACAAAAATCATGTCCATCAACCTTTTGCTTGATGATGAGGAATCACCAGTTGTATGGCGTGGTCCAGTAATCGCTGGCGTAGTTAAGCAGTTTTGGACAGATGTACAGTGGGGTGACCTTGATTACTTATTCGTTGATATGCCACCTGGAACAGGTGATGTTCCACTTACATGCTTCCAGTCACTTCCAGTAGATGGAATCGTTATCGTAACAAGCCCACAGGAGCTTGTTCAGATGATTGTTAAAAAAGCATACAACATGGCAGACATGATGCACATTCCAGTTATCGGACTTGTGGAAAACTATTCATACATCGCTTGTCCTGATTGTGGAAAGAAAATCCAAATCTTTGGTGAAAGTCATGTAGATGAGGTAGCAGCTTCACTTAACATTCCCGTACTTGGCAAGATGCCAATGGATAGAAGCTTCGCCACAGCAGCCGACGCAGGCCGCATCTACGACGTAGAAAATACATATCTCGTTAACGCGAAAGCTGAACTTGAAAAGCTATAAATGATTATTAAATCATAAATTAATAATGCAACTATAGATTTTATATGAGGATGGCATACCATGGTAAAGGTAGGTTGTAATTAACAAGCTATAATATTTCTTAAGCGAAGCATCCCAAGCTGAGCGTAGAAATATTATGCTTGTTAATGTAACAACCGAGCCACAACCTATATCAACCATCCGGACTAAGGAGATTAATATGGCACAGAATCCAGTAGTTACAATTGAGATGGAAAATGGCGATATCATGAAGGCTGAGCTCTATCCTGAAATCGCTCCAAACACAGTAAACAACTTTATCAGCTTGATTAACCACAACTTCTATGATGGAGTAATCTTCCACAGAGTAATCAATGGCTTTATGCTTCAGGGTGGAGATCCAGACGGAACAGGAATGGGTGGCCCAGGTTATTCTATTAAGGGCGAGTTCACAAGCAACGGCTTTAAGAACGACTTAAAGCATGAGCCAGGTGTACTTTCAATGGCTCGTACAATGCTTCCTAATTCAGCAGGAAGCCAGTTCTTCATCATGCACAAGACTAGCCCACATCTTGATGGAGATTACGCTGCATTCGGTAAGGTTATCGAGGGTATGGAAGTAGTTAACAAGATTGCTGAGACAGCAACAGACTGGTCAGACAGACCTGTTGAAGAGCAGAAGATGAAGAAGGTTACAGTTGAGACATTTGGTGTTGACTATCCAGAACCAGAGACAATGTAAAAAATATCTTTACATGTTGAAATATTTTTGTTATTATAACGGCACGCTTTGGCGTGTCGTTTTTTATTCATACAAATATTTATATGCAAACAAATACACTTATATATTGTTTTAGTCTATGGGCCATAGTTGAGATGGCCTCTTTATTGAATACCTATTTTTCAGGTAAATCCATTAATTCCCAGTTTGAAATGAAACGCTTATATTGCAGCCGAATGACATTTCTTTTAAAGAAGGGATGCATAAAGGACAAACTATTGCATGACCTGTATTTCAGTGTTTCCAATCGTGGATTAAAGAAAATGTTGATTAGGGCAATAAAGCAAGGTCAGGTTGAAAAGCAGTTTTCATACGTGGAAAAGCAAATTGGTTGCGATACCGTAAAATTAATTCACGAATATATTTTTACTAAAGGAGGCAATTTAGCCAATTTAGAAAAAGGAGTGGTTGAAAAGCTAAGACTCATGGAGTTCTCCATGAAGGAAATGAAACGGACTATGCTCAAAAACAAAATCCGCTTGTTGCTAAATAAAACTTTATTCTTTTTGGCAAACATTGCTTTCGCTTATTATCTGAAAAACGATTACAGCTTTTTAATATTTATTATAGTTAACACCTTAGGGGTAATCTGGTTTATCGTTCTTGATTATGAAAGTGTATTAGCTGTTTTGGAATTTAGGGAAAGAAAGCTTGTGGAAGTGAAAGCCAAAAGAAAAAAGACCTTGGCTCCTGCAAATACAATAAAAAGATGCTTTAGTGCATTTGCCAGCCTGGGTCTTATAATCAATATTTCTATGGTTGCTGCTGGTTTTCTGATGCAGGCAATTTAATGCGAAGCTTTGTGATACGTTTTTTCTCAACAGCAAGTACTCTAATTATGGCACCATTTTCAGAAACGTAGGTTTCACCTGCGTTAGGGAAGTGGTCAAATGCGCCTACGATGTAGCCACCGATGGTGTCATAATCTTCACTGGTGAAGCCAAGAGGGATGATGTCACACAGGTCTTCTAGGTTCATGGATCCTAGAACCTGATATTCCCTTTCGCTGATTTTGATGATTGGGTCTTCCTCGTCTTCATCATATTCGTCACGGATTTCGCCAACAATTTCTTCCAGCAGGTCTTCCATAGTAATCATACCTGCTAAATCACCGTATTCATCTAATACGATAGAAACTGTAGCTGATTCCTCACGCATTTCATCAAACAAATCAGAAACGTTTTTCATTTCAAAGGTGAAGTAAACATCTCTTATATAATCACGGACATTGAAGCTTTCTGAAGGGATAAGTCCAAGGAAATCCTTCATATTAACAATACCGATAATATTTTCAGTATCTGGTTCGCAGACAGGAATTCTGGTAAACATGTCTTCCTTGAATACTGCGATTAAATCCTGATAGCTGATATTTGCATCTACCATGGTCATGTCGATTCTAGGAATCATAACCTCCTTGGCACAGGCGTCTGAGAAATCGAAAACCTTGTGAATCATAGTACGTTCGTCACCTTCGATGGCGCCGTTTTCATGGCTTACATCTATCATGGTGCGGATTTCTTCTTCAGTGATTGTGTCATCCTTGAAATCAGGGTCTATGCCAAACAGCCTGATAACTAATCCAGAAAGGAAGTTTATTATGGTAATCACAGGTGTAAGTACCCACATAAGTGCTGCAATTACAGGAGCAAATAATAAGCTTAGCTTTGTGGAATTAAGAGTGGCAAGAGACTTAGGAGTAATCTCACCAAATATTAATATGAGTAATGTAAGGATTCCGGTTGCTATTCCGGCTCCAACACTACCGAATATTTCAATTGCTAATGTGGTGGCAAGGGAAGATGCTGATAGGTTTACGATGTTATTTCCTATTAGTATTGCAGAAAGCATCTTTTTAGGACGGCTGGCAACATTTAAAACACGTGCGGCCTTTTTGTCACCATCATCGGCCATGGTTTTAAGCTTGATTTTGTTGACTGTGGTAAGAGCGGTTTCAGCCGAAGAAAAGAAGGCTGAAAGAGCAAGTAATAATACAAGAATAATAAATCTAATTAACAGGTGTGTGTCCAATTAATCCTTCTCCTTTATTCATGGTTTTTATTAGGAATTATTATATCATATTACTACACAAAGAAGTCCAACTTTGTTAAAATGAAACCTATGAGAAAAAGATTTATAACACTAATATTAACAATAGCCATGGCTACAGCATTGGTGGGCTGTGGTAAATATAATCAGTCTGAGATAGATTTAAGAGACCAGGGAATACAGGCACTTGATTCAGGGAAATATGATGATGCCATTGATTTATTCAATCAGGCTCTTGGCAAATCCATAGGCAAGGTCACAGATCTGGAAATCGACATTAATTACTACAAGGCGGCAGCTCAGTTTAAGGCAGGGTATTTTAAGGAGGCGGCCAAAACCTACACCTACCTTATCAGATATGATAAGAATAATTACGAGGCCTACTTCCTTCGTGGAAGCATTTATGCCGATGAAGGCGAAGTGGGAGAGGCCATTACCGATTATGATGCGGCAGTTTCCATCGACCCTAAAAACTATCTGCTATATATTCAGATATATGACAACCTTAACGCCTTAGGCTACACAGACCAAGGCATGGTTTATCTTAATGATGCACTTGCAATCAAGGACAAATCTGCCAATGCTAAATACTACAAGGGTAGAATTTACTATATGCTAGGTCAGACATCTGAGGCTACCAGTAATTTACAGGCGGCAGTTGATAAGGATGTTATAGAAGCTAAGCTGTATCTTGCAAAGCTATACCAGGATTCAGGTGATTACGATAAAGCTCAGGCACTGCTTAAGGAATACGCCCAGTCCGATGAGGTTACCAGCGATGCACTTGCAGCCTTAGGTGATATAGAGATGAATAATGGAAATTATGAGAATGCCTTAGGCTATTATGATGCAGGGTTGAGCCTTGATTCCATAGACAATATGCCAAACCTTTTAAAGGGCAAGGTCACAGCATTGGAAAAGCTGGATAGATACTCTGAAGCAAAAGAAGTCTTGACACAATATCTTGAGACTTACCCCGAAGATGAGGATGCTGAAAAGGAGTTAACTTTCCTACAAACTCGATAAAATGTCTAAAAAGAACACACTATATCTAGTGTGTTCTTTTTGTGTCTAAATACTAAATATTGTGTGTGTTGAAACACGATTCTACCTAGAAAATAATCAAATTAAAAACGTTATTTTAGGTAATTATGACGAAAAACACTATATCTAGTTTTTCTCCATTGAATGCTACCCTATATTTTGATAACATATAAACAAGTCGAAAGTACCTTAGATGAACGATAGATTTGGACAACAAAAGGTTATTAAGGGGAGTCCTTTTTTGACACACTTAAGGATACTAGGGAAAGGAAATTGGTGAGTAGAATTGTTTGATGTTGTAAAAAGAGATGGAAAAATCGCAGAATTTAATTTAGGAAAAATCAATGACGCGATAGCTAAGGCTTTTGAAGCTACTGGCAAGGCTTACAATGACGATATTATTGGCTTATTATCGCTTAGAGTCTCAGCAGATTTTCAGTCAAAAATTAAGGAGGGCAAAATTTCAGTTGAGGACATCCAGGACTCAGTTGAAAATGTCTTAGAGCAAACTGGCTATACAGATGTAGCAAAGGCTTACATTTTATATAGAAAGCAGCGCGAAAAAATGCGTAACATGAAGTCTACAGTTCTTGATTACAAGAACGTTGTAGATAGCTACGTTAAGGTAGAGGACTGGCGTGTAAAGGAGAACTCTACAGTTACATATTCTGTAGGTGGACTTATCCTTTCAAATTCAGGCGCAATCACAGCTAATTACTGGCTTTCAGAAATCTACGATGAGGAAATCGCACAGGCACACCGCAATGCTGATATCCACATTCATGATCTTTCTATGCTTACAGGCTATTGCGCAGGTTGGTCACTTAAGCAGCTCATTCAGGAGGGCTTAGGCGGAATCACAGGTAAGATTACATCTGCTCCAGCAAAGCATTTGTCAGTACTTTGCAATCAGATGGTTAACTTCTTAGGTATCATGCAGAATGAATGGGCTGGCGCTCAGGCGTTCTCATCATTTGATACATACCTTGCACCATTTGTTAAGACAGATAATCTTTCATACGAAGAGGTTAAGAAATGCCTTGAGGCATTTATATATGGTGTTAACACACCTTCACGTTGGGGAACACAGGCTCCATTTTCTAACATTACTTTGGACTGGACAGTACCTAACGACCTTGCAGAGCTTCCAGCTATCGTTGGTGGCAAGGAGCAGGACTTCAAATATAAGGACTGCAAGAAGGAAATGGATATGGTCAACAAGGCATTCCTTGAGATTATGATCGAGGGTGATGCTAATGGACGTGGTTTCCAGTATCCAATTCCTACATATTCAATCACACGTGATTTTGATTGGTCTGACACAGAAAACAACAGACTATTATTCGAA
>JAEEGI010025562.1_pt1 | contig 11438 bp, 9 predicted proteins | sample 8958751 | NCBI WGS metagenome assembly JAEEGI01 (sample SAMN16246545, study PRJNA631951) | gut metagenome | biome: gut microbiome; feature: rumen; material: KS-attached | host: Bos | place: Iran: Karaj | collected 2018-10 | reverse complement strand
GGGGAGACGCATCTCGACGGCTGCGGAGCTGCGCTTGACGGGTGCCGAGAGGATGCCCTGGCCGCTCTCGGGCTCGTAGACGAAGAGGTAGACGTTGTCGTCGGCGTCGGCCATGGGGACGTCGCTGTTGGGGGTGAAGGCGACGCTGACGCGGAGGGGCTCGTCGAAGGAGGCTGCGCTGAAGCCTACGGCGGGGATGTCGCCGCCCTCGGGGGCGAGGAGGATGGCGCCGTACTCGATCTCGGCTACGCCGCCTTCGACGTGGACGGTGTCTTTGTTGATCTTGACGAAGTGGTTGAAGGGGGTGATGTAGGGTGCGTACTTGGCGTAGCGCTCCAGCGAGACCTTGATGCCCTGCTTGAAGCCTTTGGCGAGCTGGGTGAGGGTCTTGAACTTGAGACGCACGTCCTGCTCCTTGGAGGAGACCTTGCGGTCTTTGGCGACGGTGGGGAGTGCTGCGAAGTACTGCTTGCCGCGGGTGACGCGACCGACGATTTGGCCGATGCGGCCTGACTGTTTGCCGAGGACGGCTCCGAAAGTTTTTGCCATAGTTTAGTTGGTTTTGGTTGGGTTGATAATTTGGGTTTGGTGGTTGGTTTGATTTCGAAATCTGGTGCAAAGGTACAACCTCGGGATTGCGGTCTACGAATACCGCCGAAAATATTTCCCTATCTGTTGTCATTCAGCTATTTCCGTGCTTCAAATACACCCTTTTCTCCCTCGTCGGCATCATGTTATCCCTCACGTCTCGCCATTCTCGCCCCTCTCGCCACCCATCCTACGGCGGTTTCCGCTTCTTCTTGTTGACATTCAGCGGCGTACTGTGTGGGAAAGCCGCCGAATAGGCTCTGTCCAAAGCCTTCAAATCCACCTTCCGCATCCCGATGCCGAGCTTCACGGCCACCAAAGCCCGCAGGAACTCACGGCTCGCACGCGGATGCAGCGCCGGCGCCGGCAGCATGTCCAACCCATACACCTGCTGCTCGTCGACGACAGTGTTGAAGCACACCTCCCAGACGAAGTCGTCCGTAGCCTCGCTCCCCAGCCACGACTGCAGCACCCTGCGTATGCAGAACCGCTTGTATTGCATCCCGAACATTTGCCTCGTGCGCTCCAGCCGTAGCCAGAGCTGCACGAAGCATTCATAATCATTCCGAATCTCAATCATAACCTGAAACATTAATCCTGAAACCTTCTATAACCTATAACCCATAACCTATAACCTTTAACCTATAACCTTTCCCCTCTTCTTGTATTCCTCCGTCTTGCAATACTTCCCCGTCACCTCGTCGCGGAATATGTGTCCACGTTGCACCCACATGCGCAGAGTTCCACTGCCGTCACCGCTCTTCCCCTGTCTCTGACGCATCAAGCGGTACTCCTCTCTCCCGAACTCGTCCGGCAGCAAATCCAACAGGTTCTGAGGCCCCGACTGGCTCTGCATCTTGATCTCCTCGCGCAACTCTTCTTCCAGCTGCTGGCCGAAGTACAGCATCTTGCACCACAGGTTGTACTGCTCGCTCCACCGCACAAAATCGGCGATGCATTTACCCCAACGGTAGCCGTGTGCCACATACAGCACCATCCCCTTCAGCCACGCTATCACATTGGCGCGATACGAGAAGATTCTGTAGGCCTCCGAGTCGTAGAGTTGTGCTGTGTCGCGGTTCTCCTGCCTGATGTCCAAGGCCAGCTTCTTCGCCTGCGGACATTCTATCAAGCCGCTGGCGGCATCAAGCCTGTCGAGGTAGGGCTTCAACTCCTGCGCAAACAGGTTGTCGTAAATCCCCATCACCGGCGCTTCGTCCTCCTCTCCTTCGGCTATGATGATGGTCGACAAATCCAGTCGGCTCAGCGTGCCGTCATTCACCATCTTCCAAAGGAACTTCCTAGCGTTCGGAGGTGTCGTACTCGCGTTGAAGTTCCAACGCAGCGGCGCTATTCCGCTCACCGAGTCGGCGCCTACTCGCTCCTGACCGGCCATCGAGTTGTCGAAAGCCTTCCTTATCAGCAGCCCTACCTCGTCCGTGCTCCCCTTCGAGGTCACCTTCTTCAAGGCTTCGATTTCGTCCACGATGGTATACAGGAAGCGTTGTCCGTTGTTATGGGCATCGACGATTCTCTGGTTGAACACCACATCCGTCAGGTTATCGATGAGCATCTGGATGCAGATGTCCGTAGGCCTCGGGTCTTTCTTCTGCTTGGCCCCCGGGTTCTTCTGCTTCCACTCCGCCTCGCGCTGTCGGTTGGGGATGTCCCTCTGACGGATGTCCTCCATGATATATTCTATCGGCTTCTTGATGCAACTCTTGCCTGTCGACTGACGCCCGATAAGCACATTCATGAAGGTGGCCTCGTGGTCGACGTTGTCCCAGTAGCGGAACTTCACCCCGTGCAGATGCGCCCCCAGCGCGGGAAACACGGCCGCAGCCACTGCCGCCTTGTATGCATCAGGCACCTTGCTTGTCAGCAGCTTCACCAGCGGCGGCAGCTTCTTCGGCAACGCCGGCGGCGCCGTCATCGTCCCGCCGCAAGCCTTGATGGCCGTCGTAGCCTTCAGCGCCGACAGCACCTGCTTCAACCTGTACGGCATCCCCTCACTCTTTGCTGCGAGTGCGTTCATGATCTTCTGACGTTTCTCGCCCTCCGTGAAGCCGTCATAGCATGGTATCACCTGGTCGAGCCACTCGGCATCCCTGCCGCAGATATGTCTCAGGTCGCACGCCAGCTGGTACGTCAGCGTGTCCCTGTCGCCCGTCGTAGGCTCCTTGCCGTCGTTGAACAGCTCCCAGTACTTCGCGATAATATCCTTATAGGCAATCCCCTTGTACTCGCTCGGAAACGAAGACTTTGAATGATTTTCTTGGTCTTTTTCGTCAGGTTTTGCCCCCTCCTCAGCCGAAGGCAAAGAATCCGCCCCATCACCCTTTCGAGTAATTCGCCCGCAATCAACCGGCTCCCGCCCACATTCGTTCAATTCGTCAAATTCGCCGTTCTCAAAAATCCCATCGTCAAGAAACAGCAACTCTTCCGCGTCATCGGTGGTGGTGAAAAACACACGCGTGATGTCCTTCGCCCCCTTGTCGAACTCCACCCCCAGCAGCTCGCTCGCCCACTTCAGGTTCTCCTCCTGGCTCATCCCTTCCCGACGTCTGAACACCACATGGTAACCCTGTCCTCTCGCACTCCGCTCCAGCATCAGCAGCCCCAACTCATCCTTCCGGGCAAGGATGCGTTCCTTCACAGCCTCCATCTCACCGACCGCAATGTGGTCGATGTCCATACCCACGCTGCCGCTCACACGCGTCGACCCCTTCAGCGTCCCGTCCTCGTTGGGCAGACACGAATAGTTCATCTGCTGCAGCAAGTGCTTCTGGCTGACATCACCCATGCGGATGGCCCTTACTATGGCCTTCTGCTTCTCACCGCCGCGCAGCTTCAGGTAGCTCTCTCTCGAGAGGATGGGGCGCATCATCTTCGCCCCATCCTTATAGTAAATCACATGTACACTCATATCCTTACTTTTTAAGCTTTAAACCATAAACACCGAACTTCTCAGCTATCGCCACCGCCTGGCGCACCAGCTTCTCCGGCAGCGCCTTCTGCTGCTTCTTCGGCAGCGTGAACACGAAGTAGTACTTCCCGTCCCTGCCAAGCGTCAGCGTACTGTTGTCCTCGCGGAACAGCGCCTTGCCGCGCACACGCTTCGGCTTCTCCGTGATGTACACATTGCCGTCGCGCATAGCCTGCACCTTGCAGTCGGCCACGAACGCCTCCATCTCCACATACTCCGTGCATGCGAAGTCCATGATGTGCTTGTTGTCGTCTGTCGTGCCGAAGGTCATCAATCCCGTCAGCGACGTCGTCTTTCCAAATGTCTGTCTTCTGTTCTTGTTCATCTTTTTTTGAGTTTTGGCGAGAGAAGCTTTGAGAAAGGGCCCTGCACCTCGCGGTGCTCAATTGATTCCCTCACTTCCACTCAGGTTAATGCTTTTTTTTATCTCCGTTCCAGTGTGCCCGACGGTTCGCCCGCCGGTCCCGTCCGAAACCGGATGCAAAAGTACACCCATCAAAAAGAAAAAAACTCCCACGATGGACTATCGTAGGAGGTTAAATACCGCGATATCAGTTCGCTTTATCCGAACAGCCTGTCTATCTCTTCCTCTCTGACAAGCCTCGTTTTACATTGTTTGTAGTCGTTAAAAGCCGTTCTGAGGTCGTTCAACCCAAACAAAGCCTCGAAAGGAATCCAGCAAACGGCAGCTTTCCTGCCGCCGACCATCCGCTTCGAGAGGCCATACCTCTCACTCGCCAACGATGCAAAATACGCCGCCTCCACCTTCACCTTCCACCTGTACTGCCACCCCTCCTGCACACAGAACCCTCCCTCTACGGCCCTCTCCATGATAGCCATAAACTCCTCGTTCTCCGTCAGCACCTTAGCCCTATCTTTGGCTTGCTTGTCGTCCTCGTCGACCACAACGGCATCCTCTGCGTTGTCCTTAAAGAACGCGGCGAGCAGTTTCCCCAGATCGTCGCCGCTGATGGTATCGATATAGACAACCCTCTTGTGGTCGTTGTGGATGGCCCCTTCGTCGTAATGGTAAGTGTCACTCATATACTTTCACAATTTGTTTTTGTTGTATAGTTGTTTTTCTTTCCTCACCCAGCATGAACTGGTTGCGGCGGTCGTCGTGGATGGCACCGTTGCCATAGGAGTAAGAGATTGTGGGACGAGAGGCGACGGTCATCATTGCCTCGGTCAGTTCCTTTTGCTGTTCGATGGGTTCGAACAGTCGAGAGCGGTATTTCTTCAGCAGTGTCGGGAAGCCATTTCTCCAGGCGTCGAGGCCACCGAGAACCGGGTTGGCGTTGAGTTCCAGCAGGTAATCCCAAGCCATACGAGGCGGATATTTCTCCAGCTCGTCGTCAATGGCTTGTATGGATATTGCGGGCAGCATCGTCGGGCGGTGTTTTGGTGTTGGTTTACAGCGAAAAAGAGTCACACAGGAATTCTCTGCCCTGTGTGAGTTACATAGCTTTACTAAAATGTTTTCGACTGCAAAGGTACGTAGAAAGCGCTGGCAGGACAAGAAAAAGATACCAACAGCGCAGTTACGGGGGTGGGTATCTAATCCAACGTTCGCACGGTCAAGGTGTCGTGACGATGGAAAAATAATTTGGCGAAAAGATATCAACAACACAAAAAATACCGTATTAGGGATGTAAAAATATTGCATTTTATCGTATTATACGAAAAAATAATTTGCATTTTATCGTAATTCGGATTTTTTTCGTATCTTTGCACCCAAATTAAAATACTATGATAGACGAGAAAGTAATACTTCAGGTACTTGCTGAACAACAGGAGGAAATCAAGAACTACAAACCCCATAAGTGGGTGACCCGCAAGGAGGAGTCGCTCTTCGAGTTCGACACCAAAATGGCGCAGGTGGTAATCGGTGTGCGTCGGAGTGGTAAATCAACCATCTGCCACAAAGTGCTGTTGGAGCGCGGCCTCAGGTATGGTTATGTCAACCTCGACGACGACCGCCTAACGGATATGAAGACAGAAGACCTAAACACCATGCTTTCGTGCGTCTATCAACTTTATGGCACCGACATTCCCTATCTGGTGCTCGACGAGATACAGGATGTGGACGGGTGGTACCTCTTTGTGAACCGCCTGTTGCGCACCGACTTGCACATCTTCGTCACAGGTAGCAACGCCAAACTGCTCAGCGGCGAGCTGGCAACACACCTCACAGGTCGCTACAATGAGATACACCTCTACCCGTTCTCCTTCTCGGAGTATTGCCAATACCATCAGATTGACACCCAAGGCATCACCACCAAGGCCGATGCCGACCGCAAGCGGGCCTTTATGGATTACATCCACGATGGCGGCTTTCCTGAGATGCAGGGGCTTCGCAACAAACGGGCCTATGTGCAGAGCCTCATTGAAGCCATCCTGCGGAAGGACATACAGAAGCGTTTCAAGATACGCAACATTGAGGCGCTGCGCAAGCTGGCGCACCACCTTATCAATAATGCCTGCCAAGAGGTCAACTACGACGAGATGTCAAACATGTTGGGCATTGCCGACAAGACGGCGAAGAAATATGTGGATTATCTCAGCCAGGCCTACCTGATACAGTTGCTTACGCGCCATTCCTTCAAGAGCAAGGAGCGCATACGCAACCAGAAGGCCTATATGGTCGATACCGGCTTGCAGGGGAACCGCGACAATGCGTTGGCTCCCGAAAATCTCGGGTGGCGGTTGGAGAACGTTGTCTATATAGAGCTCTTGCGTCGCTGCGCCCATGATTTCCTTGATGTATACTACCACAAGCCTGCTCCGAGGACAAAAGAGGTTGATTTTATTGTCTGTGACCAGAACAAGACGGTGGAACTGATACAGGTGGCATACGAGATTGACAGTCCTAAGGCATACGACCGCGAGACCTCGTCGCTCGTAAAGGCAGCGGCCGCCCTCTCTTGCAGCCACCTGACCCTCATTACATTCTCGCCCACACGCAATGTCGTGGTCGAAGGGAAGACCATCCACATCGTTTCGGCGTTGGAGTGGCTGTTACAATAAACATCTGTGTTATCTGACAATCTGTGTAACAATCTCACCATATACCCTTCCTGAACAACCTTTTGCTATTCCAGAAATATTTCGTATCTTTGGCTTCGCCGAAGTTACTTCATTTCGGATATGTCAAAATAAATTTTGCCATATCGCTCAACTTTCGTAACTTTGCAGTCGAAAAATGAAATGATAAACAACGAATAAAACAGAATAGAAACAGAGAAATAGAATAATAGAATAAATACATAATATAGAAGCGTTTTTGCTTTTCTATGTAAAGTCGAAATCTGGTAAATTTCTACAACTTAGTACACAAGAAAAGGAAAACGCTCGCGGGTATCCGTGAGCTTTTCTTGTTTGTACTAAGGGTTTACCAGAGCCTCGACTTTAAACAGAGAGTTCACGGACCTTTTTTATGTTATTGGAAAGCACAGATGGAAAATATTAACAAACAAGGAATACTGGATTTTATTAACTCTCAACAAAAAAAAGTTGTAGAGCGAATTGATTTGGATAAGAATACGATTAAATACTCTTCGAAACTATCTTCTCATTGGGATATTAGTGAAATACGAGGGGAAGAAGAGGTCGTGCGTTTAATACTAATGACAAAATTATTGAACGAATATGGCTATAAAATCGATAGATTAGAGATAGAAGAAGAGTATAAAGCAGGCAGACCTAAGTTAATAAAGCCCAGAGTGGATTTATTGGTAAAAGATAGTGATGGCGATGTCTTTATGTTCGTTGAATTAAAGGCTCCTGATAAATTTGAGGAAAACCAAGACCAAGTGATTGAGGACCAACTCTTCAATCTTGCCGCATTAGCCTCTTCAGACAAAGGTTACAAAATAAAATACCTTGTGTTAGCCACCTGTGATTTAGGAAGAGTAGATTTCCCAGTAGAGGCAATAGTAATTGATTACAAACAATATACAACTTTCAATTCTTGGAAACAAGAAAGAAACTATGCAAACGAAATACCTTCCAACTATGGCTTGGCTATGAAAGAACCTTTCGTTAAAGGCGGAGTTAAAGATTTGGATAAAGAATATACAAAAGAACAAATTGATAGTGTAAGAAGGAATCTACATAATGTACTATGGGGAGGAGGGAGTGTTAGCGATAATGATATCTTCACGTCGCTTGTAAATCTTATTCTAGCCAAAATACAAGATGAAGGTGAAAAAAACGAAGGAGACCAATACGATTTTCAGATTTTGGGTTATAAAGATAGTTCCATCAAATTTGAATCAAACCAAGATCTATTTAATAGAATAAACGCCTTATATCGTCGTGCGCTTGAGAGGAAAATGCATATAATTGACAAAACAAGGCTGGAAAAAGAATTTGTGATTAATGAAGAGAAATTCCCACTAACAAAATTAAAGTATGCCGTTAGTGTCTTAGAAAAGTTCTCTTTGGTAGATGGAAAAAATAGTTTAAATGGTAAAGATATATTAGGTGATTTTTTTGAATCCATTATTCGAAACGGTTTTAAGCAATCAAAAGGGCAGTTTTTTACTCATACTAATATTGTGCAATTTATCCTTTGGGGATTGCAAATAGATAAATTAGCCATTGAAAAAATTAACAAAGATTTGGTCATTCCGTATGTTATTGATCCATCTGCTGGTTCCGGTACATTTTTAATTGAATATATGAAATTCATTACCGAAAACGTAAAGCGGCGTTTTAGTGGGGATGTGTCTAATAATAGAGATGTAGAAGATAAATTAGATGAATGGTTTAAACCAGATCATAGAGAAAACAAATGGGCTAAAGACTTTATCTATGGAATAGAAAGCAACAAGGATTTAGGTAAAGCGTCAAAGGTAAACATGATTTTGCATGGTGATGGCTCGACAAACATTTTTGCACAAGACGGTTTATTGCCCTTTACCGAATACAAAAAATACAATAATGAATTGAACGCTCTCAAGAATGTAGAAATTGATAATTGCTACTTTGATAAATGTATTAACGGGCAGTTCGATATAGTTATTTCAAATCCCCCCTTCTCTGTTGATTTAGATAACGAGACAAAAGAGACATTATCGAATAGTTTCTTGTTCAGTTCAAAAAGGAGTTCAGAAAATCTTTTTATTGAAAGGTATTATCAACTATTACGTGAAAATGGAAGAATCGGGATCGTTTTACCAGAGAGCCTATTTGATACGTCCGATAATAGGTATATTAGGTTGTTTATTTATAAATACTTTAAAGTAAAGGCTGTTATTTCTCTTCCGTCATTAGCCTTTGCACCCTATACAAGTACAAAAACAAGTTTATTATTTGCTCAAAAGAAAACGAAAGGTGAAATTGAGGAATGGGATTGTCTGTGGAAAAAATATTCATCAGAGTACTCAAAGTTAAATACTAGATGTAAAAATATTCTTGAGGTATACGTTAATGGGAAAAACGCAAACTCTTTAAGGAGTATTGCAAAACTTAATGATAAAGAAAAGAAAGAATTAATACTTTCTCTAATTGAGAAGATAATTAAGAAAGAGGATAATTGTCTTGATTTGCAAGATTTGGTGAAAAAATACCAAAATGAAATTAAGGAAATGTGTGAAGTGGACAATGACTGTTCTGAAGTTTTCGGTCGTGTAAATACATTCTGGGTTTTCGGAAAAGTTTCAAAAGAGCTCAATTATGACATTTTCATGGCTGATGTTCAAGAAATAGGATACAAAAGAACAACTAGAGGAATAAAAAAACGTAAAAACGAACTGTTCCGGCAGGGAGAGGATGGTATGATTCTTGTGAATGATGGTGTTAAAGAAACTGTTTTGGATTATTTACGAAACATAAAATGGGATTAAATGAGAATAAACAATGTATATTTTGGTAGTATTAGCAATCAACCATCGCTGAGATTTGATGTTAATTATAGGTATTTTTTTGATATAAAAAATGCACTTACGTGGCCACAAAAAGAGTCTTATGAGATTGCAGATATCCTATCCCCAATAAAATCAGATATTATTGGAAAAGGTCTTCTAGAATCAGAAGAATATCTTGTGGAATTATCAAACATTGACAGACGTTTTAATCACTTAACAAATATCCAATCAATTACGGAAATAGGCTCGGATAAAAGGGTACTAGAAGAAGGGGATGTTATTATACCTAGGCTTCAGCCGCGCATGGGAAATATTTTTACAAATCTTGAACATAAAAGGTATCTGGGATCATCTGAGTTAGTTGAATATAGATGTGATGAGAATAAAGTATCGAGTAAATTTTTATACTATATATTAACACATCCTCTATTCCTGGATTCCTTGCTTTTAACCGAGAGTGGAAAAACACACAGAAGAGTTTCCCCTGACGATTTATTAAAATATAAGATTCCAAATATTTGTCAATCAGCTCAGATTAGTTTCATCAACTCAATTAAACCGATAGAGAGAGAAATAAGTATAACAAGAAAAAAAATTAAATCTATTATTGAAACAATCAACCTTGTCTTCTCTCAAAAACTCGATTTGGATTTTTCAATTGCAGATAATCTTCAAAAAGAATTAATATATCATACGTGTCTAGATGAAGTCGCAAATGAAGAGCTAAAATTTGACATTAGTTTAAAGTATCGAAATATTTTTAGGGAAAATGTATTATATCCGTCTTGCTTTTCGTGGATTCCTCTAGGGAAAATGGTATGTGTTAAAGGTGGTAAGCGTTTGCCCAAGGGGCAAGATGTTGTTTCTTATGATACAGGATATCATTATATACGCGTAGATGATCTAGATACATTGGGGCGATTTGATATAGAGAATATTAAATATATTACAAAAGAAAATCATGATGTTATCAAAAACTATATTGCCCATAAAAATGATATACTATTAACAATTGTCGGTGCCACTGTTGGGAAATGTGGTATTTTACCAGAGTGTTTGGATGGTGAGAATATTTCTGAAAATTTTGCAGTCTTAAACGTTATTGATCCTACAAAATTTAAAAGCCTTTATTTGTTATATGTTTTGATGTCAAAAATAGGTCAATATCAGATAAACGAATATAAAGGTAGAGGGTCACAAGGTAAATTGGCAATTTTTAGAATAAAAAAAATTCAAATACCCGATTTAAAGCCAGAAGAACAAGAAGAGATAATAAAAGAAATTGACATCAACGTTAAAGATCAAGGAAAATATCTCGAAAAAATGGTGGCTCTCAGAAATCAAATTGATAATTTATTGAATGATGTATTGGAAAAGAATAGTTGAGATTTGCAGTATGAAAAAAAAAAACTAATATTACCCCTCGCGCTCGTTGCGCTGATGACGGCTTCGTGCGGCAACACCGTCGTCCCGAAGGCCAAGTACGACGCATTGCTGAAGGAGAATGAGCAGGTGGAAGCCATCAACGACTCGCTGGAGTTCGAGCTGTCGAGCTTGAAGATGTATGTCGATTGCCTCGAAGAGGAGAATGACGAACTCGCCGAAGAGCTTAAAAGCATTCCTTTGGTAGAAGAATAAGGGTTTTGTTTAATTAAATGAGGTAGAGCTGCCACGAGTTGGTGGCTCCATTTTACATTGTAATTCCCGCCACGTCATCACCATAGGGGAGGGATGTTGCCAATAATATTCTGTAAAACAATAACAATCAATCATTTCTGTTTTAAAACAACACTTCAGAACACCCCGAGCGTCACAGCGTCACAGCGTCACAGTTCCCATTCCCCTATTTCCTCTACCACAAATAAGGCCTTATATCTATATATCTATATATAAATATATATAGATATATAGATATAAGAATTCATTTTTGACTTTTGGAATACCGTATATCGAACTGTGACGCTGTGACGCTGTGACGCCTCAACCATAATTTT
>JAEEGI010025561.1_pt1 | contig 11439 bp, 14 predicted proteins | sample 8958751 | NCBI WGS metagenome assembly JAEEGI01 (sample SAMN16246545, study PRJNA631951) | gut metagenome | biome: gut microbiome; feature: rumen; material: KS-attached | host: Bos | place: Iran: Karaj | collected 2018-10 | reverse complement strand
CACTTTGACGGCTTCCTGGATGTCACGGATGCGGTAAAGTCATATAAGAGTGTTGAGGAGCGAATCAGAATTCTCAAGGATCCGAACGTGGGCTCCTTCGCTGTCCTTTATGCGATTCTTCTCGTTATGATTCAGTTCACACTCTTTGCAGGCGCAAAGCCTGACGCGAATGTCTTCTCTCTCCTGCTCATACCGATAATCTCACGCTCCGCAGCGGCCCTCTGTGTAACAACAATGAAGCCGCTCGGAACCAGTGAATACAGCAAGGCAAATCCCGCAAAAATGCCTCAGGCAATAACGCTTGCCGTCATTCTCGCGGCGGGTATCGCAGCAGGCTTTATCTTCCTCGGCCGCTACGGCTTCGTCTCCGTCGCCGTGCTTGCCGGATACGGTCTTTCCCTGCTGCGCGCCGTAAAATCCCTTAAAGGCATATCAGGGGACATTTCAGGCTATGCCCTGACCATAGCAGAGGTCTGCGGAGTCGCAGTCTTTGCTCTTATCTGAGGAGGCTTACAATGAAACTGATAATCGGAGGAGCCTTTCAGGGCAAACTCGACTTTGCAAAGAGACATTTTAATCTGACTGATGAACAGATCTGCGACTGCGAAAAAGAGCACGACCTTTCAAAGCCGTGCATATATCATTTTGAGAAATACATTCTCTCCCGTATTGAAAACAGTCAGCCCGTGGACTTTGTTCCGGCTGAAGAACAGATAATCATCTGCGAGGATATCTTCTGCGGTGTCGTACCCGTCGAACCGAAACTGCGCGAGTGGCGTGAAGAGACGGGACGTCAGTGCGCAAAACTTTCAGAGAAATCAGACGAAGTATACCGCATCTTCTGCGGACTGGAGCAGCGTATAAAATGAAACTCATACTTATCCGTCACGGCATGACCGAGGCAAATGAAAAGCGTCTCTACTGCGGCTCGACCGACATCGGCCTTTCAGAAAACGGCAAGGCGCAGCTTATGAAAAAAGGAACGGAACTTTCAGCGGAAGGCTTCCATGTAATCACAAGCGGCAAACTCAGATGTGAGGAAACCCTGAAGATTCTCTTCGGGAGCTTCCCCCATGAGATTGACCCCTCCTTTTGCGAGATGAACTTCGGCGCATTTGAGATGCAAAACTATGACAGCCTGAAGGACACCGAGGACTATCAGCTCTGGCTCTCCGGTGACAACGAGGCTAACAGGACGCCGGGCGGTGAGAGCGGCCTTGACCTTGTAAAGCGCGTCACGAAGGCTCTCGACAGAGTCCTCGCGGAGGACCGCGACACGCTCATCGTGACACACGGAGGTGTCATCGCCGCGATAATGACACTGCTCTTCCCCGAAGAAAACAAAAACCGCTACGAGTGGCAGTCACCACCCGGCGGCGGATATATTATCGATACAAAAACAAAAACGCACATCGGCTTTTAAGCCGGCTGTGCGTTTTCATTTATGAGGTTGTTTATCCACTTGCCTTCCATGGTCAGGTATACACCTATGGCGGCTTTTACGTAGTTGAGAAGCTGGATTACAAAGTAAATCCAGAAGACCGACAAAGCGGTGAAATGGACAAGAATTGAAGCGGTCGTAACAAGTGCGGCCCATACAAATCCCGCATCCATGATGAAGGTTATGATGGTCTTTCCGCCCGAGCGCACCGCAAAGTATGTGCTGTTGCAGATTGAGTCCGCGGGCATGGCAATTGACGCTATCATCATAAGTCTCGTCGCGATCCGCTTGACCTCAGGTGTTGTCGAATAAAGTTCAGGCACAAACTGCGAGGCAATGATGTAAAGTACCGCTGTCACTATGCTTATAAAAAAGCCCAGTACGACAAGTTTGTATGCGGTATACTTCACTTCCTTCATGTCGCCTGCGCCCAGTTTCTGTCCGATTACAATACCGACCGTGGCTCCCATGGACAGGAATATCGTACCGAAAAGTCCCCAGAAAGTCTGGGAGATACTGAAGGCCGCAACGACGTCCATTCCCCTGAGGGAATAGCACTGTGTAAGCCTCGTCATACCTGCGGCCCAGATTACCTCATTGAGCATCAGGGGCGTGCCCTTTCTGATGATATTCGAGACCAGGGACAGAGGTACTTTAAATGACCTGTAAGCGCCGGAAGCGAAGCTTATGAGGCCTGATGATGTATGCGTATGTGTCCATATGATAAGAACGGCCAATTCAACAAAGCGCGCAAATACGGTTGCTACGGCTGCGCCTGCAACCTCGAGGCGTGGCGCACCGAACTTGCCGAAGATAAGTACATAGTCACCGATGAGGTTCACGACAACGCCTGTGATACTGGCCGCCATCGGCACCTTTGTCTGCCCCGTCTCACGGAGTGTGGATGAATAGGCCTGCGTCATGGCCGCCGGATAAAGTCCGACAAGCATGATAAGCATATATCTTTTGGCTATTGCCAGCGTCTCCGCACGCAGAGCCTCATCGCCGTCGCCCTTTAAGTACAGTCCTATGAGTTCCTCATTTGCAACCGCAAAGAACCAACAGAAAAAGAACGTGAGCAAAAGTCCGGCAATAACCTTGAACCTGAAGGTGTTGCGAAGACCATTCGGGTCGTTGTTTCCGGCATACTGCGCGCCGAAAATGCCTGCGCCGGAAACAAGTCCGAAAACCGCAAGCATATATACGAACAGAAACTGATTCGCCACCGATACTCCGCTCATGGAGGCCGTACCGAGGGTTCCCACCATGAGGTTGTCGAGCATCGACAGGAAGTTCGTTATGAAATTTTGAATTATGATCGGTACGGCGAGCCCCAGAACATACCTGTAAAAGGCTCTGTCACCGAAGTACTTGGACTTTTGCACGAACTTTAATTCCTCTCAAACAGCGAAAGCACATAGTTTTTCAGAAGTTTTGTCTTCTCGTCGCTGTCGCTGAATCTTCTTACCTTTCTTACGACACCGCTTGTGATCTCCCTGACCTCTTCGGTCTGCTGAACCGTCGCATCGACAAAGCTTCCCATGTTCTCGTCGAAAATGTCGCGGTAATGTAAAACCAGCTTGTCGAAATGCTTGAGGTCATCGACGATCATCGAGAGATCCATTCCGAGTATGATTACGAAAAACAGAGCCAGCGACTCAATAACAAGCGGATGCCAGCCGTCGATAATTCCCTCGACAAACGGCTTCAGGACGTAAATTATCAGCACGCCCGCGAGACCGAAACCGGTGCTTGAAATCAGGTTGATTCTGCCGTTTATGTTGAGCGGCATATTACTGTAGTCCCACCAGCGGGCATGGAACATCTTCTCCATCGCCCAGGAAGTGACATATTCCATTATGGCGCTTCCTATCATTGAAACCAGGAAGACTTTCCATACGGGTGTCGTAACCTTGTTGTCCTCGGCGACACTCACGAAAATTGAAATGATCACCGCGCCGAAACCGTAGATGGGAATGATGGGGCCGTACAGGAATCCCCTGTTCCTCCACTTCTTGTCTTTAACGGTACAATATATACTCTCATAAACCCAGCCCATGAAGCTGTAAATGAAAAACAAAACGACATATCTGCAGATTATCATCTGATAATTACCTCTCAAAAAGTGTTTCGTGAAGAGCTACGCATTTATCTGCCAGGCAGACAATAAAAGCCTCCCGCGAACGCGGTACCCGGAGGGGATTAAGCGGCCACATATGGGAATAGATGACAGAGTGAACAGCCTCGTTCATTCCGAGCAGATTCACGGCGTTGTCCGCCGCCCTTTTTGCGTGCCTGAAACCGTGCATGCGATGGGAACCGTCCCCGAGTTCATGCCAGTCATAAAGATAAAAATCGTGGAGCATTGCGCCCTGAAGCAATATGGTCATATCCACCTCAAAGGGCACTGCATTTCCTATACGGTAAGCGAGTTTTGCGACGGAAAAGCAATGCTCAAATGTAGTAATGGAACCGTGCTGGATATAGTTTTTCATATCCTGTACGTTCTCATCAGATATTATGGGTGCAAGAATTTCCTGCAGCTGAGCATAATCACGCAAAACATTCACCTCCGCAGTCATAGATTTACAGTCAAAGTATTATATAAATTTTATTTAATAATTGCAACTTTTCTTTTTTAGTGCTAATATCTTACCATTGATTTTAAGAGCAAAGGAACCGAAAAATGATTATTGACGCACATGCCCATGTCTATCCCGAAAAAATCGCCCAGAAGGCAACCGATGCAGTCGGTGACTTCTACAAGCTCGATATGGATGCCGAAGTCGGCTCTGTAAAGCAGCTGCTGAAACTCGGTGAGAAAGCCGGCATTGACATGTTCCTCATCCACTCCGTCGCCACGACGGTTCATCAGGTGGAGAGCATAGACAACTTTATTATCGACACAATGAATGCCCATCCGGGCAAATTCATCGGCTTTGCCACGGGCCATCCGGACAACCCCGAGCCCGAAGCGGAGCTTGAAAGGGTTGTAAAAGCAGGACTCAAAGGCGTAAAACTCCATCCGGATTTCCAGAAATTCCAGATAACGGACCGCAGGATGGACCGCCTCTACAAGTACTGTGAGGACAACAAAATCCCCATCCTCTTCCACACCGGAGACTACCGTTACCACTACTCAAATCCTCACCTTGTACCGGAACTTCTTGAACGTTTCCCCGACCTCCGTCTCATCTGCGCTCATTTCGGCGGCTGGTCCGAGTGGGACGAGGCCGAGAAATGGCTTCCCGGAACGGGAGTCAAGGTCGACTGCTCCTCAAGTTTCTTCGCAATAAGCGATGAGCGCGCAGTCGAGCTCATCGAGGCCTTCGGCGAGGACAACGTCTTCTTCGGAAGTGACTTCCCGATGTGGGATCCGGGCGAGGAACTCGCCCATCTCAGGAGACTTCCGATCTCCGACGAGGCCAAGGCAAAAATCGAGTCGAAGAATCTTATCGACTTCCTCGGACTTTAAACAAAAAAAGAGCTGCTTACAGCCGTAAGCAGCTCTTTTTTATTTTGATTTATCTTCCGACGATTGTTACATCGCCCGCAGCAAGGTCAACCGAAAAATGAGCGGAACCGTCACCGAAAATATAATCGTTGCCGTCCTTCTCATAGTTCATATCGGTTCTGAAGCCGCCTGCGGCCTTATCAACCGTCAGGGTTATGCCGCTGTCAGCAGGCACGCCGATTGCCACATTGCCTGCGGCCATGTCAACGTCAAGGCTCTCCGGAGCCTTTGCAAAACCGAGTGTCAGATTTCCCGCGGCCATGTCCGCGGCAAATGACTTCGTCTCGTTCGCAAAGAACTTGACGTCGCCGGCCGCCGCGTCGATATCAGCCCTGTTGCATACAGCGAGGTCAATCTCGGCCTCGCCGGCAGCCATATCAAGGGCAAAGACATCGAGTGCCATATCCTTCGGAAGCGTGATTGTAAGAGCCTTCTTATTGGTCTCCTCCCAATCTTCCCAGGACTGACGAACCTTCACACCGGACTTACAATATTTGACATAGAGTCTGTCACCGTCGAGATAGGTGTGCAGACGGAAGTCATCGGAAGTGACATTCGGTGCATCTTCGGAAACCGATACAGTCGCCTCATCGCCTAAAACGATTTTTACATCGCCGACATAGTCGATATCGAGCGACTTTACTTTCTCCGCTTCAAATGAAGCGTCGCCGATGGCGTACTTTTCAGCATCGGGGTATGTTGCGGATGTCGTGATTGTACATCCTGTAAGGAAAAGCGCAAGTGCCAGGATTATAATCAAAGATACTGCGTGTTTCATAATCTTCCCTCCGGATTATGCCCATTCAAAGTTTTCCTTGCCTGCGGCAATTTCAAAATGACATTTTACTATACCGAGATCTATCTTAAGACAGGGTCCCAGAAGTCCGGACTCGGCACGGACCTTACCGTCCGTCAAAGTCAGCTTAAACTTCTGCTGGTTCATTGCCGTAGGAGCAAGAAGAGCCGCCTCTACGCCCTTTTTGAACCACTCGGGGCTGTCGTCCGCAATATTACTGATTGCAGCCGCCTCCTTGCACTTTCTGTCATGACCCTGTGTACGGCCGTAACCGAGCGCGATAATGATAATCTCAACCTCATCCTTTGCCACAACGGCCTTGCTCTTGCCGTGTGTCGTAGCAGTCCAGCAGGTGTTGAGACCGAGTTCCTGTGCCTTCAGCACAAGAAACTCACCGTAGTATCCGCAGAGTTCATCAAGTTTCGGTGTCTTTTTGTTTCCTACTAAAACGATGTAGTTCGAGCAGCCCTCAAAATTGCCGTAATGAGCAAATCCTGTGCTGTAGCAGGTCGGATCATCATAGATAATCTGCATGTTGAGACCGCTCTTCTCATTGAGTTCTCTGCAGTATGCTTCAAGCTGTTCCCTTATTTCAGCCGGGATCGGCTTGTCTTCAAATTGTCTGACGCTATGACGCGCCTTCATGAGCTCAAGATAATTCTCCATACGGACCTCCCTATTATCTCTTGACGATAAGTATTGAAAAATAACCTGCGCTGTCCGGAAGATTCTCAAGTCCCTCTGTGACCTGTTCATCCTCCATTCCGCAGTTTGTTACAAGATAGACCGAGCTGTCCGGACATACTCCGGAAATGCTCTCCTTAAGCGAAGCGAGTTTTCCGCCCGCTTTCAATATGACGAGCGTGCCGTCAAAGTCGGCAAACTCACCCGCTGTCACCAGTACGGGCTCATCGCCCAGCACAAGCGGTACGCGAAGCGCCGCGGAAGCAGCGCAGAAGGACGGTATTCCGGGGACGACCTCAACCGTAAAGCCCTGACTTTTAAGGATGTCGGCAACGTAGTAAAAGGTCGAATAAAAACCCGTGTCGCCGAGTGTCAGAAACGCAACATTGCGGCCGGACAGCAGGACTGACGCGATTGCGGATGCGGCGGAATTATGAAATGCATCCAGGTCTTCCTTCTTCATCGGAAAAGACAGAAGAAGCTTTTCCGCAGAAGCTATTTCGGGGCAGACCTTCTCCGCTATCCCGAACGCCACGCCGGCTTTGCCGTCTTTCTCGGGACACGCTACCACGTCTGCCGAGCGCAGAACTTTCAGGGCTTTGAGTGTAAGAAGTTCCGGATCACCGGGGCCAACACCCACACCGTATAAAATACCGTTCATCAGATACTCCTACAGAAGATTTGACTTCCACTCATCCTCTTTGAAGCCGGTCAGGACAAAGTCCTTGCCGACAAGCAGAGGACGTTTTACAAGCAGGCCGTCTGTCGAGAGCAGGGCAAGCTGTTCGTCCTCACTCATTGAAGGAAGTTTCTTTGAAAGTTCAAGCTCGCGGTACTGAATTCCGCTGGTATTGAAAAAGCGCTTGAGCGGAAGACCGCTCATCTTGTAATATTTGCGAAGTGTCTTCTCATCGGGGTGCTGCGTCTTTATGTCGAGCAATTCGTATTTAACTCCGTTGTCATCAAGCCACTTGAGTGCCTTCTTGCAGGTAGTGCACCTGCTGTAGCAGTAAACCTTAATCATTTTGTCACCTCAGACTAAATATACTCTACGCCCAGGACATCGAGGTCATGGCGCATTCTTTTGACTTTAGCGTACGGGAAGCGCGTACCTGTAGCATCTTTAAGGACGAAAGTTCGCACGCCCATCTCGGCGGCACCCTTTGCGGTTGCGCCGACACAGCCGTATTCATCAAGACCGCAGAGTACCACTTCAGAGTACTCCTGAGCCTTCATATGATCACGAAACTCCTTTGAAAAATAGGAGTTCGGAAGGCTTTTCTCAAAACACAGGTCAGACACGACATCGAGTCCGCCGTAGAGTTCGGCGCCCTCCGTGCCGTCGATTGAAAAACCTATGGCAAGTCTGTTTGTGATGATATTCGGGAAAACCATTTTGACATATATAATGTCATACCCTTTTGCCGAATACTCCTTTATGGCGGCATTTACATTGCCGACAAGAGTCTCTGTGTCATAAGAGAACTTGGATTTTCTCTTATCCCAGAGATAGTCGTTCTGCATGTCTATGACCACCAGAGCTTTTTTATCATTCATTCTGATCACCCTCAATAAAAAAACTTCTGCGTATGTAGATATTATAGAACAAATGATGTTATAATAACAGTACTATTTCCCCGGAGGGTTTATTATGGCAATCAAAAAAACAAGAAGCAGTTTCCCGTCAACTGCCGGAAACGGCATTGACGTCTCCTACATGATCTGGGAGGACGACTCAGTCAAAAAGCCTAAGGCCGTCATCCAGCTGACGCACGGCTGGGCAGAGTACGGCGAGCGCTACGACGAGCTCGCGACCTTCCTTGCCGAAAACGGCTTCGTGGTCGCCGCTCAGGATCATCTCGGCCATGGCCGTACCTGCGGCTTCCGCCGCCTGGGCCTCTATCCGCCCAAGGCCGGAAAATATATGGTTGAGGACATGCATGTTCTCTACGAGATAATGCGCGCGAAGTATAAGAAAATACCGTATATGCTCTACGGTCACAGCCTGGGCTCAATGATGGCCAGGACATACATTCAGAAATACAGCAAAGACCTCGCCGCTGCCGCCATAAGCGGCACAATCTACTGCCCCTGGTGCGGTTTCCTGCTCAATCCCATACTCTACCGCGTAGGCTCCCTGCTCTCCCCGTCCTACAAGAAATCAGGCGAAAAATACGACAAGAGAAACGAAAAGAAGACCGAGGAGTTCGGAACACATAAACCCAACATTGCCGAGAGGCTCATAAACAGCTGGCTCTCATATGACCAGGACAACATTTACAACTACGTAAACGACCCTTACATAGGCATATCCGTAACCCCTACCATGCTGTACCTTCTGCCGGCATTCATGAACGCCGGCAAGCTCGGCGCCGTTCGCCGTGTCTCAAAGGATCTGCCGATATTCGTATTCTCCGGCGCCGACGACATGGCCGGCTTCTTCGGATTTGCGGCGAAGAACCTGCACAAGCAGTATGTCAAAAAAGGTCGCAAATCGACCCTCAAGGTATACGGTCACGGCAAGCATGAAATCCACAACGAAGCGCATCTCAAGGATGAGGTCTTCTCTGACCTGCTCGAATTCTTCAACGGTGCATTATAAAAAACAGGCCTGCGGAAATCCCGCAGGCCTTTCTCTTTAAAGACTGTTTAAGTTGCACTCGGCGAAGCCCTCGCCGAAAATGTCATCCGCCTTGCAGATTATTACGAAAGCGGATTTATCGATATTGATAATGGTGGATTTCAGCTCGGAAATCTTGCTCGGCTTAAACGCGCAGATCAGCATATCCTTTCCGGTATTGCTGTAACCGCCCACCGCCTTGATTTCAGTGACTCCGAGGTCAAGTTCTATGAGTTTTTTCTTCATGGCCTCCCCGTCGTCACAGACAATACAGGCGACCTTTGAAGTGTTCCTGCCGTAGACCACGAGGTCAATTGCGAGGGTGCTGATATACATCGCCACTATTGCGTAAAGGATACTGTCAACACGCTTTGATACGACTATATAGGCAACGATTATGAAGATGTCTATTGCAAGGCACAGACGGCCTATTGAAATGTGGCGGTACTTGTATTTTAAAAGCCGCGCGGCGAGTTCGGTGCCGCCGGTTGTCGCGCCCACGAGCAGCAGCAAGCCAAGGCCTATGCCCACGAGCACGCCGCCGAAAACGGAGACAAGGAACTTGTCCTTTATCGGATGGAAAGTTATGAAAAGTGGTATAATATCGATAAACAGAGAACTTATCACCATAGCCGCTATCGACGTTATAAGTATACGTCTTCCCTGCAGTTTCACCCCTATGATGAAGAGCGGAATATTGAGTATGATAACCAGCACACCGACCGGAATCTGCGGAAGGAAATGCGTAATAATCTGGGAGATACCGGTCAGACCGCCCAGTGAGATGTTATTGGGGATATAGAGCCAGTCAAAAGCAAATGCGTAGATGAAGCTTCCTATGGTTATGAGCCCCAGGTACTTCAAAGTATTTAAATACTTACTTTTCATTTTTTATCCTCTTTATAATTTTCAGAATTTCACTATAATTAGAATGTATCCTAAATCGCGGAGGTTTGCAATGATTGAGAACATAAAAAACCGGATTAAAGACAGAGTGATTAACGAAGGCGCTGCCTTCGCAGTCGCAAAATTCACGACAATGAATTTCCAGAACGTGCCCCGTCCCCTTGTCGCAAAGCTCAAGGCCACGCCCGCGGCACGCATAATTGAAAAGCGCTACAACGTCGACGTTCACACCGTTGAATCCTTTGACGGAATAAAGCTCAACGTCACGCGTTTCCGCGCCGTCAAGGGCTGTGAATGGGGCGGCAAAAAGCACGTAGTTCTGCTTGTTCACGGTTTCCAGGTACAGCAGGCCATGATGTGGATGAACCTGCCGTTCTTCCTCCCCCACGGCTATGACTGTGTTACTGTAGACCTGCGTACAGCCGGCCTCTCCGAAGGCAAGGGAATTAACACAATGGGCGCAAATGAGTCGAAAGATGTAGCTGCCGTCTGCAAATGGATCCGCAAAGAATACGGTGACGATGTCGTCCTCGGTCTCTACGGTCAGTCCATGGGTTCAGCCACAATAATGCAGTACTCATTAAATGACCCGAACCTCGGTTTCATAATCGAAGACTGCGGCTATGCGGACCTCGAAGAGACCATCCACGAGATTCAGCAGAGACTCCTGAAGTTCCTTGACTGGGAAAAATTCCACCCCCGCGTTCTGAGATACGCAAGGGTCGGAGATGTAACTTATGCGGATGTAAAGCCCATTGAATCAGTAAGAAAACTTGATCCCGACATACCGATGATGATACTTCACAGCACACCGGATGCCTACATTGTAATCGATAACGCGGATAAGATTTACGAAGCAAAGCGCGGAAAGAAAGAGATTCACAAATACTCTCTCGCCCCGCACTCTGCATCATTTATGCTCCATCCCGTAAAGTATTACAGGGATATCAGTTCATTCCTCCGCCGCAACGGACTTACGAGGTAGAATCTTCTTGGCTTTCTGAGCGGCATTTTTTACCTTCTCAGTTTCCTTTTCTACCTTTTTCTCGACTTCCTTGGCTTTTTTCCTGGACTCGGCTTTTGCCATTACTTCGGCCTTTTTCTTGGCCTCCCTTATGAGGCGGGCATTCTCTTTTGCGGAAATTCTGGCTTGCCTTGCTGCCTCTGCGGCCGCTTCCTTCTCTTTCTGGACGGCCTCACGTTTGGCCTCTGCCTCTTTTCTGCGGCGCTCTACTTCCTCGGCCTTTTCAGTCTCTTCTATGGCCTCAAAGTAGCGCCTGCCGGCCTCCTTGGAAACCTCAGCACGCACATTGTCAATCTCATCATAGTGAGATACGAGAATCTCAACGAGATACTCCGAGATTTCACCGCGCTCGGCATTTTCTTTCATTATTTTTATTACTTTATCCTTCGGCATACCCTTACGGTAAGGACGTACCTCCGTTATGGCGGAGAAAATGTCCGCCACCGTCATAATG
>JAEEGI010025559.1_pt1 | contig 11440 bp, 4 predicted proteins | sample 8958751 | NCBI WGS metagenome assembly JAEEGI01 (sample SAMN16246545, study PRJNA631951) | gut metagenome | biome: gut microbiome; feature: rumen; material: KS-attached | host: Bos | place: Iran: Karaj | collected 2018-10 | reverse complement strand
AATAAGAAGAAGATCTTTACATATGCCCTCTCCCTTGTATTCAGACAGTCTAAAACCGGACAGAATGTGAGGGATGAACGTCACAGGATCCGCATCATCATAGAGGATATCGGAAAAGCTCTGGAGAAGTACAGAGGGAAGGATCAGCAGCGATATGGTCATGTGGTCCAGGCTCTGACAAGACTTAATGAACGGTTGATAAAGGAGACCGGAACGCCGCCCACCCCACTCACTGATGATCAGAAAAAGGCAGAATATCAAAGAAGAGGATGGACCCGCAGACAGGGACAGTATACGGACTTAAACCTTGTCGGCAGAAAGCGGGACATTATTGAGGATGACGATACCAAAGGAGCCGAGAGATTTCTCATCGAGAGAGATTTTGAGGTGGATGCCAGAAAGAGCGTTCTTTTTGCACATGAGCCGTGTATTGAAGATATCTCACAGGGTGCCATGGGAGACTGTTTTTTCCTCGCGGGGCTTGTGTCTGTAATGCAGAGAGATCCGGGTGTCATCCGGGATATGATGATGGACAACGGTGACGGCTCCGTTACGGTACGTTTCTATGACCAGATAAATGGTTTAAGACCTATTTATATCACTGTGGATAAAAAGGTAAGGCTCACCGGTGCCACCCATACAGTCTGGGTTCAGGTGATGGAGAAGGCATTCACGGCTTATCTTCAGCACAAAGAGATGAATGAATTAAAGATCAGGAGGGGATCCAATGTTGTCCGTCCCTATCCGTTTGATCACAACAAAATTGAATACGGCTTCATATCCAAGGGCGGAAAAAGCCATGAGGTTGTTGAAGCCCTTACCGGATTAAGAGGGATAGACAGAGCCATAGATAAAGGCTATAAACTTCGGGCATATGACTCCGAAGATACTGATGGAGTAAAATGTATGACGGCTCTTATCAAGGAGTCCTACAACAGATCATGGAGCGAGATAAGACTTCGTGATCTTCGGAATAAGGAATTTGAGCATGACAAAAGCATGTTGAAAAACGCGGAAAGATATCTTGAAATGACTTATCAGATTCCGGAGGAATATGAAGAGTTTAAGAATCGTATCCGGGAGGCGGAAGAGAAGATGAAATCTCCCGATGCAAAAGTCCGCGAGGAGGCACAACGGGAAAAAATACAGGCACAAGAAGATTTTAAACGGGAATATATCCTCAGACACTCAGAAGAAAAGGATAATGCGCCCGTGGTCAAAGAGATAGCCTCACTTGAGGAAAGGATCCCTGACAATAATAATATCCTGCAAAAGAACGGAAATCTTATATTTTCTGTTGAAAACAGGGAGGAGACCCCCTCAGGACTCTACTTAGACAGGGAGGTGGATGAAGAGCTTAACCGTCTGGCAGGAGAACGTATCTCCGATGAGAAGACCCGCAACCGGATCAGAAGAAAACTGGCAGAGATCTCTGAGAAGGATGCAGCAAAATATCTCATGTCATATACAAAACAACTGCCGCCGGAGCTTCGAAGAGGACTGCCGGGGACGCATGAAGCCGTTTTTAAAGTAGACGAGAGCTCACTTGCGGCGCTGATCCATTTAGTGGGACATGGATATGAGGATGCAGAAATCTTTTATACCCAGCATTATTCATTTGAGAACAACAAGGATGTCAGTGAACTGGCTAAAAGCATCGGCCTTGATCCGGATCAGGTCAGGGAACTTGTCATCAAAAACAGAAAAAAGGTCGTGGAGAATCTGTGTGCGAATGCTACCTTCTTAAAGACACTTTCAGATCCCGGAGAAGATGTGGGGAGAGAGGGAGCATACACTTATCTCGAAAAGCATTATTATGAAAGCATTGAAGATGCCATAAAGCGTAACGCCTATGTCAATGCGGGCACAGAGGGCGATAGTGACCAGCATTATGATGCGGGAGGCATCTGCAATAACCACGCATACAGCGTGCTGGGCGTGTTTGATGATGAGAAAACCGGCAAGAAATACGTCATTGTACGTGATCCCCATGGCGGAGCAGGTACGGTATTTAAGAAGGACCGGGCAGGAAATAAGGTTATGTCTGTATCTGAGGAAGATACTTACGGCGTCAACCAGTTAGAGCTTAAGTATTTTCTCTCCAAGTTCAGATCGATTTACATTAACGGGTGATGGATTATGGAATTTACGATTATCAATGATTCAAATTATGGCGCTTTTTGGAATATGTTCTTTGACGGTACTGATATGACGAGAAAAGACATTCTCAGGATCGGTGCGGTAGAGCAGGGGATTGCAGTGGGAGCGCTCTCTGCCGGATTTACAAGTGGAACCTGCAATATCCGTTCCCTTTATACGGTGTCCGATAAACGGCGTCGGGGAGCAGCACACGGGATGCTTCATAAGCTTAAAAGCATACTTGCAAAATCTTCTTATGATGTGATAAAAAGCGATTTTGCATCGGATACGGACGGAGTGGCGGAGTTTTTTGAAAGCGAAGGATTTATACTTCACGAGGGTGAAGGTTTTTATCAAACCTGTCTGCAGGACTTTTTAGAGTCTAATATAGTAAAAAAGTTCAGCCTGATAAATACAGAGGGATTTGAGTATTTCCATCTGGAGGATTTAAGCAATTCGGAAAAAAATGCAGTAGTGGGACTACTTGAGGAACGCGGGTTTGATAAGAGCTATACCGATCTTAAGAGCTTAGACCAGCATTTGTCGTCAGTGGTGTATGACTATGGTCACAAACCGCAGCAATGCCTTCTGGCTTCATCAAATGAAGAGTGTATTTTCGTTAAGCTGATCGTCTCATTGCAGAAGAGCGCTGATGCCGGCTCAATCGTCTTACCTTCACAGCTTAAAGGATTCTTAGAAACCCTTCAGGCGCAGGATGAGGCGGAGGCAGACCGGGTGATCCGGTTTGAAGCTCAGAATCCGAAGATCATGCCGACCATAAGAAGGATGGCGGGAAAAGAAGTGTTTAAGAAGATCTGCGGGAATGTGTCCGCGGTGAACTTTATCTGATACGAATGCCGGATCTCAACATTTCAAAAAGGGATATGACATAATCTGCGTATGTGGTATGATTAGACTGATAGATTCCTGATGAGAGAAGTGACGGAATAATGTTAGAGAAGATCGTATCGTTTTATAACAGATACAGCATACCGAAGGAGAACAGGTATGCCTCATATGCCGCAAGTATGAGCAAAATGAGCACTATTTTCAGGGCGATGTTCATATTCTGCGTATTCGAGATCGTAATGACGTTTGCATCCGATAAGATGGAGCAGGAGATGGGCGGAAACATCCGCATATACTATCTGCTGTTCGGCATATTCATGCTGTTTGGCGTGATCATCACTTCGTATTGGAAGAAAAATCACGGCAAGAATATAGAGCAGGATATGCGCATAGCCAAAACCACGCTTATCAGCACCGTTTTGTTTTTTTGCGGGCTGACCGTCTATGAAGCCCTGACTTTCGATAATATGCATAATGTTATCGCTATCTGCGTCATTATAGCCATAGCGGTTCTGTTTCTGGTCGAAGTTAATCCAATCCTGTATAGCGGCATATTATTTTTGATCATCACTGTTAACATTCCCAAATTATATGCGCTTTATGATAATGTCTCGATGATAGTTAACAGCTATCTGTTTCTTATTGTTATCAGTTATGCGTCTTACAGTTTTATGACGAAGGAGTTAAAAAGACTCAATTATGAGAAAGAGCTGCGGGAATATACTGAGAGTATAGAAGACAAGGTTGAAGAAGAGACGGAGAAAAGAACCAGGCTGCAGGATGACATCATATACTCCATGGCAGACCTGGTGGAGAACCGCGATATAGATACCGGCGAGCACATCAAACGTACGGCTCTCTTCGTGGAGATCGTTGCTAAAAAGGCCAGGGAAATGGGCTATTATCAGGACGAGATCACAGACGAGTTTATAGAGTATCTGAAAAAAGCGATGCCCCTTCATGATATAGGCAAGATAGTTATACCTGACGCCATATTAAAGGCGCCCAGAAAACTGACCAAAGAAGAATTCGAGGTCATGAAAACCCATGCTTTAAAGGGCTCCGAGATCATAGAGAATATCTTCACAAATATCGAAGAAGCAGACTATATCAGCTATGCATCCAACATAGCAAAATTCCATCATGAATGGTGGAACGGAAACGGGTATCCGTATAAAATGCGTAGAAGAGGAAATACCGCTTGTTGCAAGGATAGCGGCCATCGCCGATGTGTTTGACGCTCTGATCTCCAGCCGATGCTATAAAGATGCATATGGCGTTGATGAAGCGTTTGAGATAATGGCGGCGGAAAACGGCACGCATTTCGATCCTAAGCTTTTCGAAGCGTTTATGAATTCAAAAGACGAAATAATCAAAGTCGTGGAAGATATGGCTGAATGATCCATGATCAGGATCTGAAGGCTTTTTGTATTATTGATCAGTGAAGCTGCAAGGACTTGTCCGGACAGCGATCTTGTTTTTTTCCCCGGGAGAATTAATATGAATCTGAAATCAGCATATGAACCGTATTTTAAGATAGGCGCCGCTATATCCAAGAAGAATCTTAACACGCCGGCACATACGAAGCTGCTCCTTTCGCAGTTTTCAAGCTTCACCTGTGAGAACGACATGAAGCCCATGTTTTTCTTAGATAAGGACGCTAACAAATCCGATCCTGAGAAATATGATCTTGCTCCGGCTCTTAAATTCGACCGTGCAACGCCTTATCTTGAATTTGCTAAGGCTAACGGCATATCAATGCGCGGACATACCCTTGTGTGGCATAACCAGACGCCGAAGTGGTTCTTCTGTGAGAAGTATAATGAGAATTTCCCATTTGCAGACAGACAGACCATGCTTGAGAGACTTAAGAACTACATCAAAGGCGTACTGGATTATGTTCAGACCGCCTATCCCGGCGTGATCTACGCTTGGGATGTGGTCAATGAGGCGGTTGAAGACGGTGATTTCAGAAAGTCACTGTGGACGAAGACCGTGGGAAATGATTATGTGGAGAAAGCCTTTGAATACGCAAGAGAATATGTATCCCCCGGCGTGGCTTTATTCTACAATGACTACGAGACCGCCCAGGAATGGAAGAGGGATTTTATCATTGAAAACATCTTAAAACCCCTTATAGATAAGAAACTTGTTGACGGAATGGGGATGCAGTCCCACCTTCTGATGGATCATCCTGATCCGGGGTTATATAGGACTGCTCTTGAAATGTACGGTGCTCTCGGAATACAGATCCATATCACTGAACTTGATATGCATAACGCCGATCCGTCAGATGAGTCCATGCATGCGCTGGCACTCAGGTATCAGGATTTCTTCAAGATATATCTGGATGCTAAGAGATCGGGAAAAGCAGATATCACGTCGGTTACATTCTGGAATCTTACGGATGAGGACAGCTGGCTTTCGGGGTTCAGGAGAGAGACGAGTTATCCGCTGCTGTTTAAGGGTAGATGCGAAGCCAAGGAAGCCTATTATTCAGTACTCGAGGCTGCCGTGCCCGGGGGAGATCCGGATAACTGGTCCCCGGACTATCCTGAAGAAGATTTTGAGACCGCGGGGTCAGCACTTCAGGCAAACCCCATGAAGAGATTCAGGGCTGACATCTGGAAAGCGGATGAGTATGACTATCCGGCAGCATACGGATTTACCCCGAACATATTTGCCTATCTGCACAATGATGATGAGGTGCGTGACTGTATGCTCGTCGTACCCGGAGGCGGATACTGCATGGTTGTCCCTCATGAGGGCGAGCTTGTTGCAATGGAGTTTTATAACCGCGGGATGAATGTGTTCGTCTTGAGTTATACGACGGATATCACCATGTCCGTGCCGCTTAAGAAACAGCCCCTTCGTGATATATCCAGAGCGGTCAGGTTCATACGCAGCAGAGCTTCGGAATACAGGATCAACGGCGACAAACTTGTGATCTGCGGATTTTCTGCAGGCGCTCATGTGTGCGGAAGCCTTGCGGTGCATTTTGATGATGTCACGGATCCGGATCCCGAACTGGAACGTATATCCAACAGACCTGACGGAGTTATCTTATCATATCCGGTTATCACCACAGGAGAATATACTCATGCCGATTCCGTAAGAGCGCTTCTTGGAAATGATCCTTCGCCGGATGAACTTGAGTATTTCTCACTGGAGAAACAGGTTTCGGATAACACGCCGCCATGCTTTTTATGGCAGACGGAAGAAGACGGACTGGTTCCCGTGGAGAACAGTTATCTCTTCGCCATGGCGCTAAGAGAAAAGAAGATATCCTTTGCGCATTACGTATTCCCTTCGGGATTCCACGGTTTATCCATAGCTAACGCAGAGTACTTTAGAGGCTGGTCCGGCGGTGAATACACCATGGAACAGACCATGAGGGCGGCACGCGCCGTAAAGGACGGCAAGGGAGTTAACGTCTCCGATAAGCGCAGAGAAGAGCTTATTGAGCAGTTTTTCGGAGAAAATGAATTCGAAGCCCAGGGTATTGATTTCAGTTTGAAAGAGGATGTGGGTCTGTGGGCTGACCTTGCATGGGCGTGGATAAACAGGCTGTGACAGGAGAAATACTATACTTCATAGAGACATTTTTACATAATAATGCCATAAAGACGCAATTCCGATATTGTCTGTATGCGAGATATCAAGTAAAATAGATGTGTATGATTATTTGATTCCGGGAGAAGCATATGGACTACAAAACTATCATTCATAGCGTGTTTTCTGAACCCGCCGCCGTGCTTTCTTTTAAGGATGGGAAGGTCAGGGTACTGGATATCAATGGCAGATATCTTTCGGAGATGTGGTTGAATATCCCGGAAGAAGAGTATATCAACGCAGATTTTCATGAGGTTTATGATGATGAAAATCTGCGTATTTTTGTCAGTGCGCTTAAGATATGCGCTGAGTCCGGCAAGGAACAGAATGTCGAGACCTGGCGGCGGCTTATCTCCGAATGCTGCGGTGAAAGCAGCGTGTGCTTAAGGAGCAGACTGATCCTGATGGAGAAAAATGACGGTGAAGCCATAATATACGAGAGCATCAGGAACGTAACGGAAGAAAAGAAGATCCTGAGAGAACTCCAGGATTCTGAATACAGATATAAGCAGGCCAGTGAACAGATCAATATATATAACTGGGAATACTATATAGATACCAAACAGATGCGTCCCTGCTACAGGTGCATGAGGGATCTGGGGGTTCCGGCCGTAGTGGAGAATTATCCTGAACCAGTTATAGAGTCAGGGATCTTTCCGCCGGATTACGCCGATACGTATCGTGAGTTCATGAAACGCGTGGATGCAGGAGAGACCGGACTCGAGATAGATGTTCCGCTGACTGTTGGCCGTGTTCCTTTCCGTATAAAATATACCACGGAATTTGATGACAGCGGCAAGCCTGTTAAGGCCTTTGCATCAGCTACTCTCATATCGGAGACCGAACTGGGACATATCAAGGTTGATAATCAGATAATATCTTCACTTGCTGAAGAATATGTGTGCATATATATGGCCGATTTTGTCAAAAACGAAGTCAAAGTGGTCAAAGAAACAGATCTCATGTCTCTTAAGGAGAACGCCGGATGCGCCGATCTGTTATGTATGGTAGCCGGGAGGCTTGAAGATATTGACGAAGACAGAAGAGAAAAGCTAAGCGACCCGGAGAGTGTGCGCAGCGATCTGTTTAAGGACAGTGAAAAAAGAGAGTTTGTCTACAAGGATGATGCGGATAACAGATGGGTCAGGATAGATATGCATCTCATCGAAAGAGGAGAAGACGGGAAGGTTGACAGACTCCTTGTTACGTTTTCACTGGTTGATGATCTGCGGGCACAGAAGATGGACGCAGACAGGCTTATTGCCGAACAGAAGAAGGCGCTTGAAGACAGGCAGAGCATGCTGATAGCCGCAATAGATGAGGCTAATCACGCTAACCGTGCCAAAACCGCGTTTTTCTCCAATATGTCGCATGATATCCGTACTCCCATGAACGCCATAACCGGATTCTCAAGACTTGCCGTTGAAGAGATAGATAACAGGGAGCATGTGGCCGATTATCTGGACAAGATAGTTACGGCAGGCGATCATCTGCTTAATCTGATAAATGACATACTGGATATGAGCCAGATAGAAAGCGGCAAGATGGAGCTGGCTTATTCTCCCGTTAAGATAAAGGATCTTATACTGGAATGCGCTGACATGACCCGCGTAAAGATGGACGAGAACAAACTTGATTTTGAAGTTGACGTGACGAATGTGGGCGACGACATAGTTGAATGCGATAAGTTAAGATTCTGTCAGATGATCTTAAATCTTCTGTCCAATGCGTACAAATATACTCCCGAGGGAGGCAGCGTGCTTTTTAAGGGAGAACTTAAGAGCCGCTCGGATCTAATGACCTACGAGATCAGGATAAAGGATACCGGTATCGGCATGTCCGAGGAATTCCGCGAACATATCTGGGAGGCGTATTCAAGAGAGAATACCGATGTGGTTCATGAGATCCAGGGAACCGGACTTGGTATGGTCATAGTTCAGAATATCGTCAGTCTGATGCAGGGAACCATCGAGCTTCGTTCGGAAACAGGCAAGGGAAGTGAATTCATTATCACGCTTCCGCTTAAACCTTCGTCAGGCGAGATAAAGACTCCTGTCAAAGAAGCGTCAGACAGCGAAGCAATGAACAGATCCTATGAAGGTCATACCATTCTGGTTGTTGACGATACGCCCATCAACTTAAAGCTTGCGGAGCGTATATTAAGTTCATTCGGATTTACGATCATCAACGCTGACAACGGAGAAAAAGCATTTTCCATAGTTGCGGGATCAAAGCCCGGAGAGATAGACCTTCTCCTTATGGATGTTATGATGCCGGTCATGAACGGACTTGAAGCGACCAAAAGGATCAGGAGCATGGATGATCCGAAGCTGTCCGGGATTCCCATCATAGCCATGACAGCCAATGCCTTTGAATCGGATATCCAGACCGTTCTTGACGCAGGGATGGACGCCCATATAGCCAAACCGTTTAAGAAGGAAGAACTTATCGCGAAGATAAGTAAATATATCAATACGATAGAGGACTGATTAATGTTAAGACTAAGACCGTACAAGAAAAGTGACTTAAATACGGTATCATCCTGGTTTAAACCGTGTAATGATGTGTTCTGGGGACAGATCGAAGGAATGGATAAGACGCCGGCTTCTGAAGATGAGTTCGATGAATTCTGTCAGGCCGTAGCAGAAGATGAATCCCGGTATCAGATGGTCGTATCGGACGACGGGGATATCATAGGACATTGCGTATTCTGTTGCCCGAAAAATGAGTCCGGTTTCCTCTATATTGAATATATAGTGTTTGATCCTGACAGAACCGGACACGGCTACGGGATCGGCGCGATAGGTCTTATTCTGAAATACGCATTTGAGATACAGAAGGTCAGAAAAGTCATTACCAATATCCCTAAAGCAGGTATAACCGTGATCAAACTGTTAAGGGCAGCAGGTTTTGCAGAGACGGGTAATGTGTCCAGACATATCTTAAACGGACGTAAGACCGACTGCATAGAGATGGAACTGATCGTGGATACCGAGAACAGACGCAAGGAAGATAAGGCCGTTCCCGAAGATAAACTTATCAAAGACATAATCGACAATAACAGATTAAGCTACGCCCTTCAGCCGATCATTGACGCCTCAACAGGAGATATATTCGGATATGAGGCTCTGATGAGATCTGAATATGGAGCGAATGTATCGCCCATGACGATCCTTGAATACGCCGGTCGCAAGAAGAGATTATATGACATCGAGAAGCTGACGATGTTTAATGTGATGAATTTTTACAGTGAGAACAGCGAAATGTTCCTGGGCAGAAAGATATTCATCAATTCGATCCCCGGATTCCAGCTTGTTGAAGCTGATTATCTGAAGTGGAGAGACAGTTATGGACAATACTTCGGAAATGTGATCGTTGAGATAACCGAGAATACGGATTTTAAGGACCAGGAATTGGGCGATCTTCTGAGCCGAAGCGCCAGTGACGGCTTTGGACTTGCTATAGATGATTACGGCACCGGATATTCCAATACCGCCAGTCTGCTTAAGTATCTTCCGGGATTAATTAAGATCGACAGACTGCTGATCGCCAATATTCATGCGGAGAACAAGAAACAACATTTTGTTAAGAGCCTGGTAGAGTTTGCTGCAGCAAACGGCGTTAAGACTCTTGCGGAAGGAGTTGAGACTGCGGCAGAGCTTAAGGCAGTGATCGAGATCGGCGTGGATTACATTCAGGGATACTATACTGCGAAGCCTTCGATGGAGATAATAGACGCCATAGATCCTGAGGTCAGGAATCAGATAATCTCGGATTCCGTAAAGGGCATCAATCAGGATGTCAGAAAGATCTATACCGTCGACAAGGAAGACGAACTGCCTGTAATGAGACTGGCGCTTGAAAAGTACACGGGTATCCTTGTTGACAGGAAAGCCTTCACACTGGTCGGTAATAACGGGTACTCCGCGGAAATGTCCGTCAAGATCAAGGATGGCACCAAATGTAAACTTACCATAAGGGATGTGTTTATGGAAAGTATTCAGCAGCTGCCCTGTATTGAATTAGGATCGGGCTGTGAACTTACACTTGTCCTTGAAGGTGAGAACAGACTGTCCAAATTCGGTATTCTGGTTCCTGACAGCAGTAAGCTTATCATGGAAGGAGCGGGCAATCTTCAGATAAGATCCCAGGGCGTACAAAGCTACGCCGTCGGAAATCTTCCTAACGCCGGAGTCGGAGATATCAAATGGAAAGGTACAGGCGCCCTTGATATCATCATTGAAGCTGATGACGGTATAGGCATCGGCGGCGGAGAATTTGCTGAAGGATGCGGTATCAGCCTGACATCCGGAGTAGTAAGGATAGAGCCGGCCTGCGGTAAGGCCATTGCCATAGGAGCCTCGAAAGGTTCTCATGATACAGTGATCATGGGATGTAAGGTGCACCTTGACGTTAAGATAGATAAGGGTATCGGCATCGGTACGCTTAACGGCACCCAGAATATCAGGATCAAGGATGCAAATGTGAACCTTCTTTGTTCCGGTACTTCCATAGCGGCTGTGGGCAGCATCGAAGATACTTCCGGCAGGATAAGCATAGAAAACAGTGAATTCGGTGTTGCGGCCAACGGACAGCAGATGTATCTTGTAGGTGCGAAATCGGGAGAGCTGGAGATAGGATTTACTTCATCAGCCGTTAATCTTAAGGGTGAGGGAAACAGCGTGCTCGCACTGGGTACCGGAGATATGAAAGCGCATATATCCGCAAAGCAGGCCATATGCAATATAAAACTTGCATCAGGTAATCCCGTGGTGTACGGAGCGCAGTCTGATAATGTAAACTACACCGGAGGACTTCAGAGCATAAGCGTGAATGAATA
>JAEEGI010025558.1_pt1 | contig 11440 bp, 8 predicted proteins | sample 8958751 | NCBI WGS metagenome assembly JAEEGI01 (sample SAMN16246545, study PRJNA631951) | gut metagenome | biome: gut microbiome; feature: rumen; material: KS-attached | host: Bos | place: Iran: Karaj | collected 2018-10 | reverse complement strand
GAGTGCGGCGTACGGGCTGGTGCCGGTGCCTGTTGGGGACGGCGGGATAAGATTTCGGAGGCAGCCGTCTGGCCGCCTCCGTTTGGTTTGGAAAGATTGCCAAAAAGAACAGCCGCATCGCCGTCTTCGGCGGAACGCCGCCGCGGCAAGTGGGCGGGGCAGACCGCGGCGCGGCGCTGAAGGGAGCCGGATCGGCCGTGCGGCATCTCCGACGCCTCACCGGCGTCGATCGGAGCGTTGTTCAGAAAGTCTGAGGAGTCAATGAGAACCGTCCCCGTTGGCTCCGTTGGCTCCGTTGGCTCCGGCGCCTCCGCCGATGGAGAGCGGGCGCCGCAGCGGATCTGTCAGGAGTTCTTCATTACGACTGCTTCCACCGTATCTGCAACATGCTCGCACGCATCGGCGCAATCCTCAAGCTTTGAATAGATATCCCGCCACGCGATGACCTCAAGGGGGTCTTTCCCGTTCCAGTTTTTGCGGCAGTCGTAGTTCGCCCGGAGGTAGAGGGCGTCACATTCCTCCTCCGCAGTGTTGACGTCGATGATGAGCGAGCGCAGCTTCTCGTAATTCTTGAAATTGGGGAGTTCGACAAGCATTTCCTTCATTTTGGCCGTGCAGATACAGATCTTCTCCGCGAAAACGACGGCTTCCGCCGAGATCTTTCCGATGCAGTTGAAGTATATGGCCTGCAGTACTTCCTCGATACTGTCGATGACGTTGTCAAGCCTCTGACATAATTCCTGCATATCCTCCCGCTCGAGCGGGGTCACAAAGGACTTGGCCAGCGCCTCCGTCATTTCGTGCCGCAGGGAATCGCCCTCATGCTCGAATTCGTGCATCGCGGTCAGCATTGCTTCGATGTTCCTGACGTCGAACCCCTTCATGCATTCCAGCAGATAAGCGGCAGCCCGGCAAGCGACGTCCGCCGCCGAAATATAGTTATTCCAGTAAATTTCATTCTTTCTGTTTGCCATGTTTCCCTCCAGATCAGAAGATCGCCATGAATATCTTCGTAATAATGAAGCCTATAACGCCGCAGCCCGGAAACGTCAGCACCCAGGTCATCATGAGATTCTTCACGACGCCAAGATTGACCGCCGAAGGCCGTTTGACGGCTCCTACGCCCATGATCGCCGTCGTCTTTGCGTGTGTAGTCGAAACAGGGATCCCAAAGAGAGAACTGATCAGCAGGGAGGCAGAGGCGGCCAGATCCGCAGAAAAGCCCTGGTATTTCTCCAGCTTTACCATATCCATCCCGATGGATTTGATGATCTTCTTGCCGCCGATGGACGTACCCACGGACATGATGACGGAGCACAGGAGCATGATCCACACCGGCATCCGGATCGCAGCGCTTTCGCTGCCCCCATTGGACATCAGGAGGCACATCAGGATAACGCCCATGAATTTCTGCCCATCCTGGGCTCCGTGCATGAAGCTCATGGCACAGGCGGCTCCGATCTGACCGCAGCGAAAGATCCCCTCCGTCCTGCGTCTGTCCGCGTGGAAGAAAATCACGGTCACCAGCTTGCAGACCGCGTAGCCCAGGACAAAACCGAGAACGACCGAGATCACCAGGCCGTAAATGACCTTGAGCCACGCATGGCCATTTACGCCGCCAAGGCCGCCATGCAGCGCGATCGCGCTTCCGGTCAGACCGGCGATGAGAGCGTGGCTTTCGCTGGTGGGGATCCCGAAATACCAGGCAAGCACGGCCCAGATCACGATCGCCAGCAGGGCCGCGGACAGGGCGACGATGGCATCGTGGGAGTTTGTGCCGAAATCGACCATATTGGCGATCGTCTGCGCCACCGTCGCATTGAACGAGCTCATGATGAAAACGCCGAGGAAATTGAAGACCGCTGACATCAAGATGGCCGGTCTAGCTTCCATACACCTTGTGGTAACACAGGTCGCGATCGCATTGGGACAATCCGTCCAGCCGTTGACGAAAATGACCCCGAGGGTCAGGCATACCGAGAGCATCAGGAGGGGATTCGATATAACCTGATTCCAAAAAAAAGAAAACGATAAATCCATACGCACACTCAACGTTCCGTTACTATTTGTCCGACCGTTCTCACGGGAACCGGGCGAACCCATTTTGCGCCATTAGTTTAATGAGTATTCGGCCGGAATTCAAGGCCCAATTTGTTGATTACCGCGAGCAAACTGCCCGGCGGTGTTATATGTTTGGGACCGCTCTCCTTCCAACATCAGCCGTCACCTGTGACAGCCTGCTTCAAACGCCTCCCGGACCGTATCCTGCGGTCCGGGAGGCGTTTCCGTCCGGCAAAGAGCCGGGAGTTTCCTCTTTTTTCCTGCGGGGGCGCTCCCCCGCCGTCAGCCCTTGGGCGCCGGAGGCGGCGTGAAGAAGGCGGGAGAGGCCACGCTGTTGTCCTCCTTGAAAAGGAAGCGGAGGGCATCCTGGAGATACTTCCCCCAGGAGGTGCCCCAGTGGGATTCCCGGCTGTCGATGAGCATGCAGAGCTGCCGGTTCGTGAGCTTCAGCTTGTCCTTCATCCGCCGGTAGACGGTGACGGTGGAGTTCATGATGGTGACATCCACCCCCTGGTCCCCGCTGTACATGTAAAAGCGGGCGTTCTCCAGCCTTTTGGGGTCGTAGGCGTCGATCAAGGCCAGGCAGCTCTCGTCCAGGATGTCCAGGCCGGGGGACAGGTCCAGGGACCGCCCGAAAACGTCGGGGTCCTTCATGGTCATGTAGAAGGACTGCAGGCCGCCCATGCTCGCGCCGCCCACGCCGGTGTGGGCAGCGTCCGGCAGGGTCAAGAAGTGTTCGTCGACGATGGGCTTCAGGGTGTCCCGGACAAAGTCGGCGTAATAGCCCCCCAGGGCCACGTACTCCGGCTGATCGGGGCGGCGGGGAATCTGGTGCTTCGGGTTGCGCTTGTAGGGCGGCAGCAGCTCGCTGCCCCGGTCGTCGGAGGTGTCGATGGCCACGATCATGCACTGGGCCTCCGGCTCCAGCTCGCAGATGCGCTCCTCGCACCGCCAGCTGCCCATAAACGCCGGGGCGTCCTTGCCGGTGAACATGTGCTGCCCGTCGTGCATATACAGCACGGGGAAGCGCCGCACGCCGTCGTAGCTTTCCGGCATCCAGACCCGGATGGTGCGCATCCGCCGGTCGGGAATGGGGTCCATGGCGATCTCGAAGGTGAGCAGCCTGCCCCGGCTGACGGTCTCGGAACGGTCTTCAAAAACGATTGCCATAATATATCTTCTCCTTTCTTTACGTCGGCAGCGGAACGGTCCCGCTTCCGCCGGAGGCGGCGCGGGGCGGACGGTTTTCCCTGCGCGGAGGGATTGCGCTCTCCCGCAGGGCTTGTGTATAATACAGGAAGGGATCTCTGCCGGAAACACCGGAGGAACCGGAGGACGAAGGAGGAAGGACAGGATGGAACAGGTGATCCGGGCCGCCGTCGAGTACATCGGGGTGCTCTTCCGGGAAAACTCCGGCGGGCACGATGCGGCCCACACGATGCGGGTGTATCGGAATGCCCTGGCCATCGCGGAAAAGGAAGGGAACTGCGACACGGCCCTTGTCTCCCTGGCAGCCCTGCTGCATGACGCGGACGACCCCAAGCTGTTCCGGACCACTGAGAATGCAAATGCAAGGGCCTTTCTGACGAAGCAGGGCGTGGCGCCGGAGCTGACCGAACGAATCATCCGCGACATCAACTCGGTCTCCTTCCGCCGGAATCGTGGAAAACGCCCGGAAACGCCGGAGGGGAGGATCGTTCAGGATGCCGACCGCCTGGATGCCCTGGGAGCCGTGGGCATCGCCAGGACCTTTGCCTATGGAGGAGAGCACGGAAGAAGCATGGAATCCTCCATCCTGCACTTTCATGAGAAGCTGCTTCTTTTAAAGGATGGGATGAACACCCGGGCTGCCCGGGAACTGGCGGAAGAACGGCACGCCTTTCTGCTCGCGTTTCTGGCCGAGTACGCAAAGGAAACCGGCATGAACTGAAGCGCGGACATCGCCGGGTCCGTTTCCCGGCTCCCATCCCGGAAGCGCAGCCCTGCATTGCCGGCGCCCCCGGAAATACATAGCATTCTATCTCATTATACATGACCGCTGCCGCAATGTCCATATCCCGCTGCTTTTTTTCAGCCGACAGGCAGCGGGGAACGGTCGGTCCGCCGCCGCTCCCCGCCGCACTGCCTTCGCTGTTTCTGCGCCGAACCGCCGGACGGCAATTCCTCCAAGGCCCCCGCTGGGAGTCGGAGCGCGGTTTTCCCTCCTCCCGCCCTTGAAAAGGCCTCCGGCGCCGTCTATAATCGATCCGGCGGGACAATGCGGCGCGTTCGGACCGGGCTTGTTTTCCCGCAAATCCGCGGATCGTCAGGGGCGGGTCCAGACTATGCTTCGTTACAGAAAGCAAGAAAAACGGCGGGTCGCCGCCTTCATACTGCTTCTGCTGCTGGCGGTCTCCACGCCGCTTCCCCCCTTCCGGGTCTTCCACTCTCCGGGAGCGCTGCTCTACATGGGGCTGGTCCTGGCGTGGGCGCTGACGGTGCGGAGACGCATCCTGAACGGGAGGATACGGAGGCTGCTGCTGTGCTGCTGCGTCTGCATGCTTCTGATCTTTGTGCTGCGCATCTGCCGATATGACTTTTTCCGGGAGTTCCCCCGGGTCAGCGAATACCTGCTCTACCTCTACGGCGTCTGCTACACCATGGCGGCGCTGCTGTCCTTCCTCACCGTGCTGTATACCGGCCGCGGCGAGCGGCAGGTGAAGCCCGCTCTTCTGGCGGCGCTGTGGATTTCGGAGGCGGCCCTCTGCGCCATGATGCTGACCAACCCTCTCCACGGCCTCTTTTACGAATTCGAGCCGGGGAGTCTCGACATCCGGGTACACGGGCCTGTCTATTTCCTGATGATCGGCTGCTGCGCCGTCTTTGCCCTTGCGGCCATCGCCCTGCTGCTGATCCGCTGCCGGAATTCCTTTTCCAGAGGCTATTGGTTTTTACCGTTTCTGGGCTTCGCCGCCGGGGCGGGGCTGCTCACCTGGTATTTTCTGGCGGGCGGCGCGCCGCAGCTGTGGGGAATCAAGCTGTTCAATCTGCAGGAGGCCTTCTGCCTCACCGTGGTGCTGCCCTTCGAGGCCATTTTCCGCATCGGCCTCATTCCCACCAACAGCGGCTATGCCCTGTTTTTTCGCCACAGCGTCGTCAAGGCCGCAATCCTGGACGGGGCGGGAGAGACCGTCATGGCTTCCCCCTCCTACCTGCCGGAGCCGGGGGAGGGAGAACGGGTGCGGCGCCGGGAAATCCCCGGGGGCAGCGTCGTCTGGTTCGAGGACATCGGTGAGCTTCTGCGCCTGCGCCGGGAGCTGACCGCCGTAAACGAGGACCTGGCGGCCGAAAACGAACTCATCCGGGAGGAAAAGGAGCTGCAGGAGGAGCAGATCTCCTACGAGACCCGGAACCGCCTGTACGACAGCATTTCAAAGACGCTGCGGCCCCAGTCCGAGGCTGTGCGGCGGCTGCTGGAGGAGGGGGAAAACGCGGACCCGGCAGCGTTCCGCAGGCGGCTGGAATTCGCGCTGGTGATGGGCGCGTATATGAAGCGCATGGGCAACCTCATGCTTCTGGGGGACGGAAAGGACACCCTGCCCATCGGAGAGCTGGCCCTCTCTGCGGCGGAGAGCTTTGAATACCTGCATCTGGGCGGCGTGGCCTGCTCCCTGGACTGCCGGGGCGGCGGCGAAGTGCCCAGGGCACAGATTCTGGCCTCCTATCGGTTGTTCGAGCATTATCTGGAGGCCTGCTTCGATACCATTCACGCCTGCCGGCTGGAGCTGCTGCCGGAGGAGGGCGTGCTGCTGCGGCTCGCGCTGGACTGCCCCGAGCTGCCGGACGCCGGAGAGGCCCTGTCTCCCGGGCTGGGTCTGGCGCTGGAGACGGCCATGGAGGACGACACCTGGTTCGTGACCCTGCGCGCCGCTGCGGCTGCGGGGCCGGGAAAGGAGCCGGCGGCATGACCGACTTTGCCATGCTTTCCGATCTCTGGCAGGGCCTTCTCTGCCTGGCCGGGCTTCTGGGCGCACTGCTGATCCTCTATGATCTGCTGCTCAGCCTCCAGCTGGACCGACGGGTCGCGTTCCTGCTGAATCTGGGGCTGCTTCTCTATTCCGTCGCCCACCTCCAGCTCATGATGATGAACGCCTACCGCTACCCCCATTACTTCCTGGGCATTCATCTGAAGGCCGTACCCACCGCTGCCGCATGTCTGGCGCTGCTGCTTCTCGCGGCGGCCATGCAGTTCCGGCTGGCGCGCTGGAGCCGGAGCCATATCTCCGCCATGTCGCTGAAGGAGGCCTTTGACCGCCTGCCCGCCGGGCTCTGCTACTACCTGCCCGGGGGACGCATCAAGCTGGCCAATACCAGCATGGACGCCATTTCGCAGGAAATCAGCGCCTCACCCATGATGGACCCCGAGGGCTTCTGGCGGGGGCTGGAGAGCGGGGAGCTCCCCGTCTCCCTCCGGGGCGGGGATTCGCCCATGATCCGGATGAAAAGCGGCAGGGTCTGCAGCTTTCGTCACCGGGTTCTGGACACGGAGCTGGGCACCGTCCACGAGCTTCTGGCCATGGACATCAGCGACGATTTTGCCCTGAACGAGGAGCTGGCGCTGAAGCAGGCAAAGGCGCAGGAGATCAACCTGCGCCTTCGGGCCCTGCTGGAGAGCATCGAATACCTGACCATGAGCCGGGAGCTGATGCAGCTCAAGGCCGAGCTGCACGACGCCCTGGGGCAGAGCCTCCTGCTCTCCAAGCGTTTCCTGCTGGACCCGGGCAGTCTGGATCCGGCGGAGGTGCGTTCCGCCTGGCTGAGCAATCTGGGGCTTCTGGACAGCAGCCGCCCGGAAAGCTGGCAGAAGCCCTATTACCTCCAGGAGAAGCAGGCGGAGGCCCTGGGCGTCCGCCTGGAGATCCTCGGCGAGCTGCCCGGGGAGGATCGCCTGATCCCCGCCGTGGAAACGGCGCTGCGGGTGCATATTACCAATGTGCTGCGCCACGCGGGGGGCAGCCGGGCCACGGTCGCCTGCCGCCGGGTGGGAGACGAGTGGTATCTGACCCTCACCAACGACGGCATGCTTCCCCGGGGACCCATCCGGGAGGGGGGCGGCCTGGGGAACCTGCGCAGCCGGGTGGAGGCCCTGGGAGGCAGCATGGAGATCGATTGCGCGCCCGGGTTCCGGCTGCGGCTGCGTCTGCCGGCCGGGGACGGGGAGTTTCACTGAGGGAGGCCGAAAGAGAATGCCATACAGCGTTGTGATCGCGGAGGACTACAAGATGGTCCGGGAGGTCTTTGCCTCCACCGTGCGCAATTCCGAGCGCTACCGGCTGGCCGGCGCCTTCGCCACGGCCGCCGAGGCCATGGAATACTGCCGCCTGAAGCCGGCGGACCTGGTCCTCATGGACGTGCTGATCCCCGGCACCATCAGCGGCCTGGAGGCCGCCCGGGACATCAAAAAGCACCGTCCGGAAACAAAAATCATCATCGTGACCTCCATGCCGGAGCTGAGCTTCCTCAACCAGGCCCGGGAGATCGGGGTGGAGAGCTTCTGGTACAAGGAAGTGCAGGAGCAGCCCCTGCTGGAGATCATGGACCGCACCATGGCAGGCGAGCGGATCTATCCCAGCGTGTCCCCCAAGGTCGCGGTGGGCAACGCCATGAGCTCGGAATTCACCGAGCGGGAGGTGGCCGTCCTCCGGGAGCTGGTGAGCGGCGCCAGCAACCGGGAGATTTCGGAAAAACTGAATATCACCGAGAACACGGTGAAGATGCACATCACCAACATGCTTCAGAAAACCGGCTTTCACAGCCGCCTGGAGCTGGCCGTCAAGGCGAGGCACCTGGGCGTGGCCATCAAGGAATAGAAAAATCTGTCCTTACCTACTTTTGGGTGTACCGGCCCCCTTTCGGAACCTGTATAGTACCTTCAGAGGACTATACCTGATCCGAGAGGGGGTTTTTCCATGATCAAGCTTCTGGTGAACATGGCCGGTGACTTTTACGCCGACTGCACGGCTCTTGCGCTGGAACGCACCGGCAACTTTCGCGTGGAAAAGCACCCGGAGCCGGATCCGGAGGCTCTGGAGCTGCGGCTCCGGGAGTTCCCGGCGGACGTGCTGCTGCTGGGGATCTCCGTTCTGTCGGGCTACACGGTGGAGGATCGGAAGCCGCTGATCCGCGCCGTCCGCCGCCGTCTGCCGGAAAGCCGCATCGTTCTGTTTCTGGACGAGCGGGTTTCGGAGGAACAGACGGAGGGGGTAAAGCAGCTCCGGCAGGCCAGGCTGGTAGACGGCTTCCTCTACGCATCCAACAGCATGGATTATCTTGTGGATACCCTGGAGACGATTTAGGAGATTGGGAGGGCATTATGAAGTTGCGATTTTCTCACCGGTTTTTCAGCGTTCTTCTGACCCTGATGCTGCTGCTGGGCTGCCTGCCCGGGGGAGGATTCGCCGCAGAAGCGGAACGCGACCCGGACGCCGCCGCGGCGGAAACCCGGGAGTTCCTTCCCGGAGACGAAGAAGCCCCCTGCGCCTGCGCTTCCTGCGCCTGCGGCGACTGCGCCTGCGAGGGCGGAGACTGCCTCTGCGCAGACTGTACGGACTGCGGGGATTGCGGCGACTGCGCCTGCGGAAGCTGCGCCTGTGCGCCGACGCAGCCCAGCGCCCGGGGAGCGGCGCGGCGCGAGGCGGCCCTGGCCGCGATGGAGAGCCGCACCGCCGAGACGGCGGATTATCTCACCGACGCCGCGGGGCGCAGCCTGCGGGAGCGCATTGCGGAACGGGACGAGCGCAAGGCCGCCCATTACGAAAGTCTGGCGGAGAGGGCCGAAGCCCACCTGTCGGCCAGGGTGAAGCCCGCCGCCGGAGAGGCCGAGCTCATGGACTGGGAGGACTACGACTGGTCCGAGGACGCCGTACAGTGCGAGTTCTGCGGCGAGTACATCTGGGACAACTGGATCTGCGAAAAGGGGGATCACTGCAGCGAGAACGCGGGCAACGAGGACTGCTGGTCCAGCGAGCACTGCAGCGAATGCGGAAGCTGTGAATACACGGTCTGCGATGAATGCTTCCGCTGCGAGGTCTGCTGGTCTCACTGCCTGGTGTGCGAAGACTGTTATGAGCCAAACGAGGTCTGCGAGAGCTGCCGCTGCTGCGAGAGCTGCCAGGAGGAAAAGGCGCATTGCCGCGACTGCGGCGACTGCTTCATGGACGAAAGCGGCAGCTATACCACAATCTGGCATGAGTGTGTGGAAAACGAGCACTGGCACTGCACGACCTGCGCCGCCGACTATGCGTGCGTAGACTGCCTGCACTGCTTCTATGGGGACCTGGACTATTTCTGCCCCTTCTGCTGCTTGTGCATCGACTGCGGCGTGGTGCAGGGGACCCATTGCTGGGCCTGTGTGAGCATGGACGCCTGCGGGGACAACGGGGACCTCTGCGACGAATGTCATCTCTGCGACGAATGCCAGGACAACTTCATGGACGACGTGCTGGACGCCATCAACACCATGCACTGCTGGGAATGCGATACCTGCGCGAAAACCGGCGGCGACGACTTCTGGTGCATGTCCTTCGGTGAGGAGGGGGGCGGAACCCCCCACTGCACGGGCTGCTGCGAGCTCTGCCCCCAGTGCGAGAAATGCGCCGTGGGCTTCAGCTTTGACTTGTGCACCGACTGCGGGCTCTGCCCGGAGTGCTGCGCCGAGAACACCCTGGCCGACGGCTGCGACCACGGCTACTGCCTGGAGAGCGCGGAATTCCAGGAGCATCTGTGCCCCAGCTGCTTTGACTGCGCCGGCGGCGAGCTCTGTCCCTACTGCGGCATGTGCGAGGATTGCTGCGCAGGCTACCACTGCGCCGCCCACGACTGGTGTCCCGACGCGCCGGGCTACGAGGAGCATTTCTGCGACGGCTGCGGCGAGTGCGTCGATCCGGACGAGTTCTGCGAGGACTGCGGCCTCTGCCTCGTCTGCCAGGAAGACTACCACTGCGAGCACCATGTCTGCCCCGACGGGAGCGAAGCCTCGGACCACTTCTGCGACGAGTGCGGCGAGTGCATCGAGGAATACTGCGAGGTCTGCGGCGAACACGCCGTCCACTGCGAGGAGGCGCGGGAGGATTACGGCTGCGACCATGACTGGACCTGCCCCAATTCCTCCGACTGGGAGGATCACTTCTGCGCCGACTGCGGAAGCTGCTTTGAGCCCGACGAAATGTGCGAGGACTGCGGCCTCTGCTTCGACTGCTGCCACAACCGCAGCGAGGACTACGGCTGCGACCACGAGATCTGCGTGGAATCCTCCGACTGGGAGGAGCACTACTGCTTTGAGGACGGCCAGTGCCTGGAATACTGCCTGGAGGAGGGCGTGCACGAGGAAAACTGCGACCACATTCCCGACGGGGACTACTGCTTCGACGAGGACCGGCACTGGCAGCACTGCGAGGACTGCGAGGGCCGCGTGGAGATCGAGGAGCACGACATCGTGATCATCATCCTGCAGGAGCCCAGTTACACCGCGGAGGGCCTGGAGCGCTATTCCTGCGCCGTCTGCGAGGCGAATCTGGGCACGGGCCGCATCCCCCGCCGTGTCCTGGGCGATCACGAGCATGTCTACGGCGGGAACGCCCGCTGCACCGTCTGCGGGTATCTGAATCCCGTTCTGCCCCGCATCGTCTCCGAGCCGCTGGACGTGAGCCGTCCGGTATCCACCGCAGGCACGGACTATTCCGACAACCGGGCGTCCTTCACCGTTTACGCCAAGGGAGACGACCTGCTCTACCAGTGGTTCGTCAGCGTGGACGGCGAGGAGGAGGCTCTGAAGGACAGCACGACGGTTTCCGGCGCAAAAACGGCGAAGCTCACCGTGGTGGTCCCCACCGACGCCTGCAGCCACCGGTATGTCTATTCCTGCCGCGTGAGCAACGGCCACGGCGCCGTCACCTCCCGCGCCGCCGTCCTGCGGGGGCAGCATCAGTACTATTGGGCGACTTGGGGTACGGCGAGCAGCATCACCGTGAACGGCAGGACCTACTACATGCATCCGCAGCACTATCAGCGCTGCGTGGGCGAGGACTGCGGCCTCATCCGGAGGGCCCTGGATCACAGCCGGCCAGCCGTCTGGACTCTGGAGTATGCCGCCACCTCCGACCGCGAGGGCCTGCGGAGCCGCGCCTGCCTGACCTGCGGCGAAAAGGAATACAAGATCATCCCCAGGGTGGAGGCCAATCACGTGCACCGCTACGATACCACCTGCAGCAGCGAGGTCGGCCACTGGACCGAGTGTGCCTGCGGCAGCAGGACAGCCCGGGCCGATCATGTGTACAGCGACAGCGGCTGGACCGTGGACCTGCCCGCCACCGAGACGGAGAAGGGCCGGGAACTCAACCGC
>JAEEGI010025550.1_pt1 | contig 11442 bp, 5 predicted proteins | sample 8958751 | NCBI WGS metagenome assembly JAEEGI01 (sample SAMN16246545, study PRJNA631951) | gut metagenome | biome: gut microbiome; feature: rumen; material: KS-attached | host: Bos | place: Iran: Karaj | collected 2018-10 | reverse complement strand
TTCATCAAGTACGAGTTCTGGTTCAACTATATGCATGCTTTTAAAAATGCAGTCTTCCCCTTATTTTATATCTCGCTCATCCTGAAGCCCGATTCCTATTTCTTCAGATGGTATGGCACATGGTTTTTCCGTCAGCTAAAAAACGTGACGCATTTCTTTGTGCAAGATGATACCACGGCCCATCTACTCCAATCCAACGGCTTGACGAATGTCACCGTGTGTGGCGACACGCGCTTCGACCGTGTGGCGGCCATTGCCCAGCAGGCCAAGCCTTTCCCTGAGGTGGAGCAGTTCATCAGCGGTCGTCGATGCATTATCGCGGGCAGTACTTGGCCGCCCGACGAGAAGTTGTTGGTGGATTTCTACCAGCAACTGCCTGATGACTATTGCCTCATCATTGCGCCACACGACATCTCCGAGTCGCATGTGGCACAAATCAAGGCCATGTTCCCCGACAGCCAGCTTTATTTAGAGTTTAATGCCCAAAAGCATTCCAAGGTGCTCATCATCAACACGATTGGCATTTTGTCGCAGCTGTATCAATATGCACGTTTTGTCTACATTGGCGGAGGCTTTGGGGTGAACATCCACAACATTCAGGAGCCGGTCACATTTGGCTGTCCTGTGGTGTTTGGCCCTAAATACAAGAGTTTCAAGGAAGCCGTCGATTTGGTTGGATTGGAAGGGGCTTTCTCTATAAAGGATGCAGGGGAATTAGAGTCGGTTTTTGGGCAGTTGATGCAAGATGAGTCGTTCTACGCAAAGGCTTCCGAAACCTGCCGGAACTACCTCAATTCCCAAGTCGGAGCCACGGAAAACATCATAAAAGGTTTCAAAAAAGCACTTTTTTCATAAAAAAAGCGGCTTTTTTTTGGATTGTTGATTTTATTGTCTAATTTTGAAGGCTGATTTCTCGTTGAAATTCAGCTTAATAAAAAACAATGCCTATGCAAGACGATTCCCTGACCCTCCAACTCCCTCGCATTGGACTTAGCCAAGGCGACTTCAACGGTATCGGTTACGAGGTTATGCTGAAGACCTTTTCCGATGCACGCATGTTCGAAACTTTCACTCCTGTCTTGTATGGACAATCCAAGGCATTCTCCTATTACAAGAAGAATTTCGGCATGGAAAGCCCCAACTATGCCTTGACCCGCGATGTGCGGCAGGCTGGTGACAAGAAGTTCAACATCATCAACATAGTGGAAAACGAGTTGAAGATTGAGCCGGGAGTGCCTTCCGATATTTCGGCTGAGATGTCGGTGCTTTCGATGAAACGGGCTGCCGACGACCTGCAGAACGGCTTTCTCGATGCCTTGGTGATGACGCCCGACAATCCTTTGGTGGCAAAGAGTAACCGCGATTTCCTGCTGTCGTTCCATAAGGAAGCCAACCCCTTGCAGGTGTTGGTGAGCGGACAGTTGCGTATCGCTTTAGCCACGAGTGACGTGCCTTTGCGTACCGCGATCGACCAAATCGACATCCGTTTCCTTGTTTCTAAGCTCTCCACCTTATCGCAGGCCTTGAAAACGGATTTCGGCATTAGCTCGCCGAAGATTGCCGTCATGGGCGTGAATCCGCATTCGGGCACAATGCCTACAGGCGATGATGAGAAGGTGGTGAAGGCCGTGGGCGACGCTCAGCAAAAGGGGATCTTTGCCTTTGGGCCTTTCTCGGCTTCGCAGTTGTTTGCAGCGGGCTGGTGGAAGAAATATGACGCCGTGATGGCCATGCACTATGAGCAAGGCGTGTTCCCGATGAAGTTCCTGTCGATGGAAGGCTATGCCTATTATTGGGCAGGCCTGCCTGTGGTGTGTGCCGCCCCGCTGCATGGTCCGGCCTACGACATCGCCAACCAGAACAAGGCTGTCCCCGACTCCTACCGCAAGGCGGTATTCCTTGCCGCCGATGTGGTTGGTCATCGTAGAGAGCAATAAAAAAGGAGGCTTAAGCCTCCTTTTTTATTGCTCTCTACGATTGGTTTACTTCACCACGAACTTGATGGTCTTGTTGAAACCATTGGCGCTGATGGTGCAGAAGTAGATGCCGCTCTTGAGGTCGATGCTGATGGCGTTTTCACCCATCTTCAGACTCTTGTTGAACTGCTTCACAGTCTGGCCAACGAGGTTGACGATGCTGATGTTAGCCTCGACATCCTGAGATGACTTCACAACCACATAGTCAGTGGTGGGGTTGGGATAAAGGCCATAGACCACATCCTTGGCATCATAGTTATCAGGAACCGACAAAGGTTCAGAAAGCTGGATAGCGTGGATAATGTTTTCAGAGGCAATGCTTTGACCGTCATTCCAGTACAGACCAATCAGGTCATCGGTTTGAAAACCGAACCAGAACTCCAGTGGGGAGTGGGTGTTGGGGACACTCACGGTGAAGAGATTGTCGGAATAGAGGAACATGAAGTTGACATCTTCATTGGTGAGGTCATCCACAACTTGGTTCCAGTAGCCTCTGTCGACATCGCGATAGCTTACATAGATGCTTCTGTAGTAGTAATTACCATTGTCATCGAGACGTCTGACGCAAGGTGATGAGAAAGCGCAGGCAAGGTTGCCGTAGGTATCGCACGAAAACGCTGGATGGCCTGAAATCCCGTAGAATAGCTGATAATAATCGGATTCGTTGTAGAAAAGGTCATCGTTCCACTCAATGCCTTCATACATCGGGAGGTAACCAATCCATTTGGTCGAGTCGGGGCGCATTTGGAGATAGCCAGGTTCATTTGGAATAGGCCACCAGAGACGAGCGGCATGGTGTGGATTGGGATTCGCAAAGTGCTCCTCTAATGGAGTACCGATATATTCCTCGTGGTAGGTGTCAGCGATGGGGCCATCTTGGGTGTCGTTCCAATAAAGGATACCGTCGACGGAACGACCATACCAAACGGAGTATTGCCCTGGCTCATCTTCTGCAGTATGCATCATTTCAAAGGTGTTGAGGGCTACGTGAACGACACCATTGTTATCGATGACAATGGCACCATTCATTGGTCTAAACAGCGTGTCAGTGTACATGGCTTCATCCATTTCGATGCCTTCGTAGGGGTCTTCCCAAACTCTTCTCAGATTCCAGGTCTCACCGTCATCGGTTGATTTGCATAGCCAGACGCTGTTGGTCAAAGAACCTGTGTAAAGGATAGCCACAGTATGGCCGTTGGCTGCCAAGGCGTAGTCATCGCCTGAGAAGGCGCCTGATTCATAACCGACTTGAGCAAGTGGACCGTAACTGATTTCCCAGTTCTCGGCATCTTCCGAACGGAGATAGACCTGGTGGTTGTACACTTCATTGTTGTTGACTTGGTATTGGATGTCGCCGATGACGTGGATGATGTTGTGATTGGGACCAGATGTGATCACTCTCGGCCAGGTGGCCACTTCATTGTAAGGATAGCCTTCAGGGCTAGTCGGGAGTTCGCCTCTGAACACCCATTCGCCTTCACCGGCGACCTCTCTGGTCCAGCAACGCATGGGCGTGTGTGAGATGAGGATTTCGCCTTTTTCACCCCATTGTGCGATGGTAGGCCATCCTGTTCTCATGGGTTCTACACGTTCTTCAGGCATATCACCCCATTCGCCCGTTTCAGCATTGTAGAAGTTGTAACCTGTACCACGGTCAGAAGCCGATTGGTTGGCCTCATGCGATTAGGTGGCGACTATTCCGACCGAGCCATTGGTTAGCTGATACATACGGTTAGAGCAGAAATGGTTGGACTGAAGGTCATACGTGGTCAGCATGGTTTCCCAGTCTGACATATCATTATACCTGTTGACGACGACACTCTTGGCGGTTTGGGGAGCGAAATTGACTGCGGTGGAGTTGATGTTTTCGTTACCCATGGCAATCTTCTTGGCGTTAGCCGTGAATTGTCGGATTTCATTCTTGGCAACACGTTGTTGCGCAAATGCACAAAAGCCTAAAGCTAGACTTAATGATAGTAGTAGAATTCTTTTCATGGCGGTGTGTTTTTATATTGTTAGTATTGAGATATGGGTATCCATTTTTAGCGCAAATTTAAACATATTTTGATGATTGTCAATAGGAAGTGTCGTATTTATTTCGTTTTGGGTGGTAAAATAAAAAAAGGAGACCCGAAAGTCTCCTTTTTTATTGACTAATTCAAAAGGGAATCTTACTTCACGACGAACTTGATGGTCTTATTGAAACCATTGGCGCTGATGGTGCAGAAGTAGATGCCGCTCTTGAGGTCGATGCCGATGGTGTTTTCACCCATCTTCAGGCTTTGGTTGAACTGCTTCACAGTCTGGCCAACGAGGTTGACGATGCTGATGTTAGCCTCGACATTCTCTGATGAGTTCACGACCACGTAATCGGTAGCGGGGTTGGGATAGATGTTGTAAACCACATCCTTGGCTTCATAGTTTTCAGGCACGCTCACAAATTCAGGGTCAGCAGTGATCTTGATGGCATGCATGGTGTTGTCTGAAGCGTTGGTTTGAAGCGGACCGTCACCCCAATACAGACCAATTTGGTCATCGCTCATGAAACCAAACCAGAACTCGCCAGGAGTGTAGGTGTTGGGGACAGCCACTGTGAACATGTTGTCGGAGTAGAGGAACATGAAGTTGATTTCTTCATCGGTGAGGTCGTCTTCAATTACATGCCAATAGCCTTCATCAACGTTGTAGTAGCTTACATAGATGCTTCTGTAGTAGTAGGTGCCATTGTCGTCAAGACGTCTGGTGCAAGGTGATGAGAAGGCGCAAGCGAGGTTGCCGTAAGGGTCGCAGCTAAGAGCCGGATGACCTGAAGCACCGTAGAATCTGGAGCGATAATCTTTTTCGTGATAGAATTTGTCATTGTCCCAGGCGATGTTTTCGAACATCGGGATGTAACCAATCCATTTGGTTGAATCGGGCACCATATGGACATAACCAGGATCATCCACGATAGGCCACCAGAGACGTGCGGCGTGGAACGGGTTGGGATGGGCAAAATGCTCTTCCATGGGAGTGCCCAAATATTCCGGGTGCTCGGTGTCTTTGATGGGAGCCTCTTGGGTGTCGTTCCAATAGAGGATACCGTCAACGCTACGGCCTGACCAGCTGGTATAATAACCAGGCTCGTTTTCCAACGAGTGAGTCATTTCTAAGGTGTTTAATGCGACGTGAGTAACACCGCTGTTGTCGATGACAACGGTACCATTCATGGGCATGAACAGGGTGTCGCCATAGTCAAAGACCTCATCGAGTGAGCGGCCTTCGTGGGGGTGTTCCCAAATTTTCGTGGTCTCCCAAGTCAGACCATCATCGGTCGACTTGAACAACCAGGTGCTGTTGGTAAGGCAACCTGAATAAAGGAGGGCTACGTTGTGACCGTTAGCGGCCATGCAATAGTCGTCGGCTGAGAAGTTGTCCACCTCATAACCAAGACCGAGGTCGGCGATAGGACCATAGCTGACCGTCCAGTTTTCGGCGTCGTCCGAACGCCACATGACGGTGTGGCTGTGGGTCTCATCGCTACTTACTTGGTGCTGGAGGGCACCGACAGCAATGATGATGTTGTGATTGTCGCCGCAAGTGACCACTCTTGGCCAGGTGGGGTATTCGTCGTAAGGATATCCTGCTGGATAATCCGGAAGGGCACCTTTGTATATCCATTCTCCTTCGCCAGCAATGTCTCTTGTGTAGCACTGCATGTGGCTATTACCGTGGCAAAGCATGATTTCGCCGTCTTTCCATCGGGCGATGGAAGGCCAACCAGTTTTAAAATCTTCGATGCGGTTCTCAGGCATATCCTGCCACTCTGTACCGTTGTAGAAGTTGTAACCCGTACCACGGTCGGAAGCCGACTGGTTGGGTTGGTGTGACATCGTGGCGACATAGGCGACTGAGCCATTTTCCAATTCATACATGCGGTTGCTGCAGTAATGGTTGGACTGCAAGTCGTACGTGGTCACCATGGTCTCGCCGTCTTCGAGGTCTTGGTATCTGTTGACAACGACACTCTTAGCGGTTTGGGGAGTGAAATTGGTAGCTGTGGGGGCAACTGTTTCTTTACCCACTGCAACTTTCTTAGCGCTTACCGTGGCTTGACGGACGTCGTTCTTGGCAACACGCTGTTGTGCAAATGCACTGAAGCCTAAAGCAAGGCTCAATGATAGTAAAACTAATTTCTTCATAGTGTGTGTGTTTAAATTAGGTTAATAAGATTAGTCTCTGTTTTATCGTGCAAATATAGACATATTTTGATTGATGTCAACACAAAGTGCCGTGTTTTTTTTCGTTTTGGGTGGGAAAATAAAAAAAGGAGACCCGAAAGTCTCCTTTTTTATTGACTAATGTCAAGAGAGTCTTACTTCACAACGAACTTGATGGTCTTGTTGAAACCATTGGCGCTGATGGTGCAGAAGTAGATACCGCTCTTGAGGTCGATGCCGATAGTGTTTTCACCCATCTTCAGGCTTTGGTTGAATTGCTTCACAGTCTGGCCAACGAGGTTGACGATGCTGATGTTAGCTTCAACATTCTCTGATGACTTCACAACCACGTAATCGGTAGCGGGGTTGGGATAGATGCTGTAAACCACATCCTTGGCTTCGTAGTTTTCAGGTACGCTCACATATTCAGCATCAGCATTAATCTTGATGGCATGGATGGTGTTGTCTGAAGCATTCTGTTGTGTAGCGTAGTTACCCCAATACAAACCGATTTGGTCATCGCTTTGGAAACCGAACCAGTATTCACCAGGAGTGTAGGTGTTGGGGGCACTAATTGTGAAGAGGTTGTCGGAGTAGAGGAACATAAAGTTGACTTCTTCATCGGTGAGGTCGTCAACGACTTGTTCCCAGTAACCTTTGTCAACGTTGTAGTAGCTTACGTAGATGCTTCTGTAGTAGGAAGTGCCATTGTCGTCAAGACGTCTGGTGCAAGGTGACGAGAAAGCGCAGGCGAGGTTGCCGTAGGGGTCGCAGCTAAGAGCCGGATGACCTGAAGCGCCGTATAATCTATAATGATAATCGTTTTCATTGTAGAATTTGTCATTGTCCCAGGCGATGTTTTCGTACATTGGGATATAACCAATCCATCTGGTTGAATCGGGGTGCATTCTCACATAGCCGGGTTCATCCGGGATAGGCCACCAGAGACGTGCGGCGTGAGCCTGGTGAGGAGTGGCAAAGTGCTCCTCGTAAATAGTGCCAATATACTCCTCGTGATCGGTGTCGTGGATGGGATCTTGGGTGTCGTTCCAATAGAGGATACCATCGACGGCACGACCAGACCAGCTGGTGTAATAACCGGGTTCTTGGCCTTCAAGACGGGCCATTTCAAAGGTGTTGAAAGCCGTGTGGACAACGCCATTGTTGTCGATAACCATAGCACCGTTCATGGGTCTGAACAGGGTGTCTTCATACCACACGTTCGGGTCGTTCCAGTCGGAACCTTCGTACGGGTCTTCCCAAACTTTCGTTGACGTCCAAGTGATACCATCGTCGAGTGATTTGAACATCCAGACGCTTTGGGTCAAAGAACCAGTGTAAAGAATGGCTACGGTGTGACCATTGGCTGCAAGGACATAGTCTTCGGCGGAGAACTCAGTTTCTAAACCAACTTCAGCAATGGGGCCATAGGATATGGTCCAGTTCTCGGCATCCTCCGAACGGAGATAAACCTGATGGTGAACTACTTCATCGCTACTTATTGAGTGCTGGATGTCGGCAACCACGTGGATGATGTTGTGGTTGGGGCCAGAAGTGGCAACTCTCGGCCATGAAGCATCGTCAGTGTAAGGATAGCCTTCGGGAGAAGCGGGGAGTTCGCCTCTGAACACCCATTCGCCTTCACCGGCAACCTCCCTGGTCCAGCAGCGCATGGGAGCGTGTGAGATGAGGATTTCGCCCTTGTCGCCCCACTGAGCGATGGTGGGCCAACCCGTTTTCATGGGTTCGACACGGGCTTCAGGCATTTCCTGCCATTCTGAGCCGTTGTAGAAGTTGTAACCTGTACCACGGTCTGATACCGTTTGGTTGGGTTCGTGTGAGAATGTAGCAACCACAGCGACTGAGCCATTATCCAACTCATACATACGGTTGGAGCAGAAAGTGTTGGACTGCAGGTCGTACGTGGTCACCATGGTCTCACCGTCTTCGAGGTCTTGGTATCTGTTGACCACGACACTCTTAGCGGTTTGGGGAGCGAAATTGGCCATTGCGGGGTTGATCTTTTCATTACCCACGGCAATTTTTTCGGCTTTCATTTGGGTAGCGCGGCTGTCGTTCTTGGCAACACGCTGTTGTGCAAAAGCACTGAAGCCTAAAGCAAGGCTCAATGAAAGTAGTAATACTTTTCTCATTTTTTTGTGTTTTTAATGGTTAGTTATTACGATAATTAGTCTTTATTTGGGCTGCAAATATAATCATTTTTGGAATAGTAATGGTTAGAACGGCATTTTTTTTGATTTTTTTCGATTCATACGATGGTAGTTCTTTGGATTGTTGAGATTCCCGAAGGGAATGGAGTTCCCCACTTCCGTTTCCAGCGGCGGCTTATGCCATTTACAACTCGAGAGCGTTACCTGCCGCCGTGAGTTACAATACAATCGATAATCCATTCCCAAAGGGAATCTCAAAAAAACTTCTTTTCTTGTAAAACGAATAGTTTTTATTCCTACTTTTACACCCTCAAAAACTTTATCCTATGAAAAAGCTATTTCTACCCTTGATGCTGCTCTGCCTCGCGGCTTGCAGCACTGAACCCAAGGCCGATTATGTTGCCGAGCCAGCCAATTATGTCGATCCCTTCATTGGGACGGGCGGTCATGGCCATACCTTCCCAGGCGCGACTGTGCCTTTCGGCATGGTGCAGTTCAGCCCCGACACGCGCATGAACGACTGGGACGGCTGCTCGGGCTACCACACCTCCGACAACACCATCCTCGGCTTTAGTACCACCCACCTTAGCGGCACCGGCTGCTCCGACTATGGCGACTTTAGGTTTATGCCCATTGTGGGCGAGGTGAAACTCGACAAAGGTGATGAAAACAATACTGCTTCGGGCTACCGCTCGGCATTCAAACATGAGAATGAAGATGCCAAGGCAGGCTATTATGCCGTTCTCCTTGATGACTATAATACAAAGGTAGAACTTACCACTGGCGACCGTGTCGGCATGATGCGCTGCACTTTCCCGAAAGGTGCGGATGCCCACATGTTCCTGGATATGATTGAAGGTGTTAACGATGAGTTTGTGTATGAAGCCAATCTTAAGATGGAGGGCGCGAATGCCATTAGCGGTTTCCGACGCACCAGAGATTGGGCTAACGAGCAATACCTTTATTTCTATGCTGAGTTCTCGAAACCGTTCAAGGATTATTCTTTCTTCGACAATGGTGAAAAGGTGGTTGCGGATACCGCTGCAAGCGATAAGTTGAAGGCATGTTTTGATTTTGATACGGCAGAGGGTGAACAAATCGTTATGCGCATCGCTATTTCCGCCGTCGACGTGGAAGGCGCCAAGAACAACTTGAAAGCAGAACTGGCCGAAAACGACTTCGACTTCGATGCCTTGCGCCAAAAGGCCTACGACAAATGGAACAAGGAGATGAAACGCTACGAGGTGGCCGACAACAACGAGGCCAACAAGACGGTGTTCTACTCCGCCCTCTACCACTGCATGGTTGCCCCCAACCTTTATAGCGATGCCGATGGCCGTTACCGTGCCCACGACCTGAAAGTCTATAAGTCGGAAAGACCTGTCTACACGGTCTTCTCGCTGTGGGATACCTTCCGCAGCCTGCATCCGCTCTTCAGCCTGATGCAGCGCGAACGCACCCTTGATTTCATCAACACCTTTATTAATAAGTACGAAACCAACCCGCACCACATGCTGCCCATCTGGGAGTTGGCCGCCAATGAGACCTACTGCATGATTGGCAACCACGCTATACCCGTCATTGCCGACGCCTATTTCGCTGGTATCCGTGACTTTGATGCCGAAAAAGCCTTGGAAGCCATGGTGGTAAGCTCGAAGGATGACTTCCGTGGCATGGGTGCTTACATGAAATATGGCTATATCCCGATTGAGGTTGAGGGTGAAGCCGTTTCCAAGACTTTGGAATATGCTTACGACGACTGGTGCGTAGCGCGCATGGCCGAGGCCATGGGCAAGAAAGATATTGCTAAGGAATTCTACGCTCGCGCTCAAGCTTACAAAAACATCTACAACCCCGAGAACCAGTTCTTCCAAGGTCGCCGCAATGGTGGCTGGATGCGTCCTTTCGACCCTGCCCAAGTCAACTTCACGCTGACCGAGGCCAATTCTTACCAATACGGATTCTTTGTGCCGCAGGATGTGAATGGACACGTCGACTTGATGGGTGGAGCGGTTGACTATGAGGCCAAACTCGACGGACTCTTTAACGCTCCTTCCAACCTGACAGGACGCGAGCAGCCCGACATAACAGGTCTCATTGGACAGTATGCCCATGGCAATGAGCCAAGCCACAACACGGTGTATATGTATAACTTTGTTGGCAAGCCTTCCAAGACGCAATACTATGTAAAGAAAGTCATGGATGATTTCTATACCGACCGCCGCGACGGTTATGCTGGCAACGAGGATTGCGGCCAGATGTCGGCATGGGGCGTTTTCTCAGCCATGGGATTCTATCCAGCCACACCCGCTTCGGGCTATTATGTGCTAGGATTGCCGCGTTTCCAAAAGGTCAGACTGACAATGGAGAACGGCAAGCAGTTTGAGGTGGTGGCTAAAAACTTGAGTTCCAAGAATTGCTATGTGGAATCAGTGAAACTGAATGGCAAGTCGTTGGAACGCAGTTACATCACCTTTGAAGAAGTGTTCAATGGAGGTGTCTTGGAGTTTACCATGACCGATCAAGCCAATTCCACTTGGGCAACGCAACCCGAGAATTGCCCTGTGATGCGTATCCCTGGCGAGAGCATTGTCATCGTTCCCACCATCAACACCAATTCCGACACCTTCTTCGACAGCCTGATGATCAGCATGAGTCATCCTGTTGAAGGCGTGAAAATTTACTATACTCTGGATGGAAGCGACCCCAAGGAAAACGGATTGCTGTTTGAGCAGCCGATTTGTCTCAAGGACAATGCCACGGTGCGTGCTGCAGCTAAGCAGGAAGAGCGTTGGAGCAGCGAAATTGATGCCCATTATTACAAGATAGACGCGCGTCATTCGGTGAAGCTGGAGCATAAATACAACGAACAATATGAGGCGGGCGGTCTCAAGGCTTTGATTGACCATCAGCGCGGCGGCGAGAACTTCCGCACGGGCTCTTGGCAGGGCTATTATGGCGTCGACCTCATCGCCACCGTTGACTTGGGACACTCAAAGAGAATCAACCGTTTGGCAGGCAGTTTCTTGCAGGAGATCTACTCTTGGATTTGGATGCCTACCGAAGTGGAATACTTTATCAGCGATGATGGCAGGA
>JAEEGI010025548.1_pt1 | contig 11443 bp, 13 predicted proteins | sample 8958751 | NCBI WGS metagenome assembly JAEEGI01 (sample SAMN16246545, study PRJNA631951) | gut metagenome | biome: gut microbiome; feature: rumen; material: KS-attached | host: Bos | place: Iran: Karaj | collected 2018-10 | reverse complement strand
TTCTTGATACCGGAAAGGCCGACATAATCGATCAGCATCTCGGCTTTTTCCTTCAGCATCTTTTCTTCTTCCATCAGTCCTTTGGGATTGATGATGCTGGGGAACAGATCCAGCTTCGTCAGCTGATGTCCGCCAACCATGACGTTTTCCAACGCCGTCATCGTATCATAGAGTTTGATGTTCTGGAACGTTCTGCCAATCCCCAGTCTGGCGATTTCGTGCGTCCTGAGATTGGTGATTTCCTGATCTTTATAGAAGATCTGCCCGCTGGTCGGATGATAGACGCCCTCGATCATGTTGGTGGCGGTCGTCTTGCCTGCGCCATTTGGCCCGATCAAGGCATGGATCTCGTGTTCCTCAACTCTCATCGAAAGATCGTTGACCGCTACCAGTCCGCCAAATCTTTTCGTGATGTTTTTTAATTCCAACATAGCAGGCATTTTAAGCTACCTCCTTGTTTCTGTTTAGTTTCTTCTGAATGAAACGGATCGCCTTCTGGAGCAGCGACCATAAGCCGTCCGGAACAAAGATCGCCATCAGCAGACAAATCGTACAGAACATCACCCAGTAGTAGTTCTGGAATGCCCGCAAGACTTCCGGCAATACCGTGACCAGCGCTGCACCAAGAATGTTGCCCGGTACGCTGCCGATTCCTCCGACCATCAGCATCGCGACATAGTTCTGTGAATAGGATGTCGCAAAGGCGGTCGGATTGAGGTATTGCGAATATCCGGCATACATCACTCCGGCAACGACCGAATAGATCGCCGCCATCGTGAATGCCTGGATCTTCAGCTTCGCAATATCGATTCCTGTCGCTTCGGCAGCTTCATAATTGTCGCGGATCGATTTATAGGCTCTGCCCCATTTGGAATAGACGACCAGTACCGCGATCGCGATCATAACCAAAGTAAAAATCAGATTCAGATAAAAGTAGGAGTTCTTATCAGGGAACTGAAAGAAGAACGGCAGACGCTTAACATCTTTATAGCCTGTAGCGCCGCCGGTAAGGTCGGTCAGATTGTTCACGGTGATACGAACGACTTCATTGAAGCCGATCGTCGTCAGCGACAGGAAAAAGCCCTGCAGACGCAAAGACGGATAACCCAGAGCCCGTCCGATGACCAGGCCAAGAGCCAGTACCATCAGCAGAGACAGCCAGGGATTGACGCTATAACTCGTATCGCTGATCGCGAAGGAATAAGCTCCCAGCGCCATCATGCCGGCGGTCGCCATATTCATCTGTCCGGTCAATCCGGTGATAAAGTTCAAGCCCAGAACCAGCACGATATTGTAAAGAAGCATATTCATGACCGACTGGATATAGGAATTGGAAGAAAGGAACAGCAAGACATATGCCACAACGATGACTGCGGAAACCAGCAGAATCAGCCAATATTTCTTTTTCATCCTGTCACCTACGCTTTCTTTCTCTTAATGATACCGCCCGGTCTGATCAGCAGGAAAATGATCATCAAGCCGAACGACAATGCGTCTTTCCAGACCGACGGAATGAAAATGATACCGAACTGTTCGATCAGACCGATCAGGATCCCGCCGATGATCGCGCCCGGATAAGATCCGAAACCGCCAATGACTCCCGCACAGAATCCCTTGGTCGCTGCCGACGTCACCATGTTGGATGAAACATTATACAACGGCGCGCACAGGATACCGATGATACCGCAAATGATCGAAGAAATCGCAACTGTAAGATTGATGCTGGCAGATACGTTGATTCCCATCAAAGCAGCCGCATCCTTGTTTTGCGATACGCAGATCATCGCTTTTCCCGCTTTTGTCAGCTTAAAGAAAGCCTGAAGCAGAGAAATAACGATAATCGAAATAATGATGATATAGATATATGATTCAGACAGGACCGTCGAACCGATATTAATTGACTCCCTTAAAAAACCTTTGACCGTAAAAGGCAAAGAACCCCATGATAAACGACAGATTTCAATGATGATCCTGGAAAGCATCATCGTTCCGAACATGGCGTAGGTAACAAACTGCAGGTTCCTCAACGGATTCAGTATCGTCGAGGCTACCAGCACTCCGAAAGCCGCCATCGAAACCAGAGTCAGAGCGATTGCCAGCCAATGGGGGAACTGCAGTGCTCTCTCAAATGTGCCGGCAAAAATATAAGCTCCCAGAACGATAAAGCTTTCGTGGGCAAAATTAACCAAGCCGGTCGCGTTGTAGATCAGTGTGTACTCGGTTGCGATCAGGGAATAGATACAGCCCATCGCAATCGCCGTTACAAGCAATTGTAACCAGTTTACTCCTTCAAATATGGACATAAATGCACCCCTTCATATAAAAATACCGCACCACCAAAACGGTGATGCGGTATGTATTCATATCTTAGTGATATTTCGCAACGTTCTTGACGTCTTCCTGAGATTCAACCATGGATACGGACGCTTCCATCGTCGGAACCAGATTTCTGATATAGGTGATACCGATTTCATAAATCAGGTTCGTGTATTCGTCAGCATAAACCGTACCGATGATCGTCTTGAATCCGGAGATCTTGGCAATCGCGTCAGCGATAGCCTGAGGATCTGCTGATCCTGCATCCTGGATCGCCTTAATAGCCAGATTGGCATGGCAGTAGTACAAAGCGCCCTGAACATCCGGAGTTACATCGTATGCAGCATTCCATTTCTTAGTGAATTCAGCAGCTAAAGGATTGGAAGTATCGGAAGCGGAATAGTCGGCGACACATGCCCAGCCTTCGACCCATTCAGGTTCCATCATTTCCAGGACGTTCGTCTGAGCCAGGATCGGGTTCGTGAAAACGATCTGGTCTCTCAGACCCTGTTCGTACATTGCCTTAGCGATAGCGACAGCGCCTTTATCATGGCAGGAAGAAACCCACGCATTGCAGCCGGCAGCGATCGCCTTCTGAATGTAAGCTGTCAGGTCATCGACCGTCGTATCATGCTCATCGCGATAGAAATCAACGCCATTCTCGGTGAAATAGTTTTCATAGACCTGAGCGGCACCCGTGCCTGTATCATCGTTACCGCAGATGATACCGACTTTCAAACCGTCTGCGGAACCGTTTCTCTTGACATACTCATCAACGACAGCTTTGCCTAAGATAACGCCGTTCAAGCCATCATCGCAACGGTTATGCCACAGATAAGGGTTCTTGAGATCATCGATACCGACATTGGTAACAGAGTTGATCAGGGCAACGCCTAATTCTTTCATCGTGCCATCCAAAGCGATCGTCTGGCCTGAGAAGTACGGACCTAAAATGACGACTGCGCCTTCCTGTTCGACCAGACGGCGGACCGTCGTATCGCACAGAACCTTATCGCCCTGGTCATCTTCGATCTTCAGCACGATCTTGTGATATTTTCCATCAGCCAACAGGATTCCGCCTGCCTCATTGACTTCATTGATCGCCAATGTAGCACCATTGGTAGCCTGTTCGCCACCGGCGGCCTGGTCACCGGTAACAGTCGTGGTAAGACCGAATACGATCGGATCACCCTCGTTAGAGTCTCCGCCTTCGGAACCTCCGCCATTGTTACCGCAAGCAGCTAATGAAAAGACCATCAGCACAGCCAGCAACATCAACAAAAACTTTTTCATTTTATTCCTCCTTAAAGTTTTGTTTTATACCCTCAACTTTCATCCATAATTTGTATGACATCTTTAATTATTTACGAAAGTTGTAAGATAACTTAATTATATATTCATCTGCAGATATAGTCAATAAAGCGCTTACAATCAGGCAACCCCGATCGTGATCAGGATATTGGCATAGGTTCGTTTTTCGCCTGTTGAGATCGCCAGAACCACAGCTTCCCCCGCCTCTTCCGACATGCAGGCGTCATAGAACTCGTATCTCCCTAAAGGAGTCAGTTTCATGCCGTTCAGTTCCTTTTCGAATTCCCCAAAGATCTCCGGTGTCGAACCGTCTTCCGGAACCATGACGGCTGCCGCTTCGATCTCGCAGACCGAATGGATCGCTTCCAGCACATCGGTTACGGTAGGAAGACCGGCTTTGACGCCAAGATAGACTTTCTTGCTGCTGCCGCTTTTTTCAGCCAGCGGATAATTGCCATCCGCAATCAGCACTTTCGAGCCGTGGCCGCATTTGCTTAAAGCAGCCATGATCTCGGGATTGATCAGTTTCGTAGTCAACATATCATTTTCTCCTATTTCTCGTTTTTTCTTAACTGCCCCAGCGATCCTCCCGGATGCCACTTGACATACTGTTTCGGATCGATCGAAGCATGCGACTGCAGGATCGTGCTTAACGCCTGCAAGACGATCGTTTCAGAAAGGATCGAAGCTCTCGGCGCCCGATTCAGCGGACCTCCTTCTTCCTCGATGTGAGCCAGCAGATGGACCTTAGACTGCTTTGCCAACCATGAGTTCGCATTGCCGGAAACGCCGATCACATCGCAGCCGTTGTTTCTGACTGCCTGAATGGTGGCTTTCATCTCGGCGGTTTCTCCTGAATTAGAAATGAATATCACTACATCGCCGCTGCAAAGCTGTCCGCAGCTGCCATGGACCGCTTCCGTTCCATGCAAGAAATAGCTGGGTGTTCCTGTCGAAGACAGCAATGATGCAATATACCCGGCAATATGCCCCGGCTTGCCGATTCCTGAAACATGGACACGATTGCCGTTCTTTTCTGCTTTCCTGATCAGATTGGCAGCTTTATCCAGGGCTTTGACGTCCAGCTCTTTCAAGGTTCGGATGACTTCCTTTTCGGTGTTGGAAACATAATGTTCCAACGCTCTCATATCTTTCGTATTCATCTTTTATTCCAAAGCAGAAAGATCAGGAACGCTTACGCCTTTTTCTTTCATCAATGCAACGACTCTGTCCAAAGTCGGAAGCGACGGCATCGCTCCGAATCCGCAGACCGTTAAGGCTGCAACGTGATTGGCAAAACATAGCACTTCTTCCATGCCCAGACCAAGACATACCGCCGTACAGAATGCGCCGACAAAAGAATCGCCCGCAGCTGTCGGGTCAACGACATTCAGGCCTTTGACACACGGGTAATGGAAGAATCCGTCATCGTTCAGAATGGCAGCGCCGGAACCGCCTAAGGTGATCAGTGCATTCTTGACACCTTTTTCACGCAATACTTCGCAGGCTTTACGGACATCGTCCATATTGACTTCATCGCCATCATAACGGATCTCGACACCAGTGATATCCCTGGCTTCGTGTTCGTTAGGAGAAATATAGGTCAGATGAGACAGCAGTTCATCCGACAGCGGAGCGCTAGGTGCGCTGTTCAGCATGACCGGCACGCCTGCGTCATAGGCATATGCAGCAACGATCTCATTGATTTCCATTGGAATTTCCAGCTGCAAGATCACCATGTCATAATTTCTGATATCTTCTTTCAGGAAAGCGATCTCTTCCGGTTTGATCGTCATATTGGCGCCCTGGATGATCAGGATGCGGTTTCTGGTATCCTTGCCTTCCGCTTCTTCCAGAATGATATCTGCGACCTGGGTAGGCGCTTCCTCGTCGAACAGCAGTTTTTCACGATGGATGCCTGCTGCATCGATCGTCTTCAGCAGTTCTTCGCCATTGGCGTCTTTCCCCAGCTTTCCGACCATAGTCGTATCGGCTCCGAGTCTGGCGACCTGTACCGCCTGATTGGCTCCTTTGCCTCCGGGAGCCGTCTTAAAGCTTTTTCCGATAATGGTTTCCCCCTCATTCGGAAAAACGTTCGTTGAGAATGTGAAATCCATTCCCAGACTGCCCACGATCAGTATTTTTGGTTTCTTCATGTCTTTCTCCTATTCAATTTCAAAGCCTTCCTCGATCAGCCGATCCAGTCGGGCTTTCTGTTCTTCATTCAGTTTCGCAAATGGCCGGCGGCACTCTCCGCAATCGATACCGATCTTTCTGAAAATGTATTTGACTGCCGAAAAGATACCGACACCTACCATTTCCTCGACCCGGTGATTGACCAGTGTCTGCAGTTTTCCTGCTTCATCGATCCTGTTTTCCTGATACAGATCCATCAGTTTCCGGAACGTCTTGGGATACAGATTGACCGTCGTGCCGATGGCTGCATTGGCTCCTGCGCACAGTCCGGACAGGAAGATCTCGTCGAAGCCGTTGAAATAGATCTTATCCGGAAAATCATGTTTCATCCGTTCGAGACCAAACAGATCCGTCGAAGTATGCTTGATACCGATGACATGGTTGTTTTCCAGAAGTCTGCCGGCATTGTTCTTGTTGAAAGATACGCCGGTAAACTGCGGGATATTATAAACAATGACCGGGATCTCGCTGACTTCATTCACCACGTCCAGATAATATTGAATGATCTCATCCATGGAAAAATTATAATAATACGGCGGAATCATGCTGACAGCATCCGCTCCGACAGACAGCGCATGTCTTGCCAGTTCAACGACATCTCTAGTGGCAATCGTTCCAATATGAGAAATGACCGGAACCTTTCCGCCGGCTTCTTCCAGAACCGTCTCCAGGACTTTCTTTCGTTCCTCCAGAGACAGCAGCAACCCTTCCCCGGAAGACCCGCAGCAATAGAATCCTTCGACACCGTTTTCCAGTTCATAACGGACCAGTTTTCTCAGCGCTTCAAGATTCAATGATTCATCGGCATGGAAAGGCGTTGCCAGCGCCGAATAGATCACATCCAGTTTATGTTTGCTTACCATGCCGTCCAACCGCCATCCATGATCAGATTGGAACCTGTCATATACTTGCTGGCATCGGATGCCAGGAAAATGATCGCTCCATTGTATTCGTCTTCTTTTGCCATTCTGCCGATCGGAATGCGCGCTTCATAATTCGCATGGAAATAATCGTCCTGCGTGTCTCTCCAGACGCCGGATGGCGTAAAAGTATTGACCCTGATTCCGGCTTTTGCCCAATAGGTAGCGCAATATCTGGTCAGATTGTATACGCCGGATTTGGAAGCGGAATAAGCGACAGGCTTGATGAAAGGAACGCCTGTCATCTCCTTCTTGTAAGCGTAGATATCCTGTACCGGCGACAGCATGCCGTAGATGGAACCGACATTGATGATGGAACCTTCTTTTCCGGCTTTTGCCATCCTTGCGCCAACCGCCTGGTCGATCAGAAACGCTCCGACCAGATTGACTTCAACGACTTGACGGAACACTTCTTCCGGAAAGTTCTCGAAAGGTCCGGAGACCTCAGGAGGTGCAGAAGGCTGGGTATCCAGTCCGGCGTTGTTTACCAGCACATCCGGAGTACCCCATGTTTTTTCGACCTCATCCAAGGCCTGATTGATTTCTTCTTTCTTGGTGATATCTACTTTGTAGGCTCTAAGATTTTCATTCCTGGCCAGATCACCAAACACATTTCGCATCCTTTCTTCCGTCGGTTCGCTATGCTCGAATAATGCCACTTTCGAGCCCCTTTCCAGAAAGGCTCTGGTGTAATTGGAACCAAGCTGTCCCAATCCGCCGGTGATAATAACGATTTTGTTTTCAACCGAAAATAATGGATCTTGCATATTTTCCTCCTATTTCATATCGATCAGAAACTTGTATGCTTCTCTATTTTTTAAACGTTCATAGGCTTCGGCGATATGGTCCAAAGGGATCGGATTCTTTTTGTCATAAAAATCCTCTGCTTTGAGTTTGCCTTCTCTGATCCTCCTGACGACTTCCTCATGCGTTTCGGGTTCATCATAACCGGCGCAGTAGACTCTGAAATTGTGAACCGTCTTGAACGGATTGATGCCATAGCCCCGACGATCGTTCCAGCCATAGACCCCGACGATACCGCCTTCCTTGATCAGCGGCAAGGCCTGATTCACATTATCGCTGTTTCCCACGCCATCGATGATCGCATCGATCCCTTCAGGAAACCATTCTTGTAAAGACGCAGCAATATTATCGTTATGATAATCAATGGCAGCGATCGCTCCCGCTTCCAGGGCATCTCTGTTTCTTGATGGGCTGCCGATCGTAACGACTCTATTTTCATTATAAACGGCATGGTTCACAAACGCCAAAGAATTGGCCCCTGACCCTGCAATCAGTACGTTGGCGCCTTTTTTGACATTCAGACGATTGAAATAACTCAAGGTCTCACGCCAGGTAATGATCATCGGACCATCTTTCGGATCGATATCTGCAGGAATCACCTTGTTCACTCTGTTTTTGTACCATCTTGCCGATTCAATGCCGTCTTCCACCATAGCCTGCCAATCCAAAGCGATACCATACTGGGCGAAACCGCCCCAGCAGACACCCAGCGTTTCATCAGCGACCGTACCGACTCTGCTGATACGGTCTCCGATCTTGAAGTAACGCACTTTCTTATCCAATTCGACTACGACACCCGTCGATTCATGTCCCAATACCGAAGGATAAAAGACCGGATTGGGATGTTCCTTGCGCATCAGGCGGGCATCCGTTCCTGCGCATGTCGAACCGTATTCGATTCTGACCAGCGCCCCATATTCAGGAATCCGAGGCATTCCGACTTCCTGAACCGATAGCTTTCCTTCCGTATCCAAAACTGCAGCTTTCATAAATACCTCGTACGATAAAAAAGGCGCTATAAAGCGCCTTGTCTGATCATTATAATAAACCTAATTCGGTCATGACCTTCTTGAGGTTGGCCATTTCCGCTTCGGTGATCGGCGCCAACGGACCTCTGGCAGGGCCGATCTTCAGTCCTGTCTTCAGTTCGATTGCCGGTCTCAGGATAGGATTCGGATGAACTCTGCCGAAATCAGCCCAGGTACGGCAGAACTTGTACAGCTTTGTAAAGTTTTCCAAAGCAACATCGTTCTTGCCTGCTTCAAAAGCATCAAAGACATTATTGAGAACATCGCCTAGAATATGAGCGGAACCGGAAATGATTCCCTGTGCCCCTTGGACGATGGTCGGCAGCAGCATGACATCGTCACCGTTGAAGATGATGAACTCGGGATCTTTGACTGCCAGACGGTAATCCAGGATCTGGTTTGGATTCAGACCGGATTCGTCTTTGATGCCGATGATATTCGGATGTTCCGCCAGCCTTGCACAGGTTTCAGGTTCGATATTGACGCCGGTAAAAATCGGGATATTGTAAAGCATGATCTTGGCGTCGGTTTCTTCGGCGATCCGCCAGTAATGATTGAAGATGCCCTCCTGATTCGGTTTGCAATAAAACGGAGCGACGATCAGGCAGTAATCAGCACCGATTCTGACAGCTTCTTTTGTCAGTTTGATCGTTTCATAAGTCGAAGCGCAGCCTGTTCCGCAGATCAGTTTGCAACGACCGTTGACCGCTTTCTTCGCGGTTTCAAACAGCTTGACTCTTTCATCAAAAGTCAATGCGCTAGCTTCGCCGGTCGTACCAGTAGAAATCACGGAATCGCAGCAGTCGTGTTCAATGACATAGTCGATCAGCTGCTCATAAACTTCGTAGTTGACTTCTTCGTTTTCTTTGAAAGGCGTTACCAGAGGTATCGAAATCCTTCCAAAACCTTTATTGGTGGTTTTCATCTTTCTCTCCTTTATTCAGTTAAGACTCGTATCTGACTTAATTATATAATATGTCATACATTTGTCAACAAAAGATTCTAGATGTCCTACATCTTATTGCAAGACCTTTACGATGTCTTCATAGCGGATCCCCAGCATGTTCAAGCGTTTGAACAAGGTCTTGCTGTTGCATCTTCCCGTATGGAATGCTTTGGCGATCTTTTCTCTTTTCCGGACGGAATCTTCCTGTCCGTTGAGACCAAGCCGGTAGTATTCTTCCTGACTCAGCGTTTCCTTCTCTTCGCCGTAAGTCAGCAGATTCTCCAGCGCTTCCTGCAGCGCCTCTCTGGAAGCGTGCTCGATGCCCACTTTCTTCTTTGTCCTTCCGTCTTCTTTCAGAATGAACGCATTCTTCAGGCCAGGGATCTCCCGGTTCAATATGTTCCTGATCTTCTCTCCCGGATGATCGGGGTCGAGAAACAGGATGACGTCCCGTTCTTCATTCACTTTACGGATGAAATCAATCGTTTCTTTCTTCAAAGCCAGGCCATGCGTCTCGATGGTTTCCACTTCAAAAAACGACTGCAGCCGCCTGGTATCGTTCTTCCCTTCGACAACGATGACTTCTCTGATCATAAGTCCTTGAAATCGTCGCTCACCGTCAGCTTGCGATTGTCGTGTCCGTTGAAAACCGCTCTGACTTCATAGCCAAGCGATTCTACCAGGGAACTGTCATCGGTAAACAAGACATCTTCGCAGCGCCTGTAACAGTCTTTCAGAAGAGCGGTCTTGAATGCCTGCGGCGTCTCGGCGATAAAGATGCTGCTCCGGTCTACCGTTCGCACGATCCTCTCTCCTTCCAGGATCTTGATCGTATCGACAGCCGCGTGTCCCAGAACAGCGGCATCGCATTCCTGCAGTTTTTCCTTTAATGCTTCGATATTGTCTTCCTGCAGAAAAGGCCGTGCTCCGTCATGAACGAAAACATACGGACTCTCTGCCGCATCCAGGCCGTTCCTGACCGAATCCTGACGGCGTTCTCCGCCTTTGACGACGACGACCTTCTCATGCGAAAGCAATCCGTCCTTATCCCCGTCGTTTGTCACGACGATGATCTTCTGGCAATCCTCATCTTTTATGAATAAAACCAGAGAATGATCCAGCACGGTCATGCCGTCCTTCATCCGATAGAAAACCTTATTGAAACCCAGTCCGGCGCGGTCTCCCTTGCCGGAAGCTACGATGATCGCATCATATTTCATCATTCTCATCCTTTACGATATCCAGCACCTTCGCGTCCAGGTACTTCAGCAGTTCGTCGCGGTTCACTTTAAGACCCAGTCCATAGGCGCCGGCACTGATTTCGATCCTTTCATGATTCAGGACTTCCTTATCGAAAACGATCCCATTGTTTTTCTTGACCCCGATCGGCGTCACGCTGCCGCGTTCATAGCCGACGCTTTTCAGCAGGTCTTTCACATGGACCATTTCCAGATTCTTGACATTTAAAGCGAAAGCGCATTTCTTGAGATCCACCTCATCCCTGACGCTGATGACACAGATGTAGATGTCATGGTCATGTTTCAAAGCCAGCGTCTTGTAGCACTCGGCATAGCTCAGTCCGAGAAGATCGGAAACATCTTCTCCGGAAAAAAGATCCTTGTCCAGATCATATTCCAGGACCTCATAGCCGATTTTCGCTTTATCCAGCATGCGCATCGCATTTGTCTTCATTTCAGAACTCCCCGGTACAGCTGGTCGAGGTCTTTCGGCAGATCGCATTCGATTTCGATGTTGTCTTCCTTTAACGGATGATACATTTCGATGCTTTCCGCAAACAGACCCATCCGTTTGCATAGCGATGAATCGACGCCATACAATCGATCGTTCAGGATCGGATATCCTTCGCTGGAAAGATGGACCCGGATCTGATGCGTCCGTCCGGTCTGTATGCTGCAAAGCAG